>Ga0075522_10000263_pt1 | contig 36622 bp, 29 predicted proteins | sample NGEPerA_FD_74796 | JGI IMG/M metagenome (GOLD analysis project Ga0075522, IMG submission 74796) | Arctic peat soil microbial communities from the Barrow Environmental Observatory site, Barrow, Alaska, USA - NGEE PermafrostL2-A | ecosystem: Environmental > Terrestrial > Soil > Wetlands > Peat ... | reverse complement strand
GCTGGAGAAAGCAGGCGAAGGCCGTCGGCGCCGCCCAGAGCGACGTCTGCCAATCCGAGCCGGACGCAGCGCAAGTCCCGGGCGAACCGGTATTCCAGCCCCACTGATGGCCATCTTCCGCCACATACTTGCCGGAGGTGTGGGTATTGGCGTTATAATTAAGCGCCTGCCGGAGATGGGTCAGCCTGGTCGGATTATTCGCGCTAGCCGGCTGGGCCAGGACCAGAACCGCGTAAGCCAGCGCCACGCCTGCGTTGCCGCGGACGCCGCCATTGCCCGTCGTAGCGCCGTCGCCCCAATAACCGGCGTCTGGCGGCGCGCCTGTGTAACTGGCGGAATGCCAGATGGATTCACCATAGGTTTCAAAATTCGTCAGAGATTGCAGATAAAGGTCCTGCGAACCTCCGCGAGCCAACAAAGGCAGAAATCCACAAACCAAGCAGCAAAGGCAGCGACGGACCTGAGACAAAAAGGCTTTATAGTGCAAGCGCATTATCAATTCCCCCAAAAAAATCACCCTCGACGGCAATTTGCGCCCACACCGGCGTTGCTTCAACCCCGAAATCGGAGATTGTTTGGCGCGCATAACGCCCCTGTGTGGCCCTCGCAGCCCTCAAGTCCGCGCCCAAGATGGCCGATGATAAGACACGACCCGCGGTTGGAGGGCACCGACGACTTGAGCCATAGGCTCAACGCCACAACCAAGAGGAAAACTTGTGTCCATCAATCAAAGCACAAGCTTGTCATAGTCTGACAATCAGTGCATTTTTTGAACAAATTCAAAGATGAGCCGCGCTTATTCAATCCTAGGGTGCAGGTTTTTTTTGGTCGCGTTCTGTTCTCTTTCAGTCCTGTCCGTGACGGCGCAGGATACTGCGGACCTGAAGAAAGAATTGGACGATCTCCGCCAACAAAATCGACTCCTGCAAAATCAGTTGCAGCAGCAGCAGGACATGATCAATCAGCTCAGTCAGAAATTTTCCGAGTTTCAACAAACCAACGCAGCGCGCGAAAATAATTTGCCGGCCAAGCCTGCGGAGGCCGACGACTCCTCTGCCGCTCCCCCAAAGTCCAAAGGCTTCACCCTGGGCAATGTCGTCATCAGCGGCGAAGGGGCGGCTGGGTTCTTCGAGACGGGCAAGAATGGCCAATATCCCAATGCCCCATTTCGGGTCGATGAAGCGAGATTTTTTGTCGATGCTCCCATCTGGGATAACGTTTATTTTTATGGCCAGTTGGACCTCATCACCCCGCAGTCCCCTGATGCCGGGTTGTATTTGGGCGAGCTTTACGTGGAGGCAGAAGGCCTGGCTAAACATTGGGACATGGATCAGTTGCTCAATCTGCGCATCGGCAATCTTTATATCCCTTTTGGCGAAGAATATCAGAACCGCTTCGCCATCGACGATCCGTTGATTTCGCATTCCTTGAGCGACCTGTGGGGCTATAACCCGGGACTCGAACTTTATGGATCATGGAAGAAAATGAGCTACGTCGTCGCGGTGCAAAATGGCGGAATCTCGACCTTGAACGACAATACGGCCGACAAATCGATCGCGGGCCGCATTGGCTATGATCCAGCTTCATGGCTCCATTTCAGCGTCAGCGCCATGCGGACGGGGAAATTAAGCGCGGCTGAGGACATTAGCGCCATGTGGTTTGGAGACGGGCTTTTTCAATCCATTGGTTCTCCCACGACGACCGTATTCCGAGTCAGCCTGGGCGAGGCTGATGCCGCCGTCAAATGGAAGAGCGGTTATGCGAAGGCCGCCGGCGGCGGCGCAACGTACGACGACAACGACCCAACGGCCGATAATCATCGCAACATCTATTATTACTACCTCGAGGCTTTGCAACATTTGACGCCGAAAATTTACGGCGTCACCCGCTTCAGCCAGATTCGCGCCGATGGCGGTTATCCCATTGTTGGGGACACGCCGACCTTCGGATTGCCGACGAGCGATCTGTGGCGCTTGAGCCTGGGCCTGGGATATCACTTCAACGACCATTTGATTTGGAAAGTGGAATACATGTTTGAACAAGGCCGGCTTTCGACCGGCGGCGCGCGCGATCACGAGAACATGATCGCCACCGAGGCGGCCTTCAAATTCTGAGCATGAAATCTTTTTGGTTCATCTGCGCCGGGTTGCTGATGCTGGAAGCGGCCAGAGGAGGGACCATTTCTGGCGTGGTCCGAGCCAAGGGCAGAGACGCTGGCAGCGAGGGTTCAGGCGGAGGAAATTATGAGAGCAAAAGGCTAAAATTCGTCCAGAAGATTGACTATGATGAATTGCGCGATTTTGTAGTTTACATTCAAGGTCCGGTCGCGGATGCGCCGGCCCCGGTTAAAATCGAGAAAATCCGGCAAAAGGACGCCATGTTCATTCCCCATGTCTTGCCGGTCATGGTCGGCACGGTGGTCGAGTGGCCGAATGAAGACGACATTTTTCACAACGTCTTTTCCAAATCGGACGCCAACCCCTTCGATCTGGATTTGTATAAAAAAGGAGACCCCCCGAAACGGTCGCCGCCTTTTACCCAGCCGGGTGAAGTGGATGTCTTTTGCTCGATTCATGCGCGCATGAATTGCATCGTTCTCGTGCTGGAAAACCCTTATTTCGCCCTGGCGGACGCGCGCGGGCGCTATACCATCGCCAATGTGCCCCCCGGCCATTACACCTTGGTCGCCTGGCAGGAACGCCTGCCCAAAGACAGCAAAGAAATCACCGTGCCCGAAACAGGGGGGCTTTTCGGCATTGATTTCACTCTGGGCATCAAAAACCTGCCCCATATTAAATGAGCGCCGCGCCATCCCGGAGCAGACTGAATCTTAAATTTCAGGCCAAGGTCCTCATCCCGGTCGTCACCATCATGGTGCTCTTTTTGATGGGAACCATGTGGATTGTCAATACTCGCATCGAGGTGCAATTGCAAAATGAAAGCCAGGCCTTGCTCGCCACCGCCGAGAATCAATTCACCAATGCTCTCCAGATTCAAGCCGAGAGCCTCGCCCGCCAATTTCGCCCGATCCCTGATAGCACGAGCTTTTTTCCCATCGCCGCCAAATTCCACACCGATGATAGAACCACCGCCATCAAGACGATGCATGACAAAACCAGCGAACTATTACTGGACCCGCTTAACCGGGAAGTCTCTGTGCTGGCTTTCGTTGACGCGGCCGGACAATTTGCGACAGGCGCTAATCGCGGCGCCCGCCCCGATCTAAACGCATTCTATGGCGCCTGCGCGCCGTTTATCAAAACGGTGATGGACAATCGGTGGGCGGAGGTTCACTTCATCCAGGTTGGCGACTCTCTGTACGACGCCATCGTTTTTCCTGTTTTTCAAGGCGTCGGTGGCGAACTGTTGGGCGCGCTGGCTTTTGGCGTTGACATCGGTACCAACGTGGCGCGACAGGCCAAAAGCCCCAACAGCGAAATTGTTTTCATCGCCAACGATAAAGTGGCCGCCTCCACCTTGGACAAGCCGGATTTGCAGCCCGCCTTGCTGCAAAAGTACCGGGAGCTCACCGCCGGTTCCCGAAAAAGCAGCAGTGAGCCGGCCTCCAACCTGACGTTGCAAGGCGAACATTATGGCGCTTTGCGGGGGAATTTTCCTCTCCTCGCCAACCCGGGACAGGCCGGTTATTTATTGCTGGTTTCCTATGAAAAATCCTTGCAAGGCCTGCGCGACGAGCAACGTTTCCTGCTCTTGTGCAGCTTGGTGGGAGTGATTCTCAGCTCCGGCATTGTCTGGGCGGTGGTGCGGCGCGTGACGCAGCCCTTGCGGCAATTGCGCGACAGCGCGGAAGCGGTGGGCCGGGGTGATTTTTCCCGCCATATCGAAATTAATTCCAACGACGAATTGGGTGAGCTGGCCAGGGTGTTCAACCACATGACCGAAAACCTCCAGAAATCACTGGCGCAATTGGAAAAAACCGTGGAAATCCTGCGCACCACCCAGGCCCAATTGGTTCACAGCGAAAAACTTTCCGCCGTCGGCGAGTTTGTGGCTGGCGTCGCCCATGAATTGAACAACCCCCTGACGGCGCTGATTGGTTACTCGGAATTGTTGCAAGCCAGCGCCGTGGATGACACCGCGCGCTCCTGGCTCAAACGCATCAGCAACAGCGCCGACCGCTGCCACAAGATCGTCCAAAGTTTGCTCAGCTTCGCCCGCCAGCATCCGCCGGAACGAAAACTGACCGACATCAACGGGGTAGTCGATTCCGTGGTGGAAATTCTCATCTACGAATTGCGCACCAGCAATATTCAAATCATCAAGGAAATTCATCCGCACTTGCCGCGCCTTCTGGTGGATCCCCACCAAATCCAGCAGGTGTTTTTGAACATCATCAACAACGCGCGGCAAGCGGTCGAAGCCTACCGCCCGCGCGGGTCCATCCGCGTCTCCACGGGAGCGGCCGGCCAACGGGTCTGGATCCGCTTTCAGGACGACGGCCCCGGCATTTCCGAGGAAAATCTGGCGAAAATTTTCAATCCCTTTTTCACCACCAAACCGGTCGGCAAAGGCACCGGCTTGGGTTTAAGCTTGTCTTACGGCATTATTCAGGAGCATGGCGGCTCCATCACCGCCGAGAGCAAACCCGGGCAGGGAACGACTTTCATCATCGAACTGCCCGTCACAGCCGAGGCTGAAACCAGCGCGCCCCGGGCCGCCACCGGTCCCCCGGCCCTGCCGTCGGGCGCAGGGAAAAGCATTTTGCTGGTGGACGATGAGGAAGACATTCTGGAACTCCTCCGCCAAACCCTTGAAGTACAAGGCTACCAAATCCAAACCGCCTCCGACGGCCAGGTGGCGCTCGATCACCTCAGCAAGAACCAGTACGACCTGATTATTTCCGACTGGAAAATGCCTGGGGTCAACGGACAGCAACTTTACCAACGCCTGCTCGAGATCAATCCCGCCGCCGCCAGGCAAATGATCTTCATGACCGGCGATATTCTCAGCGAAAAAACGGAACGCTACTTGCGCGAACAAAACAAAACCTGCCTGACCAAGCCCTTCTCCCTGACGGATTTTCAGCGGACCATCTCCGAGGTTCTTCAGGAACGGTAAGCGTCAGCGACCGCCTTTTCATGATATGCGCAGGATTACGATCTCCCGAGGTTGTCAACTATTATGAAACGAATTATTCTGGCCGGCGGCTCTGGTTTTGTTGGACAAGCGCTCGCCGACTATTTTCTTAAGAGCACATGGGATGTTGTCGTGTTGACGCGTTCGGCATCCCAACGAACCAGCGCCGCTCGACAAGTCCAATGGGACGGACGTTCGTTGGGACCCTGGCACCATGAGGTGGAAGGCGCGGACGCAGTGGTCAATTTGGCCGGCAAATCGGTCAATTGCCGCTACAATGCGCGCAATCGAAAAGAAATATTAGCCTCGCGCATCCAATCCACCCGCGTCATCGGCGAAGCAATCACCCAATGCGCCACTCCGCCAGGCGTGTGGTTGAACGCGAGCACGGCCACCGTTTACCAACATACCTTCGGTGAGCCTTGGGACGAAACGGGCGCGGTGGAATCCGTCGCCGAAGCCAAGGACGCTTTCTCTGTTGAAGTGGCTCAGGCCTGGGAACGTGCCCTCGAGGAAGCGGCCACACCGCAGACCCGCAAAATCGCGATGCGGATGTCCCTCGTGCTGGGTCGGGGGGCAAACAGCGTTTTTCCCGTGTTGCGGCGGCTGGTGCGGCTCGGCCTTGGAGGAAGGATGGGTAGCGGGGAGCAATATGTCTCCTGGATTCATACGACGGATTATTGCCGGGCGGTTGATTGGATGATGGGTCACGCCGAATTTTCCGGCGCGGTGAACGTGACGGCGCCAAACCCGGTTCCGAACCGCGAAATGATGCGGCTGCTCCGGCAAGTCTGCGGCGTGCCCTTCGGCTTGCCGGCCACGGAATGGATGCTGGAGATCGGCGCTTTTTTTCTAAGGACCGAAACCGAGTTGATTCTCAAGAGCCGTCGTGTCATCCCGGGTCGCTTGTTAAAATCGGGCTTTGCCTTCGAGTTTCCCACTCTCGAACAAGCATTTATAAACCTGGACGGACATAGCGCTTGAGGTGTGATATGCTGGCGCCATCCAACAATATAAAAGCCCTGGAGTGGAAAGAAAAACGGCAGGCCAAACGGGAGAAACAACGGCGGGAGAATGTCGGTCGTGCCCGCAAAATGCATGAACTCCGGCTGGCAAGCCAGCAAACTACGAAGAAGGATGACCTTCTCAAAAACGAAACTTTGAAACCGCGCTGCTACGTCGGTTGCTCGGGCTGGTTTTACTGGCACTGGCGGGGCAGATTTTATCCCGGCGCGTTGCCCACCAACCAATGGTTTAGCCACTACACAACGCAGTTCAAAACCGTCGAACTAAATGCTCCCTTCTACTCCTGGCCGACCGCCGCCACGGTCAAATCGTGGATCAGGCAACTGGGAAGGAAAAAATTCATTTACACGGTCAAGGTATGCGAACTCATTACTCACACCAAACGATTTCGAGGAACGAAAGATCTCGTCCGCGATTTCGGATATATTGCGGAATTGTTGGGCGCCCACATGGGTTGCCTGCTGTTTCAATTGCCCCCAAGTTTCCATTATACGCCAGCCCGCCTGAAACTCATTATGGCTCAGTTGGACCCCTCGAAGCGAAATGCCGTCGAATTCCGCCATCGAAGCTGGTGGAAGGCCGCGGTCTATCAGGCATTCCGAAAGACAGGCACGATTTTCTGCTCGTGCAGCGGACCTAAACTGCCTGACGCGCTCATCAAAACCGCGGATGATATCTATGTTCGATTTCACGGCACAACCCGATGGTATCGCCACGATTATACCGATGAGGAACTCGCTGTTTGGGCGGATAAAATCAAACAAAGCGGCGCAAGGCGGGTCTGGGCCTATTTTAATAATGACCGCGACGGGAACGCGATTAAAAACGCCAAACGATTACGTAAACTGATCTCTCAAGGTCCAGCTTGAAGTTACGTGGCAAAGCATTAGGTTGGTGGGTTCCTTTTATGACCGGCGCAACGAAACAACTATATCAATGAAATCGCACCCGCTCAAGCTCCCTCTATTGCTGTTCGCTGCCTGCATCGCGCGCGCCCTTCAATCCCAAGCCGCAGACGTGGTCATTGATCCTTACCAAACCTTTCAGACGATCCGGGGCTGGGGCGACGGCGGTGGAATTCTCGGCCCAGGGGAAGGACCGCGCACGATGTTGGACCCGTCGGTCGCCGATCCCGTCAACTATCAGTACCTGGATTACCTGGCGGACGATTTGGGGCTGACGGGCAGCAGGACGACGGAAGTCGGCCCACGCATCGATGGGACGGGCATCGACGACGGAGACTGCGATGTGGTGAATTGGAATTTGTTCGAATCCGACACGTTCCCCGCCGCTGATGCCCGTTATCTGCTTCACTTCCAAAACCATCTTTTGACCAATGGGATTCAGCCCTCTTTTTATTCGAGCACGGGATACGCGACCGACGCTTCGGCTTCCAAGCCCTGGGTGATGAATCATCCGGGGGAGCGCGCCCAGCAAATTTGGGCCAACGCGTATTACCTCAAAACTAATTATGGAATAAATATAAGCTACGCAGTGATTTTTAATGAACCCAGCATGTCCTACACCATCCTGGCCGATGACATCAAGGCTCTCGGCCCCCGGTTTGTGGCCAACAGCCTGACTACCACGGTCCAGTATGCCGAAGCCGTCGCTCCGCAGACGGATTGGTCTTACGTTACCCCGGTCCAAAACGATGCGGATATGTGGCCCTACGTTGGGCGAATCTCCTATCATAACTACGGCACGGCGGATCCCTACCGCTCATTCCTCCGCGATTACGGCAACGCGAAAGGCCTCACGACGGCGCAGACGGAGATGGGCAATCCCACCTTCGACGATTTGTTCAGCGATCTGACCCTGGCGGGGGTTTCCTATTGGGAAGTTGGCTATAGCGGCAATGTCACCCTGGTTCCCAGCGCGGGGCTTACTTCATTTACCCCTTCGAGCACCTATTTTCGCCTTCGCCAAGTGATGCATTATGTTCGCCCTGGCGCGGTGCGGATTGGCGCGTTCGCCAGTAATCCGTACCTGCGAGTTCTGGCGTTTTCCGCCAACGGAGCGATTACGACGATTATTGAGAATACATCGACCAACCAAACGGTCAATTTGAGCGGCCTGCCCCCCGGCATCTATGGTTTGTCCCAAGCTCTGTACGGCGGCAGTTCGTTTCAGGAGTTGGGCCTTCACACCGTGGGGGCGAGCGGCACACTTTCACTGACCAATGTCACCGGTAACTCCCCGGCCACCACTTTGTATCCCTACTCCGGCCCCAACCACCCGCCGGCTATTATGTCATGGGGGTCAAACCCGGGATACGTGGCTGCCCCAACTAATACAGCCACACTTTCGGTGACGGCCAATGATGCCGAACTCGACCCGTTAACCTATCACTGGTCAGTCAGCAACCAACCGGCGGGCGCCAACGCTTTGCTGGCGACGCCCGCTAATGCCACGACGACAGTCAGCGGACTTACAGTGGCCGGAACCTACGTTTTTAAGATTGACGTGAAGGACCCGTTCAATACGTCTTCAAAGCAAGTCTATTTGCTCGTTTACAATACCAATCCGCCTCCCGTGCTAAGGCGCGACGGGGTTCAGAATTGCCGCGCCCTACGGGTTGGTGTTCGGCGACCCGAGCGGCACGACGCACGCCCACATCGAGTTGCCTGCTTCTTCCGCCACCTTGCAGGTTGGGATTGCCGACCTCGCCAACAGTGATTTTACCGGCCGCGGCCAATGGAGCGTCGTAAGCCAGCCCGCCGGTGCCAGCGTGACTCTCGGCAGCACTACCTATATTTATGTCAGCATCCGGGCAAACGTCAGCGGAATGACAGTTCCGGGCGATTACGTGTTTCAAGTCAATGTGACCAATCCGGGTCATCCGGACCTGGTCGCTCAAATTATTTGCACGGTGAATAATGCCACCTCCGCGCCAGTCATCAGTTCCATTACGGCTTCGCCACCCAGCATGACATTGCCGACCAACACCTCCCAGCTTTTGGCGATAACCAGTGGTTCGACCAATCAACCTTTAAGACATTGGTGGGCGGTGAAAACCACCCCGGCCGGCGCCCATCCGTTGTTCAACCATCAAGGGACGACCAACACATCGGTTGGCAATCTGTTGCTGCCAGGCACCTATACTTTTACGCTCCGCGCTTTCGATGATCTGCACATGACGACTCAGGACAAGACGCTGACCGTCACTGCGGCCCCAGGCGCGCCGGTTATTACGAGTGCTGCGACCGATTCCGTGATTGCCGGAACGCCGTACTCTTACGCCATCGCTGCCAACAACAGCCCAACCGGCTTCAATGTGAGCGGCTTGCCGTCTGGTTTGACGTTAAGCAACGGAGTGATTTCCGGCATCCCTTCCATTGCCGGATCTTACAACATTCAACTCGGCGCTTCCAATGCAAACAGCGCCGGATATGGCAACCTTGCTTTAACGGTCAAGCTGCCTTTGCCGGTGATAACGAGTCCAGCCATTGCGGATGGATTGGTGAATGCCCCGTTCAACTACACCATTCAATCCGCCAATGTGGCCACGCTTTTTGGCGCAGCCGGGTTGCCTGGTGGATTGACCTTGAACTCCGCCACGGGGGCCATCACCGGGACGCCCACGAATGCAGGTGTTTACCCGGTCACGATCAATGCCTCGAATCCTACCGGAGGGAGCGCCAGTAATCTGACCGTTGTCATTTATAATGGCACCGCGCCGCCGCCCGTGATTACCAGCGCGCTGAATGCTCCGGGCGCGGTGGGGGCGCGTTTTACGTACGGGATCACGGCCACGAATAACCCAACGAGCTTCTTTGCCATTGGCCTGCCCGCGGGACTCTCTTTTAATCCCGTCAATGGCGCAATTACCGGCGCGCCGCGCGTCGCAGGGGTCTTTAACGTCACGATCAGAGCCGGCAACGAAGGGGGAACCGGCAGCACCAATCTCGTTCTGGATATTAGTTCCGAACCCGCCCCGCAGATTCAAGCAGCCAGGCAACCGTCCGGCATCGATCTGTCATTTCTGGCCCTGCAGACGCACCATTATTCGGTGGAATGGAACAGCAATCTGCTAAATGGCAACTGGTTCGCGCTGTTCAGCGGTTTGCTTGGTGACGGGACGACCAATATATTTCTCGACCCGGCGACAAATCTGCCCGCCCGTTTTTACCGGCTCCACGTCTTCACTCCGTGACTGAATGGAACTTGCGCCAACAACAACCACAGATCACTGCAAATAACGAATGACATTGCTCAGTAAACGTTTGGCGATCGGGTCGCTGGCGGCTGACTCGAAGCATAATTCACTGGCGATCAAACGGCCTTTTCCCATTCGTATTTCCACCAGTGGAGTGCCGGTATATTTCTGGATCTCGGACGCTTTTTGCAGGTAGGCGTGAATATCGCAGTGCGCGGCCAGAGCGGCGATGTCGCCGCGACGGGCCATTTGATAGACACCGTCGCACGCCAGCGGCAACCGTCTGCCGCCGCGCTCAAACCAAGCCAGGTCAAGAGGCTCAAGGCCTGAGAAAACCGGCGATTCCGGAATGTGCATGGTCGCTATCTCGCCTTTTTTGGGCAAGTAGGCCTTTACTTTATCGGGACACAGTTCCTTGAGGAAAGATTCAGGGTGGAGCAGCAGCACGCGCCCGCCATGCGCCACAAAGTTCCGCAACTTGCCCGCTTCGCCGGGTTGCGCCGTGAAGCCATCCATATCGCCGATGATGAGTAGCTTCGGATTTTTGACGGCATCCATCGAGGCGGCTTTTTTGACCGGCACTCCCGCCAGGACTTCGGACATTTTTCCGTAAGGATCGATGAGGACAATATTCGAGTCTTTATCCTTTGTCCCGCCGCCGGCCCATTCCGCAGTGGCGATCACGATGTCATAACTATTTTCAGAGATGACTTTGGTTCCCGTTTTCAGTTTCAAAACGAGTTGGGCGTTGACGCGGGGCGCAGGCAATGCGCTGGGCAGGGCAAAATCCGCCTCCAGCCAGCGATTTTCGTAATACTTGACTGATGGCGTCTTCATTTCTCCATGCGCCAGGGTGGCGCCGCCCGCCTGCACTTCCCAAACCAATTGGCTGGCGGGCAGGGCCTTGCCGTTTTCCGCATCATTGACGATGCACACGCGACGATGAATGGCGCTGCCGGCATAAAAATGCCTGCCGTATAACTCGGCGCTGACTAACACGGGCTGCAAGGCTTTTTGAAGTCCGTAGTAAGCGGGGCCGGGTTGGATTTTTTCGAGAGACCACGGTTGCAGAAACCACGTAAAATAGGCGAAGTGAAAAATTCCCGCCACGGTCATCCGCTCGGTGCGGCGAAATGTTTCGGCCAATTCTTTGGTCATGAAGGCTTGGCGCTCGAGAAAAATGGCCGGGTCAGCGTTTTCGTAAGCGTCATCCCCCACCAGCGCCTGCGGCGTGTGATGCTTGAAAAGATAAAAGCGGGTCGGATGTCCGTCGTCGTTGTTCGGATAGCCGGTCGCCATTTCCTGGCTGATCAACGGGCGGCCCGGCGTGCTCAACTGCTCGCCGAATTGACCGTCGTAAAAATGAAAGAACGAGTCGTTATACCAGCCGAAGTAGCGATGCGCGTCGTCAATATCGCCATCGTCGAAGTTATTGGGCTGGACGACTGTTTGATAGGCTTTGGCCGCTTGTTTTCGCGTATAGTTGGAATCCGCCACAATCAAGCGGGTCGGGTCTTCGTGGCGCATGGCCTTGATCATATCATCCAGAATGGCCCATTTTTTCTTGAGCATGACCGGATCATTGACATCGTTGTAACTGAAATTCATTTCATTATTGACAGTCCATAGAACCAGGCTGGGATGGTTGCGGTGCTGGCGAATCAGGCTGAGAAACTCATCCTTCCAGGCTTGCAGCAGGTTCGTGGCGGGAGGCGGCCCTCTCAGCATCAGCCAGGGCCATGTGCCCTCGAAGGAGACCGCCATCCCCGTCTCGTCCGCCGCATCCAGCCAGGTCGAAGTGAACGGGATAATATGCGAGCGGGTGGCCGCGACATTTCCCTCCCGGGCCAACTGCATAAAACGATGGGCCAGCGCGCTGTCATTGGGCCGCAGAGTGTTGGGAAAAGGATTCGCGCCCCGCAACCAGTAAGGCCGGCCATTGAGGAGAAAGCGGGCGCCGTCTTTAGTGAACGTCCTAAAACCAAAGCGCACCGTATAACGGTCAATAATCTGGTCGCCGTCCCGGAGTTGGATCTGCAAATTGTAGAGATTAGGTTCGGAGGGCGACCAAAGTTTTGGGTTAAGACGCGGGGTGGACAACTTGCGATGGCCCGTCTCTCCGGCCCCCACTTCGACCGGCATTTCGTCTTGACTGCGGTAGAGAAGCGTCTTGTTTGAAACGGCAGTGATTTCGTAATCCAGGCCGACCGTTGCGCTTTTTTGGCTCGTGTTCAGAATATCCAGATTGATCTCCGCCCCGTGGAGATTGGGTTCGATAAATACGTCGCTGACCAACACCGGCGAAGTCACCGTCAACTTGACTGGCTGCCAAATCCCGGCGACATGGTCCTGCAACATGCCGTGCGGCAGGGAATGAAGCATTTGCGAAGTCACTTCCACCGTCACGGCCACGCCCTCGACGTTGCCGGCGGCATTTTTATCGGATTCCAACTGGCCGATGACATGGACGGCAATGACATTGGCGCCCGGACGCAGAGCGGCAGTGACATCGCATTTCACCTCGCCAAACAATCCGGTGTGTCCGCCGACCCTGAGGCCGTTGACCCACACTTCGGAAACCTTGGCGATGGCGTCAAACGTCAAGTCGAAATGGCGGCCTTGCAAATCGGCGGGCAAGTCGAGGTAATGCCGGTACCAGGCCGAACGGGCTCGGCGCCAATCAAAAGTATAAGCGTCCGCCCGCCTGGTTTCCTCGACGTATAAGCTCTCGGCCACTCCTTTGGTCATCGCCACGCCTTTTAAATCGGGAAATCCCGTCTCGCCGTGCAGCCACGACAACCCCGGCGTCCAAAATTCCGGCACCTTCATGACATGCCAGGCGCTATCGTCGTATCTCAAAGCGGTGGGCATCTGGCCGGCGGCCAGTTGATAGCCGGGCAGCAAGAGCCAATTGCCATCGAGCGGGATTTCGGTGCGTTGCGGATCGAAGGCGGCAACTTTGGCGGGCGCATATCCCGCGCGCTGGGTTTGGCGCAAGGCTTCTTTGTTTTCGGGCGGCGGCGTCCATGTTTTCTCTCCAATGGCCGCAATCTCCGCCTCGTCGTCGCTGGTTAAAGGCGCGATTTCAAAATCGGCAAACTCCGCCGGGAGCCAGCCTCCGCCCAGGAGCGCGCTGCCGTTGGTCCAGGAAGCATCGCTGTCAACCACATTGATTCGCGGCAGCTTTTCATCGTTCAAATAAATATGAAAGCGGCGGCCAAGAAGAACGACCCGCAACTTATACCAAGCGCCCGGCTTCGGTTTAAAATCCAGCGGCGCAAAGCCCAGAAACTTCGCCCCGCCGTCCGGCGCGTAGCGGGCCAGGTAAACATCGTTGTCATTGCCCCCGCGCAACGCCAAAACATACCGGCTGTCGCGGTCTCGAAAGCGAAACCCGGTCCAAAGCTGGACTTCTTTCGTGCCGGCGGGCGCCCGCGCGCGAAAGGTGATTTTGGCGTCTTGCCATGAGGCACGGTTGACGACGTAGCCTCCTTCGATGATCGCCGAGCGCGCCGTGGTCTGGATCTGCGCGCGGCCGACGGGATCCCACATTCCCGGCAAGTTGTCGGGCATCGTGACTGAATCCGCTTGGGAAGAATTGGAAACGAAGACAAGCAGAAGCAGCCCGGCGACAGCCAGGCTGCTAAAAAATAAGCGCATTATTTGTCTCACCTGCCGCCGCCATTTTGACTTTGCAACGGTTGATTGGCAAGTGAGGAAGCGGCCTTAGGCGAGCGCCATGCCGCTGTTCCCGGTAAGCTCTCCGCTCAGTTCAGGAAAGGGATAGACAGAGGCGTAGTCGTGAAATCGTTTGGCCCGCTTGTCGGCTTCCAGTTGCACGTCGGCTTGGCGGACGAGGCGCGACATGACGGCCTCGACCAGTTCGTCGGGGGTGAAGGGCTTGACCAGGTAATCGTCGGCCCCGGAAACCATCCCGCGCCGAAAACCGTCGCGGCTGACCAGTCCGGTCATGAGAATAAAGGGAATGGCGGCGGCATCGGCGGATTCTCGCATGGTGGCGAGGGTTTCGTAGCCGTCCATCCCGGGCATATTGATGTCGCAGACGACGAGATCGGGTTTCTCGTCGTGAATCATTTGCAACCCCATGTGTCCGTTGGCCGCTTCGCGAACGGTAAAACCGAAGTTGGATAAAATGGTTGCGATCAGGTTTCGCAGGTCCGCCGTATCGTCGATCACCAGTATATTCTTCATGGCGTATTGCATATCAGGAAGTGTGCCAAAGGGGGCGGCAGGGACAAAGACCGCCAAAAGGCTGTCCATCAGGCGAAAACTGCCGCTTTTCAGGTATTTTCCCCCCGGTCACTGGGCAAACCCGGCAAACTCTTCCCGGCTACTTCTCATTCAGACAGGCGAAAACGCTTTCGGCCAGCTTTCGCACATGGAAGGGCTTTTGCACGAAGTTTATCTTCTCCCCAGCCGGAAATTCCTTGGCCAGCCGCTCGAAATTGTAGCCGCTGGTGTAAAGAACTTTCAGGCTGGGCTTGGCCGCTTGCAGGATTTTGGCCAGTTCCGGCCCCGCCATGCCATCGGGCAGGATCAGGTCTGTCAACAGCAAATCGATTTTGGCTTTCTGTTGTTCCCAAACCTCCAGCGCCTCGCGTCCATTGGAGGACTCCAGGACTTTGTAGCCGAAGCTTTCCAGGATATGGTGCATCAATTTGAGCAACGGCATTTCATCCTCGACCACCAGGATGGTTTCGGTCCCGCCCATGATTTGCTGCTCGGTCGAGGTCATCTGCAAGGCGCCGCGCTTGTCGGCGCAAGCCGGGAAAAAGATGTGGAAGGCCGTTCCTTCGCCGACGCGGCTGTTGACTTCGATCCAGCCCAAGTGTTGCTTGACAATGCCATAGACGGTGGCCAGCCCCAAGCCCGTGCCGCGGTCGAGTTCCTTGGTCGTGAAAAACGGCTCGAAAATTCGCCCCACAATTTCCGGTGGAATCCCGCATCCGTTGTCGGAAAAAGTGAGCCGCGCAAAATTGCCGGCGGCGGACTCCGGGTTTTGTTGCGCCTGGACCTCATCGATGGTCACGCCGGTGGTATTAATGCGCAATTGGCCGCCGCGCGGCATGGCATCGCGGGAATTGACGGCCAGGTTCAGCAACACCTGCTCAATCATGCCGAGGTCCGCTTTGATGGACGGCACGTCCGGGGCGAAATCGACTTGCAGGGCGACATCCTCCCCCAGGATTCGCCGCAGCATTTTGTTAAAATTATTGACAACTTCATTCAAATCCACCACCTGCGGGCGGAACTCCTGTTTGCGGCTGAAGGTCATCAGTTGCCGGGTCAAGGCGTTGGCCCGTTTGCCGGCTTCCGCTATTTCCTTGAGCGACTCGGCCCCTTTGGCGGTTAACTTTTCGCAGGCTAGGATCAGCCCAACGTGGCCGTTGATGACGGTCAGCAGGTTATTGAAATCGTGCGCGATGCCGCCCGCCAATTGCCCGACGGATTCCATTTTCTGCGACTGCCGCAACTGCGCTTCGAGGTTCAGCCGTTCCGTCACATCCATGGCCATGGAAAGCCAGACCTTCTGCGCGCGCAAGGTGTGTGAGGTGATTTCCATTTCGGTCAACTTGCCGCTCTTGGTGCGGTGCCGCCAAACGCCGGAATTGCCCGCTCCGGGCACGAGCTTGGATAGGCGTTCGACAAAGGCCGGGATTTCCTCCGGCAGCGCGATGTCGCGCAAGGTCATCTTGAGGAACTCCTCCTTGGAATATCCATAGTGGGCCACGGCGGCGTCGTTGACCGCCAGAAAGGCCAGCGTTTCCTGGTCGTAGGTGTAAATCGGCGTCGGGTTGCTCTCGAACAAAAGCCGGTATTGATTTTCGGACGCTTTGATCAAATCCAGCGATAGTTCCAATTCCTGGGTGCGCGATTTGATCAAGGCCTCGAGATTGTGAAAATAGGAATTGGCTTCGCGGGCCAGGCGCCATTTTTCTGTCAACGCGATTGCGAGAAGCCGCACTTCGATATTGTCGAACGGCTTTTTCAGCAGGAGCAACTGGTCCGACCGGCGCAGGCGGCCGACGATTTCGTCCGCCGAATAATCGGAAAACGCGGTGCAAATCACCACTTCGAGGGCCGGGTCCGCTTTCCAAAGGTGCTCGATGGTGTCGATGCCATCCCACCCCACCGGCATGCGGATATCGACGAAGGCCACCGCGTAAGGCTGGCCGGCGTCGCGCGCCCGAATGACCCGGTGCAAACCCTCCTGCCCCTGGCTGGCGCAATCCAAGTCGAAGGAGGGCATTTTGGCCGCCGGCATCGGACGGCCCAACAGCTTCGCTTCCACCGCCGCCAGCTCCCGCTCCGCCCGGTCGTCGGCGGCGAGGATTTTACGGAAGTCCTCATGAATGTCTGGGTTATCGTCAATAACAAGGATTCGGAAGACCGGCGGGGTGTTCACGGGCGCGCCTCCTTGCGATGGCCTTGCGAAAGGGGAAGCATCAGCGTGAAACACGAGCCCTGGCCCAAACCGTCGCTGTGGAAACTGAGCGAGCCGCCCAATTCGCGTGCGATCAACGTGCTGCTGTGAAGGCCAAACCCATGGCCCCCTTTCTTGGTGGAGAACCCGCGCGAACCAACCTGCGCCAGATTCTCCGGCGTAATCCCGGCGCCATTGTCAATCACTTGCAGGCAGAAGTGGCCTTGCGTTTGGGGTTGGGTGCGGACGATCAATTCCTTGTCGTCGCGATCGCAGGCCAGCAGCGCTTCTTTGGCATTCTTCAGGAGGTTGACGACGATCAAAATGAACTTCCGTTTATCCACCTGAATCGCCATCTCGGCCTGGTATTCGCGCCGCAGGGTCATGCCCCAGCGTTCCAGATTGGGAACGGCAATGGCCAAGGCATCCTCCAGCAAGTCGGAAAGCATGACTGAATCCACCTCCGAGGAAGGGCCGGCCAGGGATTGTTGGCGGCTGATGATCTCCTTGATGTGATTGATATACTTGGCCAGGTGCTTGAGTTCCTGCACCCACAGCGCCTGCTCTTCCGTCCAGTAGCGGCCCAGGGCGGAGAGGTATTCGGGCAGTTGTTTGCCGCGCACATTGGCGGTCAGGAAAGAATATAAATCATCAGTGTGTTTGTGCAGCATTTCCGCCACCGCCACAATGCCCGCCAGCCGTGAATGCGTGATTTTTTCGGTTAACGTGGTCGCGGAAACATTGACGGTGTTGAGCACGTTGCCGACGTTATGCAAAACACTGCTGGCCACCTCTTCCATGCCGGCCCGGCGGGCGGCGGCCAGCAATTGAATGTTCAGAAGCGTGACGTTTTCCTCGGTGCGAATCCGTTCCAGAGCGCCGCCGCAGTGGTCCGCCAAGGCTTGCAAGGTATTCAAATCCCCCTGCGAATAAGCCTTGGCCGTGTAGCTTTGCACGGCGAGGATGCCAATGACGCGCGCTCCATTCCGCACCGGCACCGCCAGCACCGAAGCCGCCGGGCGATCCGCCGTGGTCAACGCTTCCTCGCCCATGACCAATTGGCCCCCCTGCAACAGCACGCGCTCGGCCATGCTGCCGGGGCGCACCTTTTCGGCCACGGAGGAAACCGGAGACTGGACTTGCCGGCCCTCGATCACCTCGACCGCCATGATCCGCTCCAGCACGCCTTGGGAGGACAGATATAAATCGAGCGAAGAGGAATCCCACTCCAAAAGAGAGGCCGCCGCGTCGATAATGACTTGGGCCGCCTTCTGTTGGGCGGCGGCGGAACTGAGCTTGAGGGCCAGCCCGGAAAAAGCGGCGTTGATCGTTTGCTCTTGCTTGAGTTGAGTGATGTCGCGCGTGAAACAGCGCGTATGAACCAAGCGGCCTTTCTCCCATAAGCCGTTGATGGAGATCAACACGTCCCGGCTCGAACCGTCGCGGCAGCGCATGCGCGATTCAAAATTATTGACAGACTCCCCGCGCGCCACTTCCTCAAGGACCGACCCCATGGCCTGCGGCTGATGATGAAACGACACTACCGGGCGTCCTAGGTAATCCTTGGCGGAGTAACCCAGCATATCCAACTCCGCCTGATTGACCTTCAAAATCCGCCCGTCCGGGCTGGCCCAACTCAAGCCGATGGGAGCATGCTCAAAAAAATCGGCCAGGTCCTTTTCATTTTGGCGAAGCTGGTCCAGCGCTTTTTCATGGGCGCGGTGATCGTCCCGCTCGCGCAAGGCCCTTCGCACCGCCGGGGCAAGCTGCACCAGCCGGTCCTTGAGAACGTAATCCGTCGCCCCGCGTTTGACACAATCGACCGCCAGTTCTTCGCCCATCGTGCCCGAGACAAAAATAAAAGGCGCCCCCGGCGCTTCTCTCCGGCTGATCTCCAGCGCCTCCAGCCCACTGAAAGAAGGCAAAGCGCAATCCGCCAAAATCAGGCCAAACTGCTGTTCGCGCAGGGCCTTGCGAAAGCTTTCGCCGCATTTCACCTGCACCAAATCCGCCGCAAAATTTTCCCGGGCCAGCTCATGCCGGATGAGCGCGGCATCCACGTCATCATCCTCTAGATGAAGAATGCGCAAAGGACCGTGGCTGGACTCATCAGATTGCACCCAACGATTGCAGCAGCAAAGCGCCGCTTTATACAAGGCAAATCCAAAACGGCGAACCGAATGAAGGAGGGCGAACGATAGGTCGGCGTCCATCGCGCGCGCTGTTCGTTCTGGTTTTATGCGTTGTCGATTGGCTGCTTGTCTCTGTCCCTTTTGGAGAGGACTTCGCCATTGCCGAAAGATCAACTTCGGGATAGCGTTATTGCATGAAAACGATCACCAAACAACAAGCACTTCGGGGGTTCGGGAGGATCGGCAGTTTGGCACATGCGGGGGAAACTATTATCGTCACTGACGGGGGCAAACCTTGGATTAAGCTCGGACCCGCTCTCAAGAAAAAGTCTGGCAAGTCCGCAGCCGCCTTTAAAGCGCGGCTCAACCGCATCGCTCCAACGCCGATTCCTGGCGCGTCCCAAGTGCTCGCGCAACTGCGCCGTTCAACGGGTTCAAACCGTACATAGGCTTTATTTCAGTGCTCACCGATGACGAATAGTGCAAATGTACGGTTAGACCCCTCTGACGCTCAACCAACATCCCGCCCGATTGCTTTGAAGTGCGCTACAAAATCGAAAACGCAAAATAGGCGATTGATCTGCCACCTCATCATTCCTTTGCTTCTGGCTTTCGCCTGCGGCACTGGTTGTAGCCGGGGTGATGTTGAATTTGAGTGGTTTAACCTGAGCACGAATGAGATTTTCGTGACGGACGCTGTTGGACTTCCAGATCAGTCCTGGGCCGGGCGCTTGATGCCAGTTCACGGCGAAGACCAACTTTCTGTGGCGGCATCCACCATTATGGAAACCGTCCACATCAAGGACCAGATCGTCATCAAATGGAAGGAAAACGGAAAAGAGGGCTGGTCACGTGGCGCTGCCACTTTGCCGGACGGCAATCCGGCGACTGGCGTTGCACACGAGGCTGCTTTTAGGCGCGCAGATTTCGGCATTCCGGCCAGGCTGACTCACGCCAAAGTGCGCTTCACCTATTTGGGCGGGGACAAGTGGCGTATCAAAATCTACGGTCCAACAACGACTTTTGAAGGCATTGACAAAGTCAAAGACTTCTCTCCACCCTACCAGCCGTAACGGGCGACGCTTTCGCAAACCTTTGATTTCCGACTTATTCCGGGCTTTTCCAGCCTTTTTCAACCTTTTCCAGCATCGGCCTCGGCAATGGGGAATGACAATGGAGGCCATCGTGAAGTGTCATTTCTTCCCTGAATCATTAGCGGGCGCGCTTGTCGCCAAAGAATACCATGTCAAAGCCAGCGATGACCGATCCAGAGTCAAACCTGGTCCGGGTATAGCCTGCAAACTCACCGCGCACTGAAGTCGCGTCCCCGTTGTTCCCAGCCAAGTCAACGACGATGTTAAAATCGCTGTTGTCCTTCCACCTCACCACAACGCGCCCCCCCCCCAATCGTTCGGGCGAGTGGCAGGCGAGTGTCAGTCCTCACTATTGACACTTTTGGCGCACGGGTGGGACTTTTCTGATGCCTCATCATCAAAGGGGTCAAACCGTACATTTGCTTTATTCCGTGTTTGCGGCCACGGGGTTTTGCGTTAGGATGGTCTTTAATGCCACGTCAAATTCACATTCAGTAAGACGAAAATGATCCGTGACCAATAGCGCAAATGGGTGACCCCTCGTACCTCGTATAAAAAACAGGACGAATCGCCTCACAAAATAATTGCATGCCAGGTCATTAAGGTTTGAGCGAGGATGAAATTGGCGTGGCGCCATTGCCGCGCAAGTTTTCTCCGATTTCCAATGCTTGCACAAACGCTTCTCCAACCGAAGCCTTGAAACGCACTTCTATCGCGCCATTGACCGTCAAAGGGGTCAAACCGTACATCTGCTTAATTTCGTGCTTGAGGCCACGACTTTTTGCGTTAAGATGATTCTCAATGCAACGTCAAATTCTCATTCAGTAAGACGGAGGCGATCCGTGATCGATCGCGCAAATGTACGGTTTGACCCCTTCTCCGGTTTGACCCCTTCTCCCCCTTCTCCGCAGCAGCGCTAGAAACGACTGCGGGCGGGAATGGCGTTCAGCGAATTCTCCATGTAAATAATTGTTTCATCTATTCCGTCCTGTGCGCGCAGGGTGTATGGTAAAAATCGTGCAATCACCGGATATGAAAATTTTTCGGAACATCCATGGGGAAAAGAAGCCATTGCAAAAGGGCTTTACGCTCATCGAACTGCTGGTGGTTATTGCCATTATTGCCATTTTGGCTGCGATGCTATTGCCGGCGCTGGCCAGCGCGAAGATGAAATCCCAGCAGATTGCCTGTCTGAATAATACCAAACAATTAGGCACCGCCGGGTTTATGTACATGGATGAAACACAGGAATGTTTTGGTTACGCCGATCCTGATTCCATTGACACCTCGAACTCGCTCTGGATGGGTTCGCTCATCAGCGCCTATGCCGCGGTGGACAAGATACGGCTTTGCCCCACCACTCGCCTGCCATCCCCCCTGCTGAACCAGCAAAGTTTAGGCACAGGCGACACGGCCTGGGTTTGGATTAGCGGCAATATGACGACGAATCTAACGGGCAGCTATGCCATCAATGGCTGGATGTATGATAAGAGTTCCGTTCACATCAGCTCAGTCATTCAGGACAATCTTGGGTTCCTGTTTGGGAAAGAAGCCAATATCACGAGGCCGTCGCAAACGCCGTTCTTTTTCGATGCGGTTTGGGTGGATTGCTGGGTCGAAGCCAGCGATTCGCCAGGACGCAATCTTTACGCCCCGGGAGACAGCGACCCAGGAATGCCCCGTCTGGATGTCGATCGCCATGGAGGGATCGCTCCGGCTCGCGCCCCTCGGGCGCTTCCGCCCGGGACGCCTTTGCCCGGAGCCATCAACATGGGCTTCGCCGATGGCCATGCCCAGTTAGTGAGGCTGCAGGGGCTGTGGCAGTACTATTGGCATATGAATTATGTCCCGCCGTTCACCCGTCCGCTTTAATCAGTCAACGTTCAACAATCCCAACGCTCCCTTCCATGAAAACAACTATCACCAAAACGCTCTGTGTTGTGGCGTTGCCGTTAATTTTGGCGGGCGCGGCCCACGCCCAGACTCAATTTGTTCCAGGCGATTTGGCTGTTTTGCAGGTGGGTGATGGCAGCGCGGCTATCGGGAGCCACGGCAATCCGATTATAGTGGCCGATTATCAAACCAACGGCACTTTTGTGTCTCAGGTAAACATCCCCACCAATGGCGATGACGCCTTGGTTCAAGGCGGGTCGGCGTTTTCGGGCATGCTTTCGTTATCCACCGACGGTCAGTATCTGGTGTTGCAAGGCTACAACACCAACATTCCTTACACGCTGACCAGCAGCATTGACACCTCCACCTCCATTGCCGTCCCGCGGGGCGTAGGCACAGTGGACGCCTTCGGCAATTTCATCCTGGACGTTATCACGACCAACAAGTTTTCCGGCGGGACAATTCGGGGTGCGGTGACGGATGGCCAAGGCAATTTCTGGGCTGGCGGGAGCAAAGATGGCATTCAATATCTGGGAACTAATTTCTCTCCGGGGACCATTTCGGGCGCAGGCGCAGGCGCCATTCGCGATATGCTGATGGTCAACGGTTCGATTTACTTCAGCACCTCGCAATACCCTGCCACCGGCAGCAATGGCCTCGCCGCGTTCATTGGCGCGCCGACCAATGCGGCCACCCCCACGCTGGTGATTAATGCCAGCACGAACCTGATTCCTGGGGCCACGGGCACGCCCAACCCGAAAGGCTTTGCCATCAATCCCGCTTTAACCATCGCTTACTATGTGGATATGCAGGGGATAGGCACAGGCGGGGGAATTGAACGTTTCACCGGGGATGGCAGCGGCACTAACTGGGTCTATCAATACACCCTCACTTACACGACCGATCCGTTCCAGGAACTCGCCGTGGATTTCAGCGGAACCAACCCTGTGGTTTATGCCATCGCCGCAACAGGGAGTCCGAATCTTTTGGTCTCGGTCGTTGATACTGGAGCGGCTTCCACCTTCAATTTCCTGACCTTTTCACCGACCAGCACCGTCTTTCGCGGATTGACTTTTGCCCCGATTCACCAAGCGGCTAAAGCTCCCCCCGCGACGTTGTCCATCGTCCGATCCGGCACGAACGTGATAGTCACATGGACCTCCACTGGAGTCTTGCAATCCACAACGCAGTTTGGGACGGGATTTACGGACGTGCCGGCGGCGCCAGTGAGTCCTTACACCACGGGGATTACTGGGACGAATCAGTTCTTCCGCGTTCGATGAGCGTAAAGGCAGGGTGAAAAATCAAAAAGGCCGGATTTTAGCCCGGCCTGATTGAGAGAACATTAAATTTTACCCAAGGCAGCGCTGCGAACCACGCTATTTTGACACACACGGAAACCGCATTTTGCCCTGTCAACGTGAACAGCATACGGCCTCGGGCCAAAGGCGCCAGTCACCAGTACTGGTGACACGCTCTTAGGGTGTAAATGACGCTTCGCGTCTGGCTTCCCATTTGTGCGACTGTGTTTCGCCATCTCGTTCTGTGCTGATTTTGCCTTTGATGGTGTCCTCGGCCACCCTTCCTTCATACCCGGTAATCATTACGTTGCCATTGACTTCCCGGCTGACTTTGAAAGAGATTTGGTCGCCTTCCAGTTTGCCGTCGGAAATGCTGATCCGATTGGCCGGTCCACCGCGGACGAGTGATTGCACAGTGCCGGACAGGACGTTGTTTTGATATTTTAAGACCAGGGTGTTGGTGCGGCCGGGGCCGCCGTTGCGCCGGGCGTTGGCCCAGATCCAAGTTCCGGTAGGATCAATTTTGGCATCTTGCGCTTGGGCCGAGGCCACGAAACAAAAGGCGAGAAGCGCACAGGCTGCAACCTTCAAGATTGTGAAGGAATTTTGTGTTTTATGTTTCATAAAAATTTCAGGTTAATGCTTTTATTCGTATTTCGGCACGCAGGTGCTTGGAAGCTTCCGGCGGGCGCTTAACAAAACGATAGTTTGAGGCAAGAAATGTCACAATTAGGCTGCTGGCGGGTCGGCGCGTCGGGGAAAAGCTGCGGCATTGGCCGTATTGTTGCCCGAGCCTTTTTTTGGATGGCCATTTGGGCACGAGATCGGTAGCCTGCCGGCTGAATTGAACCCAACTCCCCACGGTGTTGATGCGAGCCTGTTCCACCCGGATTTTGAGGGCGAGCCGGTGAATGGAAGGATTTTGATCGGCCGCATACAGATGCAGTTTCAGGCGGAGGCGCTTTCCATCGCCATTCCAATGACGGCTCTGGAAGTGGAATTTGAGGACGGCGGCCCGGGCATTTTTTTCAACGATGCCGCGCGCCCGGAAGTGAAACTCTTTACCCGGGATCAATCCATTCTGCGGCACCCGGCGATCCGGTCGCGTCCCGAAGTCGCGTCCATCCTCGGACGGCGCGAACTGACCCGCGCCTTGCGGCTGACGGGCTATTTCGCGGCGGGTTGCGTGCTGGTTCTGTGGCTTGGGTCGCTGGCCATCAGCGCGATGGCGGGTGCCATTACGGCAAGGATTCCGATGGCGTGGGAACAGAAAGTCGGCGCCCATGAGATCGAAGAGTTGCGAAAAAGCGGCAAGCTGCTGGATGACACGAATGCGGTGGCCCAACTGGCTGATCTCGCTGCGCCGCTCATTCAGGTTTTGCCTCCCGCGCGGCGCGATTTGAAGTTTTACATTACGAGCGATCCGGACCCCAACGCTTTTGCCCTTCCCGGCGGGTCTGTCGTGGTCAACGCGGGCTTGCTGAAAATGGCCGATCAGCCGGAAGAACTTCTCGGGGTGCTCGCCCACGAACTGGCCCATCAAACGAAACGGCACGCCATGCGTCGCGGCATCGCCGCCGCCGGGCCCTTGGTGATTTTCGGCCTCTTCCTGCATAGCGACAGCGGAATGGGAAACCTCCTGTCCGTCGGTTCGGGAATGATGGTTTTCCAAGGGTTCTCGCAGGATTATGAGACGGAGGCCGACGATACGGGGTGGGATTATCTGGTGGCGGCGAACATCGATCCCCGCGGGATGATCAGCGTGTTCAAAAAGCTGGAGGCGAAGGAGGGAAAACTGGGATCCCGCGCCTTCGCGCCGCAGGCGTTGCAAAGCCATCCGGCCACTGAGAAACGCATCGCGCGGCTCGAAAACAAATGGAACAAGCTCGCCCGCAAATCTGATTTTCTAACTCTGGCGCCTTTGAAATGGACCCTCCAAAACGGTCAATGACTGAACCAGCCCAGTTTTTGTTTGCTGCTGTTGTAGAAGAGCCCGAGGATGCGCATCGTAACTGTCAATAAATAAACACTCAGCAGGGCCAGTCCGGCCTGGATTCCCATCGCCGCCAGAAAGGTGTTCTGATCATGAGTCCTCAGCGCGACCGTGCCGGCGCCACCCGAAATCAGGCTTCCTAGCTTGCGCACCCCGAACACGCCCAGCAACAAGACAACGGTCACCGAGTATTTCGCGGGAACTTTCACCATCGCCGGGATGACGACCAAGGGATTGGCCGCCAGAACGGTGTCCTTCATGGCCACGACCAGCAACGCCATTGGAAAGTATATTCCTCCCAGGACCAAGGCCCCAAGAATGGCCTCCGAAGGAATTTCCATTCCAGAGAGCTTGGCTATCCCGAGGCCGATGGCCAGCCAAAACGATGCGACAACTGTGCCGGCCAATTGAAAGGCCGCGCCAAACAGGCTGCTCATGTCCGGAAAGCCCAAGGTTTCATTTTCATCCGAGGTCGTCGTCAAAATGATGTTCTGCATGAACAAAAATACAAAACCGTAAAGCGCCACACTGATAAATAAACCGAAAATGCCTCGGCTGACGAAGTTCAGCGCCGAGAACGCGATGGTGGCGCAAATCAAAATAAGCACTCCCGCCCCTTTAAACGGATAGAGAAATGCGTCCGGCAGTTTCGCGTAAAAACCCTTGGAGGGCGCCTGATAAAATTGGTACGGAACAACTTCCGTCCCACAACGGCGGCACGATCGCACTGTATTCCCTCCCGCTTCCTTGGTGAGAATGCACAAATCGCAATAGGCGCCATTGCATTTGCCGCACAGGAAACGGGCCGGGGACTTGGGATGAGATTTACAGAACCTCGCGCCCATCAGCAACGCAGGAACGGTCTCCGTTGTAATGGCTGTTATGGCCGGCGACTCTATGACTTCGGCCACAGCCGGCGCCTCGGCCCGGGTGGCAATCCTCACCGACACGCGTGGGGACGCTGGCGCGACCGCCGTAGCCGGGGCGCTCGTCACTGAATAAAAAACCATCGTCACGCCGCCCAGCTTGATGTCTTTGCCGTTCTCAAGGGTTCCCTCCTGAATGCGTGATCCGCCGATAAAGGTGCCGTTGGTGGAACCCGCATCTCTGAGCAGCGCGGAACCATCGCTGACCAAGATGTGGCAATGCGACCCAGACACGCTCGGATCGTTGATTTTGAAATCATTCGCGTCGCTTCGCCCAAAAGAATTAGCCCCCGGCTTAAGCTGAATTTCCCAGGCCTGCGGCGTTCCAGGATTGATCACGAGACGGCTCATTGTTAGTTCTCTGCGGCTTTGTTGGAAGAGTTTTAGAAGATTGCTCCGGTCTTGTCACCAAAAATCGCGAAAACGGCGCTCTCTTCGCCTTTTACTGTGTATATTACAGCGTCCGGCGAAAAAGAACGGTGGCCGCCGCCATGGCAATCAGCGTGAATCCTGCCAAATAAAGCAAATCGAAGCCAATCGCCCCCAGCCCGGTATTCTTCAGGATCAGTTGTTTGAATCCATGCACTGCGTAGGTAAACGGATCGATGGCGGTAATCACTTGCATCCAGGGCGGGAAGGCCTGGGTGGGATAGACCGCGCCGCTCGGAAAAAACAGGACGGTGTTCAACACTCCAAAAATGGCGCGAGGCACCAATGGATCGCTCACCCGCACCATCAAAAGAAACATCATGCTGATCAAAGCCAGCGCTGTGACGGTGACGAGCAAAATCATTCGCGCCAACCGCAATGGGTTTAGCGGGTCCGGTATGCCGGCGATGAGCGAGCCGACGGTAACTAAAACCACTCCGGCGAGGATCGCCTTGGCCGCCCCTGAGACGGTGAAGCCGAGGATGAGTTCCAGCTTGCGAATGGGCGTGACCAGATAGCCTTCGTGCAGTCCCCGCGCTTTGTCATCAATATAAATAATTCCGCCGCCAATCATGGCCGAGACAAAGATGGCCAGCACAATGGTCCCGGGCAGCAGATATTGGATGTAAGGCACGTAGGGATAAATTTCGACGACGGAGAGCGTGGCCTTGGCGCTCAGTCGCGCGGCCGCGCCGGGGTTATTGTAGGAGTCGAGCATCTGATTAAGGGAACCTTCCAAAGCGGAAGACGCAAACTGGTCCGTGTTGTCCTCGACCAGCCCCAAGTGAGGGTTGGCCCCCGCGAGAACTTTGCGCGAAAAGTGCGGCGGGATGTTGATCAGCCCGTTGATTTTTCCATTGCGCAAATCGCGCAACGCCGACGCCTGGTCGTCGTAGAAAACAGTGTGGAATGTATGCGCGTTGGCGGTGATCGCCTGGGCCATCTCCTGCACTTTGACCGCAGGCACGCCGTGGTCTTCATCCAGGACGCCGACTTGCAAGTTCTTGATCTTCCCGCCAAACGCGTAACCCAAAATAATCAACTGCATCAGCGGCATGATCATGGAAACAATGATCAGCGTCGGACTGCGCCGAAAGCGCCGCAAATCACGTTCCACGATGGCAAGAATGCGGTGCATCTTTATTCCCGGTGCATAATGAAGGCGCTGCTCGCGGCCGAGGGCGCCTGCAGGGTGTCGCGCAATTGATGACCGGTGTAGTGTACAAAAACATCGTCGAGCGTGGTGCTTTGCACAGAAAGCGAGGTCAGCGTGACTCCGGCGGCGCGCGCCGCTTCCATCAAGGCGACCGTGGTGCGAGCGCCGTTGTTGGAAGAGAGGCGGAACATTTTGTCTTCGGATTTGATATCCGCCACTTCCGGCAACGCCTGCAAGGTTTCTTTCCAGCCGGGCGGCGCTTCCGCAAAGCTGACTTCCAGAACGTTTTTGCCGGGAATCGACGCCTTCAGCTTTAACGGCGAATCGAGCGCGACCAATTTGCCGTGATCGACAATCGCGATTCGGTCACAAAGTTTGTCCGCCTCATCCATGTAATGAGTGGTGACAATAATGGTGAGGTTTCGCTGCTGTTTCAATTTCGCCAGCATTTCCCACACTGCCACGCGTGAGACAGGATCGAGGCCGGTGGTCGGCTCATCCAAAAAAAAGATTTTCGGCTCATGCACCAGGCCGCGGGCGATTTCCAGGCGGCGCCGCATCCCGCCGGAAAACATCTTGACAGGCTTGTCGGTCCATTGTTCCAAGTCCACCGCCCGCAACAATTCTTTGATTGTCTCGCGCCGTTTTTCGCGCGGGATGCCGTAGAGTTTGGCGAAGATGCTCATGTTTTCCTCCGCGCTCAAATCCAGGTCGGAAGTCATGGCTTGCGGAATGACGCCGATGGATTGCCGCACGTCGTTGGGCGAACGGGCCACGTCAAATCCATTCACTCGGGCGATCCCGGAGGTGGGCGGCACGAGGGTGGTCAACATGCGGATGAGGGTCGATTTGCCCGCGCCGTTCGGACCCAGCAGCCCGAAGATTTCACCGCTGTCCACAGTGAAATTCAAATGGTCCACCGCGCAAAAATCGCCAAAGCGCTTCGTCAGGTTTTCGACTTCGACGGCGAGCGGCGTCATTTTTTATCCAGAGAGAGGAGTATGGTGGCCGTCATGCCTGTGGCCAGGCTGCGATCGTCGTTGTTGCAGCGCAGACGGATTTCAAAGGTTTTGATATCGCGCTTGGTGCGGCTGACGTCGCGTTGGGTGGCGAAATCGGCATCGACGCCGCGATAGAAAACGACGCCTTCACGTTGGGCGCCCGAGGGCAGGCGGACGGTGAATTTGTCATTGAGATGGATCTTGTCAATATAACTTTCCTCGACGTCACCGCGCACCCAAAGGTTGTTGGGATCAATCAAAGTAAGGATGCCCTGGCCCGGATTGACGACCTCGCCTTGCAAAGCGGCGCGGACATCCACGGTGGCGTCGAGGGGGGCGCGAATTTCCGTATAGCTCAGTTGGATTTTTGCCTTTTCCATTTGCGCATTTGCGCCGGCGCGCTGATGTCTCCCGGCGTCCAGCGCCGCCCTCCGCGCGGCGATTTGGTCGCGGGTGGATTGAGCGAGCGCGACCGCCGCCTGCGCCGCCACCACCTGTTTGCGCAGAGACTGGACGCGGGCCTCAGCGCCTTGGAACGCGGTGCGCGCCTGGTCGTAGTCCTTCACCGAATCGACGCCTTGTTTGTAAAGCCCTTCTTCGCGTTTGAAAGTGAGGCTGAAGTTTTCCAGATCGGCCTCGGCTTGCGCCACTTGCTCTTGCGTTGCGGAAAGATTGGCTTCGCTTTGCCAGGTCAGGTTGCTGGTTTGCGCCTCCTGAAATTTCAAGTCCGCTTCCGCCTGCGCGACCATCGCGCCTGATTGTTCGGCGCTGTCGGCATAATATTCGAGATCCGCCTTGCGCTCCTTGGGTTGCAGCAAAGCGAGCAATTGGCCATTGGTTACGGTGTCGCCTTCCTTGACCGAAAGTTTTTCAAGCCGTCCTCCAATCTCCGAACTGACAATGACTTCATCGGTCGTGACAATTCCTGTCAAGACGATTGCATGGCGGCGCGGGACGACGAGCCACGCAACAACCACGGCGGCCACGGCCAGCAGCACAATAATAAGCGGAATTCTGCGCTTCATAAATCACGGAAGCTTGGCCGCGTCCCCGCCTCGGGGCAAGTTCTTCCGGGCCAGCCCGACTCGTCGCGCCGCCGAATCCTTGGCGAATTTCCAATAGCGCAGGATCAAATTCATCCCGGCGTCCTCGACCTCGCGCGAGTCGCTCGCAGAATAGGCTTGCCGTGACGCGGGTTGAAACTATTTTCCTCTCATGCCTTCTCATGCCGAAATCGTGGCCTGCCTGCTGAATCCCGGCGTCATTCCAGTCATTCGCGCGGACAACGGGGATCATGTTCTGCCTGTGTGCGAAGCCTTGGTGGCGGCGGGCATCACCGCTTTGGAAATCACCTTGACAACCCCGAACGCCCTGGCCTCCATCCGCGAAGCCAGCCGGCGGTTTGCCGGACAGGCCGTGACGGGCGCAGGTTCGGTGACGAACGCCGACATGTGCCGGGCCACGATCGAGGCCGGAGCCCAATTCATCGTGACGCCGATCATGCGGCCCGAAATCGCGCAAGTCGCCAAGGCGGCGGGTTGTGCCGTTGTTCTCGGCGCCTTTACCCCGACCGAAGCGCAACTGGCCTACGAAGCGGGCGCGGACTTTGTCAAAATTTTTCCGGCGGAGGGGGCGGCATACATCAAAGCCCTGCGCGCCCCGTTGCCCCACTTGAAAATCATTCCGACAAGCGGAGTTAATTTGCACACCGCGCCCGAATTCTTCGCGGCGGGCTGCATCGCGATCGGAGTGGGGTCGTGCCTGATTTCGCCGCAACTTTTGCGCGACGGAAATTGGGCGGAGATTACGCGGCTGGCCCGGGAATATATCGAAATCGCCCGAAAGTGCCGGGCGGCCGGTCTTGCCTGAAATTGTTTCGCGCTTGGGGACGCCCCTGCTGCGTGGCTTGGAGGGATTTTATTTCGACAACTTGCCGCCAATTAATCCAAAAATTGCTCCAGAACCGAATTTCGCAATGTCCTGGCAACTCTTAATGACTTCCTTTTGACTCTCGGACGGGTTAGCAATCGTATAGGAGAAAATTACCGCAATGATCAAGGCAACAACGGTCAGAAATAGACACCCAAGAAAGACGAGCTTGAAATCTTTTGTTACGGCGACAGTCGGCATTCTCTTGCATTGCTAATTTAAATTGGGCGATGCTGCGTTCTTCAAGCCGAGCACGCCTTCCAGATTTGCGCCCGTGAAATCGGTATGGTCAATAATGGCGCCCGTGAAATCAGCGCCTTTTAAATTGGCGTCGCGAAAATTGGCATCTTTGAGATTGGCATTGCGCAGAATTGCGCCGGCAAGATTTGCTCGTTGAAGATTTGTTCCCTGGAGATTCGCGCCGGTCAGATTCACACCCTCCCGTAACGGCAAATAGCCTTTGTCGGTTTTGACTAAAAGAGAATCTTCGGTCGGTCTTTTGACTGATTCACTGACCAGTTGATAGATGCCGCTTAAGATGTTCATCCATCGCAAAAATATCGCAATTTCCATCGCCGGGCAAGACTTTATTGGCCATTCGGCCGCTGGCCACTCACAGCGCCATGAAATTTTTCAGGATCTGGCGGCCGCTCTCGGTCAGGATGCTCTCGGGGTGAAATTGCACGCCCCAGATCGGATGGCTCTTGTGCCGGACTCCCATGATCTCGCCTTCTTCGGTTTCGGCGGTCACTTCCAGACATTCCGGCAGCGTGTCGCGCTTGATGACCAGCGAATGATACCGCGTGGCCGCAAAAGGATTGGGCATCTCTTTGAAAAGATCGCGGCCATCGTGCCGAATGGGCGAAGTTTTGCCATGCATGATCCGGTAGTTGACAACGACTTCCGCGCCGAACGTGTAACCGATGCACTGGTGCCCCAGGCAGACGCCTAACAACGGCAGACGCGGGCCGAAGGTTTGGATAATATCGTTGGAAAGGCCGGATTCGCGCGGCGAACAAGGGCCGGGCGAAACAAGAATGCGGTCGGGATTCAGCTCGCGAATTTGTTCGAGGGAAATCTGGTCATTGCGGCGCACGGCCAGCTCGACCTTCATTTCCCCGAGATATTGCACGAGGTTGTAGGTAAACGAATCGTAGTTGTCGATGACCAGCACCATTTACCTTCCGACGGTAGCCCAAGCCACGCGATTTGGAAAATCTTAAATTCCAATTTTGCCATTGTCGCACGAGTCCAACCTTGTAACCATGGCGGGCGAACAAATATGAACCAACTCATCCTCATGGCGCATGTCCTTTTTGGAATGGCTTGCTTGGTTGCAGCGGTGTGGGTCTTTGTGGAGGCGTTGCAAGCCTCCCCGGCGAATCAGGCCCGGGTCAGGAAAATGAGTTGGGCCGCCGCCGCCGCCATGTGGATGGCTTTTTTGATTGGCGGCTATTGGTATGTCGTTTTCTACAAGGCGGACAAGAACATTATTCTAAAGGGACCATGGCCCTTCGCCCACAATTTCGTCATGGAAACGAAGGAACATCTGGTCATCACGCTTCTGCTATTGGCCACCTATCTTCCCATCACCGCTGCCCACAACCTGGCGGCGAACCGCAACGCGCGCCAATTGGTTCTTTGCGTCTCGGGAATGATCGCCTTATTGGCTGTGCTGATGGAGGGAGAGGGAGGGATCATCGCCATGGGAGTTAAGGTGGCTTTACTGGCGAAATAAACGAAAAGAAGGCGAACGAACATGGAAACTCCCAGCCTATCCAAATACACTATTTCCTTTGGACTCTCTTTGGCGCTGGCCAGCGTGGCCAATGCGTTGCTCGTCATCGCGAAAGAGAAAATTCCAAGAGTGATGGCGGCGCTGCAAGGCATGACCGGGCATCATTGGATTTCCCACAGCAGTATCGTCCTGGTTCTCTTTGTTGCGTTCGGTTGGATATTCGCCCAAGCCAATGGAGGCCGAGGGCCGGGGATTAGTGTCCGCGGTTTGCTCTGCGTGCTGGTTTCGGGAGTCTTGACCGGCGCCCTTCTCATTTTGGGGTTCTATTTGACAGCCGGTTAATCAAGCAGCCCATGAAGTTAAAACTTCGGCAAATCTGCCATTCCCACCTTCGGTCATGGTTCTGCCTGGCGGTTTGGCTGGCCCTTGGGACACGGGAAACGTTGGCGGGGCCGCCTTTTTTGACCGATGATCCCGACCCGGTCGAATACCAGCATTGGGAATTGTACCTTGCTACCGAAGACTTCAAGACAGGCCGCGATTGGTCCGGGACGGCGCCGCACCTGGAGCTAAATTATGGCGTCGTAACCAACGTGCAACTGCATCTCATCGCGCCGCTGGCCTATGACGCGCCTCCCATCGGCTCCGCGCATTATGGGTATGGCGACACCGAACTAGGCGCAAAATTCCGTTTTCTCCAGGAGACTGGCTCCTTGCCGCAAGCCGGCATTTTTCCTTTATTGGAAGTGCCCACCGGCAATGCGGCGAACAATCTTGGGAACGGATCCTTACAGGCATTTTTGCCGTTGTGGCTGCAAAAGAGCTGGGGTTCATGGACAGCCTATGGAGGCGGGGGCTACGGAATTAATTCCGGCCCCGGAAACCAGGATTGGCAATTCGTTGGCGCGGTTCTGCAAAAACAGATTTTTACCAACGCCCTTGTGGGCCTCGAAATTTATCACCGCACCGCGCAGCTCAATGGCGCTTCGAATGTCCCAAACGCTGGCACAGCCAGCGGGCGCGGCGACACGGCATTCAATCTCGGTGCCGTCATCGATTTCAGCGAAGAGCGCCATTTGCTTTTTTCCGCCGGCCGATCCTTCCACGGTTCAACCGGCTTCCAATGTTACCTTGCCTACCAATTCACGTTTGATAACAGCCTGTTCAAGTCTCATAACGGACAGGAAAAATAATGGAGAGCAGGATCTGGGCGTATCACCTCGGAAGCTCTATCCATTGCCATCTTCAATTCCTCAGTATCTGCGGCGTTAAAGCCCCGTTCGCGCAGCAGACGCAGGAGTTCCGATCTTGTAGCGCCGACCCGCCGTTGAATGACGGCAATTGTCTTGCCATGACGCTGCACCTCCACCGTTTCGCCTCCCTGCACGACCCGATCTAAGATGCTTTTGCTTTCATTAGCCAACTCTGTAGCCGTCACGATCATAGCAAAAAAGTACACGATTTATGTATTTTGCAAACTTTCTTTTGAAACCTTGTGGAGCGCAAACTCTTTTGAGCGCAGCCTTGATGAACCTGGCTAAAACAACCAGTATAAGTCCCATACAAAGCCGATGAAACAAGCCTCTGCCAGATATATCACCTGTGCGCTTTGCTGCTTCGCGCTCGGCCACTTCGCCGACGCCCAAACGCGGGTTCAGGATATTTTTGGCCGCTCCCTCAATCAGCGCGGCGTCACCCTTGTGGACCGGGATGGTTACATGGCCAATCCACTCATCAAGTTTTACCTGCTGCCGCCGACCAACGCCGCGCTGCCCGGCTCGGCGACGCTGACCGCCAGCGGCGCGCGGCTTTATTTCGATATTCCCAGCCAAGTCAGCGCCAGCGGCCCCACCGCCATCCGCGCCCTGGCACAACCTAACAAGCCCGTTCCACTCAGCCTCTCCCTCTTTCCAAGTCACACCGACCCGGATGGCTCCTACGCCCTCACCATTGTTTTTACCGACGCCCATCACGCGAAACAAACCAACTCGCTCCCCATCACGGTCATCGACCAGGGAACTCACCGCTCGAATGATTTTGCCGTCACGGTGAATTTTGATCGTGACGCCACGCATTTGTTCAACAACCCCGTGGCGCGCCTGCTGGTCAAACAAGCGGCGGACGATTGGGCTTATTACTTCGCCGGCATGAACCTCGACGCGGTGCCTGTGGGCGCCGAGCAAACGTGGCTCTGGTCGAACAACTGGCGCGGTGGTTACCATGCCGTCAACCGCAACGCTTATACCGGCTACCAACTCTATGCTTATGGGACGGCCAACTCCGAGTTGCGCTCCGGCGGCGAGGCCAGTTTCGACGGCGGCAATCAAACCAGCGGCGGCAAACGACTGCCTCTGCACCGTTCCGGCGGCTTTGAGGCCAACATCGCCGGCAACTGGAACACTCTCGGATGGCTTTTTCTCACTAACGACCAGGACTGGCTCGCCACCGCCAATTTTGGCCGTGAAACCAACGATTTCTACTCCATCGCCCATCACGAAATCGGCCATGCGCTCGTTTTCAACCACGGACATCCCGGCTATGCCAACGCACTGGCCAGGCGCGCTTTTACCAGCGAGGCCGTCCAGCATTATTACGGCGGTGCTGCGCCCATTGACGTCTCCTGCGACCACCTCACCGGCGTCATTGACCCAGAAAGCGGGCAGGGCGCTTACGGCTACGAGTATCATGGCCGCATTCCCCGCTATCGCTGGACGATGACCAAGCTGGATCTTCTCTGCGCCCAGGAAGCCGGCTACATCCTGCGCTCCAATTCCGCCTTCGCGGAGCTTGCGTTCCCCAAAGTGACATTGCCTAAAGCCGCTACGCTTATTCCTTATAGCTGCACTTTGAGCGCCACCGGCGGCATCCCCATCTACAACTGGGCCATCTCCGCTGGCGCGCTTCCGCCCGGGTTGAGCCTTGATCCCTTTACCGGTGCGTTCAGCGGGACGCCCACTGGCGCAGGCGATTTCCACTTCACCATTCGCGTCACCGACTACCACGCCAACAGCGTTGGTTTAACGCAGGATTTCAGCTTGACCGTGATTGCTTCGCCATAACCGCGCAGTTGAATCGAAAGCTTTGGATCCTTCGGTCCAGTTTCGGCCGCAATTACGGTGAGCGGATAAGGTAGAAGCGTGGTGAGGAATTGGTGGCTGGCGCGTCGGTGAATTGGAACTGACCGGGAGAAACTTCCGCGGCGGTTCCCAACGCGTTCCAATTGCTCGCCGACAAAGATAGATTGGTGGTGGCCAGGACGGTGCCGGCCACGCCGGGAGTGTTGGTGAAGTTGAATTGAAAAATATTCCCCGGGAGCAGGGTTGAACCGGTGAGGACAGGAGTGTCCCGCGCGACTTGTATTTTGACAATCTGATTGGGACGGCTGTCTTGCCCTATATACGCGAAGCCTCGCATGGGATCGAAAACAGCCGAACGCAGATAAACTTCGCCGAAGGGCAGAATGCCGTCGGCATTGGTCGTCGTATTATTGGTGGTAACGCCATTGGGCGGCGGGGTTTGCGCGCCGCCTTGAAGTTGCAAGTAACCTATTTCCACCGGCGGATTCGTGCCGTTGAGGGTGAATTGATAAAGCCGGCCTGGATAAGTATTATCGTCATTGAAATAAACGTAGCCGCCCAGAGGGTCCATTATTTGAGAAACGATCTGGACTTCGTTCGTTCGCAGGCTGACACCGCCGAACGGCACTGGCGCGGGCAGACTATCGCCGCTGCCGAGTTTTACTTTGAAAATCGTTTCGGGGACGTTGGTGGTTCCGTTGTCTGTGGCATAATAAGCGTATCCATGCAACGTATCAATGGAACTGGTCCAAAGCGGGACGGGAGTTGCCCCGAGGTTGACCGTGCCGAGGCGAATGGGTGCGTTCGTGCCGCCCGTCAGTTTGATTTTAAGAATTTGTGGAATTGCGGGCGACGTATAGAGGACATAACTTGCGAAATACGCGTAACCGTTTTTGGCATCAATCTGGCCCCAGCCAAAGCTGGTCTCTCCGGCATTGAGAGTCAGGGTTGCCACAGGCGTAAAACTGGCCAGCGCCACTTTCACCACCGTGGCAGGATTGCCAGAGCAAAGAACATAACCGTAATGATTGGCCGGATTGGGGTCCGAGTCGTCAATCACGATGGACGTCGCGCCGCTGGCGGTCAGCGAGAGGGATCCTGCGGCGGCCGGCGAATTGGTTCCTGCTCCCAAGCTATACCGCTCAATCAGTCCGCCGCTCTTCGGCATATACGCATAGCCCGCCGCCGGATCAATCGCGCCTTCCGTGAATTGGCCGGTCAAGACA
>Ga0075522_10000261_pt1 | contig 36706 bp, 32 predicted proteins | sample NGEPerA_FD_74796 | JGI IMG/M metagenome (GOLD analysis project Ga0075522, IMG submission 74796) | Arctic peat soil microbial communities from the Barrow Environmental Observatory site, Barrow, Alaska, USA - NGEE PermafrostL2-A | ecosystem: Environmental > Terrestrial > Soil > Wetlands > Peat ... | reverse complement strand
GGTGAGGCTGGTGACTTGGTGGTTCATAATTTCATGCCCTTTCGATTTTTGGAATTGTTCCGGCGATTATCCGCCGGTTAAAAGTTGGCGCAAGGTTATTTTGACTTCGTTTTTGACCTCCCTCACCCCGGCCCTCTCCCTAAGGAGAGGGAGGCGTTTTGTGCGTCTTTCGGCTGGCGGATGATTGTCCGGCCAATTCCATCGCTCGTATTTTCAAACGGCGGGGAGCGTTTCTCCCTCTCCGCTCCATCGGATGGAGGGGAGAGGGCCGGGGTGAGGTGAGGATTTGGCCGGGATGAGGGCGGTCTAAACCCATCATTTTTTGCCTAAAATCAAAGAAAACGAGGCTTTTTACCCGCACAGATCGAATAATGGCCGCACAGATGGATTTTTGCCCGCACGGACGGAAAGCTGGCTCGCACGGAACGGCCAATTGCCCGCACGGATTGAATTTTGCCCGCACGAACCGGAAAACACCCGCACGGAACGATTTATTGCCGCACGGAATTGGAATTGTTCCGCACAGATTGATTTGGAGAGTGTGGGAAGCGATTGTTGCACGCACGAAGCTGTGTCAATGCGTTTTCCAGCGTGCGCCTTACTTCGTCACCGGCTGATAGTCGTGCCACAGCCATTCCAAAGCTTCGGGCAGGGTTTGTTGTTTCACTCTGCCGTCCGTATGCCCGGCGTTGCGGGCGAAGACGAACTGGTAATGATAATTTTTGTCGGCAAGAACCTTTGCCATGTTTTCATTGGCGACGACCCAGTCGTGCATATTGTCGCGCATGACGTTTGGATTGAAAAGGTCGCGGTCGCCGACTTCCATCCAGATGCGCAGCGGCTTGACCGGGCTGTTGGTGATGATGTTTTCATGGAATCCCCACGCGCCGTGCGGCGTTTCGGGATTGTAGGGCCACTGCTGGTTCACGGCGGTCATCGAATAAGTCAGCACGCGGTGGTAGAGGTCGGGATGATACCACGCCATGATCAAGGCGCACGAGCCGCCGGAACTGCCGCCCATCGTCGCGCGGGCGTCGGGGTCTTTGGTCAAGGTCACGTTGCATTTGCTTTCAACGAGCGGCAGGACTTCCTTTTCGACGAACTCCGCATACAGGCCGGACATCGTGTCGTATTCCAGTCCGCGCTCGCTGCCCTGCGCGTCGCCGCCGCCGTTGCCGATGGAGATGGCGATCATCACGGGAATTTTTTTCTCGGCGATCAAATTATCCAAGGCCGTGAACAGCGCGCGGTCCGGGCCGTCCGCCCCGACGATGAACGGCGCGGGCGTGCCGGGAACATATTGCTTCGGCACATAAACCGCCACGCGGCGCGTGTAGGGAGCCGGATGGCTGGTGGTCACAACCGGCTTGGCAGGGTCGGCGGGATCAGACGTGACAAACGTATTCGGCTCGCGCGCGATGCTGGGATAAATTTTGCTGTCCGCCGAACTCATGGTGAAATTAAAAATCGTTCCCTGCGGCACGTTTGTGTTCACGGTCATTTCCGGCGCGCGATGATGAGTCGGGCCGATGATGAAATTCCCGTCGGCATCCGCCGCCGGACTGGCACCATCGGGCAACACCTTGGCCATGACATAGCCCGGCGTGTTTGGATCGCGGGCGGGCGGCGCGGGGCGAGCCGGGCGTGTCGCCGCTGGCGGTGTTGGGTTTGTGGTTTGAGCCAGCGCCGGAATTGCGCCGGCCATCAAGTTCAACACCACGCAAAGCAAAGCGGCATCACGGGTCATTTTGGCAATCTTCATTTTTTCCTTTCACGCGCCGGAGGAATCACGTCCAACCAGACGCAAAGCCGTCTGCTGAAATTGCAAGATATCAACCGGCAGGGAATTGTAATGGCCGGAGCATATCCGCGCAAAGCCACGCGATGCCAGAGAAATCATATGCGGTTCACAAGCTCGCGGTAAGTGCTCGTGGACGACACTCGCGTAGTTGGCGACCAGAAAACCCGGTTCCCCGTTCGGCATCGTGCGTTTGTAGATGGTGACGTGGACGCGCCCGACAATGATTTTGCGCGGCCACTTCTCCTTGCGTGAACGCGTTGTTTTCATGCGTTCAAGTGTTACAAACTTGTTGCAATCATGCAGCCAAAAATCGCGCCAAGCCGTCTGCGAAAATGAAAAATGCCGCATCGACAAGTGTTTATGCGGCATTTGTAAAGTGGAGCCAATGAGTGGGATTGAACCACCGACCTACGGTTTACGAAACCGTTGCTCTACCACTGAGCTACATTGGCTTTTAGCATTTAAAACACAGTATGTTTTGCTGTTATTTTCACCAGCTATTTAAGTGTTTGCATACTCAATTTGTATATGGTATGTTCTTTTCAGCCATGAAATCGAACGTGCCATCACCAACCAAGAGCAAAGCGGATGTGGAATGGGCCAAAACACCGTATCCCAATCTCATCCGCTACAAACCTAGCGGCAATTATTTTGGGCGTGTCCGCGTCAATGGCAAGTTAATTCGCCGCTCGCTGGAAACGCACGTTTTAACCGTTGCCAAACTTAAACTCTCCGATTTTTTGCAAGATCACCGACGGCTGGCAATCAACAAAGGTGAATCTGTCCTGGGTGAAGTCATCATTGAAATGTTCAAAAAGGAAATCGAGGACGACCACAATAACAAGCCGCGCACCAAGCTCTACAAGCAAGAAGTGCTGACGGCACTGAAAAAATCGTGGCCAGAGTTGTTTTCAAAGGACATCGCCAAAATTTCACAGAGGGATTGCAACGAATGGGCGGCTCGCTACGGCAAGGAATATAGCGCGACGCGCTATAATGGAGCATTGGGCATCGTGCGCCGGATTTTCGAGATTGCGATTGAGCATGGCTATCGCGTGGACAATCCGGCCAAGTTTGTGGATCGCCGCCGGGTGAAGCCAAAAGAATTGCACCTGCCACCGCAGACGCAATTTCAGGAAATGGCGGCGCACATTGAAACCTCCGGCGCGGGTCAGTCGAAGGATTGCGCTAGCCTGTTTCGTTTTCTGGCATTTTCCGGTATGCGGATAGACGAAGCGCGCCATGTGCTTTGGAAAGATGTGGATTTTGAAAAAGGATTGCTTCATGCGCGTATTACCAAGAACGGCAAAGACCGTTGGATTCCGCTGAATAGCAGCTTGCGTCAACTGCTGGAGAAAATGCGCGCAGAACAATCCAAAGAATCGCCGGATAAATCGGTGATGGAAGTTTTCGAATGTCAAAAGTCCATAGACCGCGCCGCGAAGCTGGTCGGCGTGAAACGCATCACGCACCATGATTTACGCCACTTGTTTGCTACGCGCTGCATCGAGGCCGGCGTGGACATCCCGACAGTTTCGCGCTGGCTTGGGCATCAAGATGGCGGCGCGTTGTGCATGAAAACCTACGGCCATTTGCGCGATGAACACAGTCAGCGCGAAGCGTTGAAAGTTTCGTTCTAAATGCGGACGCCGCGACTGTGATTTTGAGCGAGCGTTTGTTTTTCAGAAATGGCGCGAGCCAGTTTGATTTCAAATGACTCGACCACGATGCTCATGTCTTGGTGAGGATATTTTTCTGCAAGATGTTCTCGCACTTGTTCGGTCACGTCATCTTTCCAAAACTTAAAAGTCAGTCGCTGGTCGCGCGTGAACGCTTGCAAAACTTCCCGCACGTCATGGCCGCTGTTCACGACATCTTTCTTCGCGCCTGAATTCAATGGCAGTGTTTCCACAACGGCAAATTCAAAACCTGCGGCTTTGCTGCGATGACAAATAGAAACATTTTCCATCAAATCAACACCGTGCTGCCATTGTATGCCGTCGTCGGTCTGAACGGCCCAGCCTGACGAATCAAGGGCGGCGTTAAAAGCTGTGTTCCCAAGCCTTGTCAGATTGTTTTCGACATTGTGAACGCTCTGGCAGTGCGCTTTAAATTGTTTCATGTGTTCCGCGAAAACGATCATTGCTTCGGCATTGGCCGATTCTTGAAGCGGGGTTGGTTTTTCATAGTAGTTCATAAATCACCTTAATTCTGTTTGCAACAATTGGAGCAGTTCGGTTCTCGGCACGAGCAATTTGCCGCGCAACACACGGCACGTTTTCAGCTTTTGCCGCTGAATGAGCCGATACATGGTGTAATAATTGATGCCGAGCATATCGGCGGCTTCCTGCACGGAATAGGCGAGCCGCTCGGCTGGCGGCGCGGTCGGTGCGGCGGTCGATTGTTCTTCATTTTTTGGTATGGTTTCCATACGTCCTTTGCTAGTTTTTCATTGGGAATAAATTTGAGCTTTGACCGGCTTGCTCCAGTCCATTTCGGGCAGAAACCGAATCGGATGAACGCGGAGTGCCGCTGCCAGGTAAAACAACTGCACCAGATCAATCCGCAAGGAGCCGTCTTCGATTTTGGAAACGGTGCTGCGCGTGGCGTCCAGCCAGCCCACAAGCTGCAACTTGTCGGCAAATACGTCTTGCGTCCAACCATGCTGGTTACGCAGCCTGGCGACCTGCCGCCCGATGAAATTTCGCTTCTTCATTTTCAACCGGCTTAATTTCTCATGTGCGTTGCGTCTGTTTGTCCAGAACTCTGGACAAAATGACATTCTTGCTCATTTTCTTTGTTCGTTTTTCAAACAAAATTCTGTTCTGGCTCATTTTTCCATGCGACGCCATTTTCATTGTTACCGTTTAGAACAAAATTTTTGGTTCAAAAAACCGACCTCCCAAGGCATGACAAAGCCATCCCATTGGGAAGTGGGGGTCATCAAGCTGACAGCAACCGAACGGTCAAGCTCTCGCCAATATATTTCCTCTCAGTTGAGGACGCATTCCTGCGTATAAACAGGTATTTACCTGACCTATAATAGGATTTGAAGGCATTATCGAACCGGCTTACGCCGACTCTAGCGAAGATGGAGAATCCAGACTTTCGTCCTGTCTCAAGAAAATAAATAGCACAGCCGAATTAAAATGCAAGCGCAGCAGGATGGATAAATATGCCGAGAGAATGGCAATCTTTTGTCCTTCAAATCTTCACCGTGATAAATCTCCCCAGCGCAGAATCCTAGAGGCAAATCCCCGGAGCCGGGCGGCGGGTGCAATGTGGAGCGCAGCCGGATGAGGCGAGCAATACATTGACGCGTCGCCCGGCGACATATCATCCCCCTCGGATTTACGCGCAGGGAAATAGTGCGACTGCGCCAATAAAATGAAAATTCGGTCATAGCTGACAAATCTATTTACCGCCTCGTCGAACGTGGATTGTTAAAATTTCTTGTGCATTGCTCCGTCACAAGAGAATTCTGCGCAGTGAAATTATTCAAGGAGACGATACTCGTCGTATTTTCCATCCCACACCAACTCGGTCTTGAGTTGTGAAAGCGGGTGCGGATTATCGAGTCCGTAGTGGACGTGCGGAGATTTTTGTTTGTGGTTTTCAGCCATTGCGCTAGGCGCAACCGCAACCACGGGAAATTCAATAATGAAAAGGGCGCGAACCTAACGCGCCCTGGTCCGAGGCACCGCTAATCGCCTTTTACACGAGACACGCCAAGCCGCGCCCAGTTTGGGCGCGCGCTCGGTCGGTTCGTGTAAACGGGCTTGGAAAATTAGCGGTTTTCGGACCAGCCCGTAGCCGTAGCTACGCAAAATTATTTTGTAAAAATTATTCGATAGTTTTCTTTGTCCATTTTGGACGTGTGAACTTTACTTGGAAATGATGGTTCAGGACAAGCTTGTGAATTCTTATCAGGCAATTTTAATGGAATTGGCCATTTGCTTCTGTCAGCGGTTCGGCGAGCGGAAAAGTGAAGCGGAGCGGAGAGACGGCTGGAACGAAGTCGAAGCGCAACGACCGCCGCCGTGCCGCTGACGGAAGCAACCGCTCATGCGGCAAATAAAAATGCCGCTCACGACGGACGCGCGCGGGGAGCGTTGGTCGGGGCGGACACCATCGGTTTAGTTAATCGGACGATTGTTCGTCGGTAGATTGCAGAGCCAGGCCGGAAGATTATCGGAAGATTCAGACAGGTTGCAGTGGCCGCCGAATCGGAAGATTCCGGCAGCGAATCGGAAGATTATCGGAAGATTCCGGCACGGGCCTTCGCTTCTAAAAGAACATACTTTGAGGCACGTCCCTTGCCATTGCGAACGAGGATTTTCAATTCAGCCAGCGCGAGCAGGTCACGATTGGCGGTGTCATACGTCACCTGCAAATTCTTGACCAGCCAGCCGCTGGCGACAGAACCGGACTTGAGCACTTCTGCCAACGCTTTTCGCTGCCGTTCGTTCAACTGCGCTTCGATGGCCGGTGTTACCATGAGCCGAGTTTCCGGGACGCGGATGCGATCCACATTCTCGCCCGGTCCGGGGAATGAGATTTGGAAATAGCCGGTGTCCGTGCCGATGGCCGGCTGATCCAAACCATGATTGAGCATCTGGTCGCGCATCCGCCGGAAGCCGCTGCCACGTTCCTCGATGCGATGAAAATAGGAGAGACACTGTGCCAGCACCGGATTACGGGAACAGGGGCGATACTTGCCCTTGCGGAGATTTGCCAAAGTGATGGGCGACGGCGGCAGACCGGGACTGGAGATAACCACGCGGTCGGCGAAAACTTCCAGCATGATTTTGCGCCCGGCGTCCTCGTATTGGCGGTGAGCGACGGCGTTGACCAGAGCTTCCCGCAACGCCTCAACGGGATATTCATCCAGCCGGAGGCGATTGAGGCCAACAACGCGCATCGGATGGCGGGTGTTCCGGTCAATGAAGGCGATGGCGCGGTCAATCGCGGTCGGCATCGGCCTGCGAATGTCTTCATGGTCGTGGGGATTGCCATCCGGTTCCGCACCGCGATACGCATCGGCCAGGATGCGGCACTGCGGAAAAACCGCCGAAGGGTCTTTCGCCAGCAGCACGATGCCGGCGGCGGTGGCGTAATGTTCCCCGGCTTGCGGGTCATGCCAGACCAAGCCGCGCACCGATGCGCCCGCGAGCAAGTCGGCGGCGGAGATTTTTCCAGCGTCCCGGCCTTCCGCTGCGGCAATCAATTGACGGATCACCTCGTGGTTGAGTTCAGACCAGCGTAATCGCGTCAGCGGCTGCGACTCGAATATGGAAGTAGCCTCGATGGTTTGCTGCGCAACTTCGTTTTCGTCGCTGGAAGGCGCGATGCCAAACTGTTCTTTGAGCAGCTTGACGAGGGCGGCTCGCACCTCTTTTTGCAGTTCGATGACATTGCCGAAGCGTTTGTATTTCGGGCCGTCGTCATCAAGTTCCTTGAGCAAAGCTTCGGTGCCGTCCTCGCGCTTCACTTTGCGGTCGCCCTTGATGAACGCAAGAACCGGCAATTTCTTTTCTTTGGATCGCCGGTATTCGGCGTGGGTTATGGACAACTTGCCAACCAAAGTGCCGTATTGGGCGGCTACGATGAGCAGGTAAACGTGGCAGCCATCGAGTGATTTCAAGCAGCCTTCCAATGCCTTGTCCGGCGAGGCTGGCTCAAACTCATAAAGAATCGGCGAACAATGCGCCGACAGAAACGGGTCGGTGCTTAACAGGTTTTGGACGATGACCCGCTCATCTTCGAGTTCCTTCTGCACCGAGCTGACGAATATGTTTAGTTTCTCATTCATGTGCGTCCTTCCAAAATCATATACAATGTTTGCCTCACATCGCCAGAACTCTCCATCCGAGTGGTGAGCATTCCCGCGAATTTTGTTTTGCCCGCGACCGGCGTCTTTCTGTCCGATGCCCGGTATGAATTTATTTTTACACCCTGCTTCGGTCTTGAGTTGGCGGCGGTAAGCGGCAGGCGGCGCGGTGGAACGGCATGAGTGAAACCGCGTGCCGGAGCGGCGACGCCAAGCTCAAGACGGAAGCCAACGCGACTGCGTTTTCCTTTGTCCGTCCGCGATGAGCGCGCGTTACACGACTGTGGAACGCGCGTTGGTCGTGGCGGGAAAAGTCATTCAATAATTTTAGCGCGGATGTGATTGGATTTGTCCCTGTTGATTAGGAAATGACAGCCGGATTTAATCTTCGCATGAAAAATCATCGCAATTTCCAAGAAACACATCGCAAACAACAATTGGCACATTGATTGCGTTACGCCTGTTGTGCGTAGTTGTTTGTGCGCCATGACGGTTTTTGCAGCGACACTTTTTCAAGTGCGGGGGGCTTCGACTGTTCTCTCTGAATTTCCGTTTCAGTATCGCGAAGGATTGTTGTGGGTTGAGGTCACGATCCTACAATCGGACAAGCCACTTAATTTTCTTTTGGATACCGGCGCGGGCGTCAGCGCCATTAATCTTAACACAGCGAAACGGATTGGTTTGAAGTTGGGGCAAGAGGTAACTGTTCACGGCGTCGAAACGATGCTCACCGGCTATTGGCAGCAACGGATGTCCGCCAAGGTTGGCGATGTGCAGTTGCCGCAGAAATACCTCGCCGTTGATTTGGAGAAATTAAGCCGCTCGTGCGAACGCCCCGTTGACGGACTGGTTGGAATGGATTTTTTCCGAGAACATATCGTGCAGATTGATTTCGCCGCGCAAAAAATTCGGGTGTTGAAATCAGTGAAAGCGGAAAAAACAGACGAAGTTTTGTCGCTGGAAATGCGCCCCTGCGGGATGCGCGTGCCAGTCGAAGTGAACGATCACAAACAGCAATGGGTGCGGCTGGACACCGGCTGCGCGACGGCGTTGCAATGGGTGACTTCAGAAGTGCAAACGGAACAATGCACACGCCAAATGGCGATTGGACTGGCTCAAATTTCCATTCCACAAACGACCACGACCGTCAGCATCGGAGAACATCAATTCTTGAACGTGCCGACTGGTCTGCACGAAACGGCCATCTTCCCCGGCGAGGCCGGGTTGCTCGGCAACGGCCTCATTTCCCGTTTTTCCACCGTCACGATTGACACCAAAGCTGGCCGCGTAATTCTGAAAGAACGTCATTCGGCGCAGTAGTCGGCACGTATCATCCCCCACCTTTCTTTCCCGCGTAATCAGAGCGAGGGCTGGTCTTCCATTTAATCCTCAAATTAGTTTGAGGGATTCCGTCTCACGCGGCGTATTCAAGGATGTGAACAAACAGCGGCACGAAGCCGCAACAACAAAGAAAGATAAAACTATGAAAAAGACCATCCTACTCGCAGTTGCGGTTGCCGGTGTTTTCACCCTCGCGGCCAGCGCCCAAGCTGGCGATGCACTGCTGTCCCCAAGAGCACAAGAACAGGCAAATTCGCTGAAAACAGTTTCAGGAACGACTCCCGACATGATTGACCGCTCGGTCATGGCAGGTTCGCCCAAGTCTATCGCGCTCGCCCAATCGTTCCGCAAAGTTGCCGGAACGAATAGCGACCTTGATCTGGCCAATGCGCCGCGTCCTACCATGTCGCCCAAAGATCCGGGCTATGAAGCTGCGTTGCGCGAAAACGCCATCAACCAGCAAATCCAAGTCGCCCCGCTGAAATAATCGTGGCGACCGCGTTCCCAACCATTAAACTGCGGGGGGGGGCGGATATTTCCGCCGCCCTCGCTGACGTAATATGAAGACCCACGAACCTGACAACCGCGACGATACGCTCCGTAAAGTGCTGAAAGAATGGCGCACGGATGCCGCGCTACCGCCCTGTTTTCAAGAAAATGTCTGGCAGCGCATTGAACGCACACAAGTGTCGTCCGCCCCTTCAATGTTGGGCGCAATTGCGCGCTGGATTGGCACACTGTTGCCGCGCCCGGCGATGGCTGTTGCTTACGTTGCCGTATTGCTCGTGGTCGGAGCGACGGTTGGCTGGACCCAGGGACATCAGGCTAATGCGCGCGTTAAAAGCGAGTTGGGCGAACGTTACGTCCACGAACTTGACCCCTACCAGGCTCCCCGGCAGTGATCCCATGAAACGAGGTTTGCTCATTCTGGTGTTCGGTTTGATTGCTGCCACTGTGGCTTACGGCTGTATTTATTTAACCTGCACCGCCTCCGCCCGCAATATGGAGCGCAGTGAAAAGCCTGAACTGGCGTGGTTGAAAGAGGAATTCAACTTGAGCGACGCGGAGTTCAAGCGAGTTTCCGAACTCAACGCGGCTTACCTGCCTCAATGCTCGGATATGTGCAAACAGATTGATGCCCAAAACCTGCGATTAAAAGGATTGCTCGCGGCAACCAATCAAGTGACGCCCCAGATTGAAACGGCCATTGCCGAAACTTCACGGCTGCGCGGCGAATGCCAGCGTCAAATGCTCGAACATTTTTACGCGGTCAGCCGCACGATGCCGCCCGAACAAGGACGCCGGTATCTCGCCTGGGTGCAGGAGAAAACTTTTCTGTCAGACTACGGTATGAAACAATAATAACCATCGAACACAAGAAACCATGAAAGTAACCCACAAATTAGCCATGATCGCTGCCGTCGCGTTGCTTGCCATTGCCGCCGTCAACGGAACTGGTTGCAAGCAGTCGTCCACGCCATCCACGCCGCCGCAACAAACCACGAATGCCACCGCCACGACCATTCAATATACCTGCCCGATGCACCCTGAAGTAGTGCAGGACAAGCCGGGGAAATGTCCCAAGTGCGGCATGGACCTCGTCGAGAAAAAATGAACGATGTTAGTTAAACAAATACCAAATCAATACAATATGAAATTGCTAAAATATACCGCCTGTATGTTCGTAGCCGCGACCCTTTTCACCCTGCCATTCGCCAGCTTCGCTGCCGATGAGAAAACGGCGGACAATCCCACCCTTGCGCAACCGGTGAAATCGGTGCTTGACCACTACTTGAAGATTCAGGCCGCACTTGCGCAGGATTCGATCAAGGGCGTGGACGAAAATGCCAGTGCCATCGCCAAGTCCGTTCGCGGTGATGAAAAGAAATTGCTTTCATCTGACGTGGCAACGCAGGCCGAGAAGCTGGCAAAGGCAGCCGATTTAACGGCGGCGCGTGACGCGTTCCAGCCGTTGAGCAATTTGCTCATCAAGTATCTCGCCGACAACAAAGCCGGGGTTGGCACTTACCACGAAGTGTTTTGTCCGATGGTGAATGCAAGCTGGTTGCAAACGGAAACGGACATCAAAAATCCCTACCTCGGCAACGCCATGTTGAGCTGCGGCGAATTTAAGAACTAAAATTACGTCACCGTTCTGGCACGGGTAAAGTCGTGCAGGAATAATGATTTCCTCGCGGCGGACAATCTGGCAGGCTGCGCAAGGAAACGAGAGACAGGCCGACCAATAAATGACCATGACATCACAATTTGTGAAAGCCTCAGTCGTTCTGCTGCTGGCATTCATTCTGGCAGGCCAAAGTTATTTCGTGGCGTCTGCTGGTAATGTCCCGGTCGTTGCTTCACACGCTGGCTGCAAGTGTTGTAAATCCGGCACAATGAAATGTGTCATGGCCGTTTGTTGCGCCCAGCCCGCCAATCATGTTCCAATTGCGCCTGCCCCACTCCCTGCCTCATCCCAAAATGAGTGGCACGCGTTGGCGGCGTCGGTTTCCTCCTCCTGGCTGACGCCGCCATCCTTTTCAACTGACGAGCTTCCTTCGTATTCCACTTCGTTCGCAGCGGTGACTGCCGTTCCACTTTTCCAGCGGAATTGCAGTTTCCTCATCTGAATTTTTATTCTCCCGCCCGTGGTATGTCCGGCCATAATTGCCGTGGCACATAAAGTCTGTTTTTCGTTTGAAGTCCGCTCATGTGTTATGAAAATACTTGGAATAATTTTGCTCGTCAGTCTTGCCGTGTTGAACACACGCGCCGCCGAAAATGTCGCGCCCGTTGAGACGACCAACGTCGTCGTCATCACGACTGATTTGATCAACCGGCTCGTCGCCGAGGCGCAGACGAACAATCCCGGATTTCTGGCGGCCAGTTCGCGCGCTGATTCGGCCACGGCCAACGCCGCCTCGGTGCGCACATGGGATGACCCGACGTTCATGGTTGGCGAAACTCTTTTTAGTCCGCAGGGATTCGATGCCGCCCAACAGGGCGATTTGACTTACGGCATCACCCAGAAATTACCGTTATGGGGCAAACCATCGCTCAATCGTCAAGTCGCCCAAGCGGCAGCTTCCGTGAGCCACGCTGAACAGGATTCTCATTACCGTCAATTGCGGCGCGATGTGACGAAACAATTGTTTGCCACCGCACTTGCGGAACGTGAAGTGCAAATCGGGGAACAAGACCTCGCTTGGCTGCAAGTGACCGCCAAGGAAATTGAGGCCAAATATCAGGCCGGTCAGTCCAGTGTCGCCGACGCGCTGCAAATCCAGAATGAAGTTGCCGAGCGCAACGACAGCCTGCGGACGGACAAGCTCATGCTCGGCCATGAAGGCGTGAGTTTGAACCGTCTGCTCAACCGCGATTTTAATTCTCCGTGGCCGCCGTTTCAACTCCCGGACACATTTCCGGTGATTCCCTACAGCGAAAAATTGATTTCGCTCGCGCTGACAAACGAACCGCAAATCAAAGTTCTGGATCAGGAAGTCAAGGAAGCGGAAGCAGCGGCCAAATCAACCAGCCGTTCACGGATGCCAGACGTAAGCCTCGGCGTTCAAGGTAACCAGTATTCAGGCGACGGCGAGTTTCGATCCGGCACATTTACGCTTTCGTTTTCGCTGCCGTGGTTCAACGAAAGCAAATACAGCAAGGATTACCAGCGGGAAAAGGATGCGCAAAAAGCCGCAGAACATGACCGCGACGACCAAGTGTTGATGGTGCGCGAAGAACTGCATCACCTCACGTTGGACATTGAAAACCAGAGTCGTGAAGCATTGCTTTACCGCGACGAAATTTCCACGCGCGCCGGACAGATGCTCGCCAGCCGGCTGGCGGATTGGGAAGCCGGTCGCGGCTCCTTGCGCGATGTTTTGGATGCGCGCCGGTCATGGTTGGACAGTCAATTGATGGAGGCGCGAGCCGTCGTCGGCGAGCAACAATCTGTTGCAGAACTTCTGCTTTGGACCGGCCTGGAAAACACCGGGATGTTGACACCGTTAATCAATGAACCTCCCGTTTTTCACCATCACGAAAATAATTAAATAATGTCAACATGAAAAATTATCTGCTTAAAATTCTACCAGCCCATTCGTGGACGATGGCACTGTGGACGCTTGTTCTGCTGGCCACGGTTCTGCCTTTTCAAATGGAGGCCAAAACCACCAAGCCGCCGGATGTGGATTACTACACCTGCACCATGCACCCTTCGGTGCGTTCGCAAGACCCGGACGGAAAATGTCCGATTTGCGGCATGGATTTGGTGCCGGTGAAAAAACCGGGAGCCGAGGAATCTACCAACAGCGTGAGCGTTGAAGCCCCCGGCGAATTTACCGTGCCGGTCGAACGCCAGCAACAGATCGGCGTGACTTACGCAACTATTGCCAAACAGCCGTTCCATTTTTCCCTGCGCACCGTAGGCACGGTGGCTTACGACAAGGGGCAACATTGGGATTACGTCGCACGGGTCGAGGGTTATGTCAGCAAATTGTTCGTCTTCTCGCGCGGCGATCTGGTGGATAAAGATTCGCCCCTGATGAGCATTTACAGCCCGGACTTGCTCACGACGGAAAATGAATTTGTGAATTTGCTAAAAACACAGGATGCGGCTCGTGCCAAAAATCAAAGTGCCATGCTCGAAAGCACCGACCTGCTCGTCGAGGCGGCCAAGCAACGGCTGCGGCTTTGGAACATCACCGACGAACAAATCACCAATCTGGAAAGCACCCGTCAGCCCGAAAAAACCCTCACGCTTCATTCGCCGTTCAAAGGCGTGGTGCAAGACCTGGACGTGGATCAAGGCCGTCATGTGTCCGTGGGCGATCACCTAGTGGACGTGGCTGACTTATCTGTTGTGTGGGTATGGGCACAATTTTATCAGGATGAACTTTCCCTGTTGAAAACGGGATTGCCCGTCACTATCACCTCGTCATCGTATCCAGGTGAAAAATTCACCGGAAAGATTTCCGTGGTTGATCCCTTCTTTAACAGCGAAATGCGGACAGGTCGCGTGCGGATTGATGTGGATAATGCCGACTTCAAATTGCGTCCCGATATGTATGTGGACGTTGAACTGGACATGGACATGGGCGAAGGCGTGGCCGTGCCTGCCGAGGCGGTGCTGCCCACGGGTATGCACAACATTGTTTTCGTGGACAAAGGCAACGGCAGATTGCAGCCGCGCTTTGTTGAGCTTGGCCGCAAATACGGCGACTTCTTTGAAGTGAAATCCGGCTTGAAGGAAGGCGAACGGGTCGTTGACAGCGCCAACTTTTTGATTGATGCCGAAGCCCAGGTGCAAGGCGCGTTGAAATCGTGGTGATCGAAAGGAACGCAAGTCATGGACACAAAGCCCATTTCATCCAAACCATTTCTGCTCGAACGCATCATTGAGGCCAGCGCGCGCAATGCGTTTCTCGTCATCATCTTGACGGTTTTTGGCATTGCCGGTGGCATTTGGGCTTTGTCGCGCACGCCGCTCGACGCGATACCTGATTTGAGCGATGTGCAGGTCATCATCTCGACGGATTGGCCGGGACGGTCGCCGGATTTGGTCGAAGACCAGATCACTTATCCGATTTCCACCAAGTTCATTTCTGCCCCCAAGGTCAAATTTGTCCGGGGCGAAACGATGTTCGGAAAATCTTTCGTGTATGTGATTTTTGAAGACGGCACGGACATCTATTGGGCGCGTTCGCGGGTCATCGAATATCTCGATTCTGTCCGCAGTTCGTTGCCTGAAGGCGTCAACCCGACGATTGGGCCGGACGCCACTGGTGTCGGCTGGGTTTTTGAATATGCGCTGGTGGACGAGACCGGAAAAAATAATCTCGCCGAATTGCGTTCGTTTCAAGACTGGCATTTGCGTTACGCGCTGGAATCAGTCAAAGGCGTGGCGGAAGTCGCGCCCATCGGCGGTTTCGTCAAAGAATATCAGGTGGATTTAGACCCAAATAAACTTCTGGCCTACGGAATTCCGCTGGCGGATGTCGTCGCCAAAATTCGTGTGTCAAACAATGATGTTGGCGGAAAGATTTTCGAGGTCGGTTCGACCGAGTATTACATTCGCGGGCGCGGTTACATCAAGAGCCTCGCTGATCTGGAAGACATCCCGCTCAAGGTCGTCAATGGCACGCCGGTGTATGTCAAGAATGTCGGCACGGTTCATCTCGGCCCGGACTTGCGGCGGGGAGTGGCTGAACTGGACGGCAAAGGTGAAGTGGTCGGCGGCATCGTGGTCATGCGTTACGGCGAAAATGCGCTGACGGTGATTGATGGCATCAAAAAGAAACTCAAGGAGATAGAATCCTCGCTGCCGCCGGGCGTGAAAATTGTTCCTACTTACGACCGCAGCACCTTGATCAAAAATTCCATCGCCACGTTGCGCGAAAAATTGATCGAAGAAAGCATCGTCGTGGCGCTGGTCTGCGTAATTTTTCTCTGGCACATACGCTCTGCATTGGTCGCCATCATCGCTTTGCCCATCGCCATCATTCTTTCGTTCATCCCGATGCTGGGACTGCATTTAACCTCGAACATCATGTCGCTCGGCGGCATCGCCATCGCCATCGGCGCGATGGTGGACTCGGCCATCATCATGGTCGAGAACGCGCACAAATTCCTCGAACATTTTCGCGAGGAAAAAGGACGCGAGCCGACCAACAGCGAACGCTTTGAAGTCATTGTCGCCGCCGCCAAAAGTGTCGGACGACCGCTGTTCTTCGCGCTGCTGGTCATCACGGTGAGTTTCATTCCCGTGTTCTCGCTGGAAGCGCAGGAAGGACGGCTTTTCAAACCGCTGGCTTTTACCAAAACATTTGCGATGGCGTTCGCCGCATTGCTCGGCGTGACACTCGTGCCGGTGCTGATGACGTGGCTTATTCGCGGAAAAATCACACCCGAAATTAAGAATCCTGTGAATCGGTTTTTGATCTGGGCTTACCAGCCAATCGTGCGGTTCGTGCTGCGCTTTCGCTGGCTCACTATTCTTGCGGCGTTGGTGATTTTAGGCGCGACCGTCTATCCATTTCAAAAAATTGGCACGGAATTCATGCCGCCCCTCAATGAAGGCACGATTCTTTTTATGCCGACCGCCGTGCCTGGAATGTCCATTGAAGAAGCCACGCGCATTTTGCAAATTCAAGACCGCTTGCTGCGCAGCATCCCGGAAGTGGATCGCGTTTTCGGTAAAGCCGGCCAAGCCGATACGGCGACCGACCCTGCGCCGCTCTCGATGTTTGAGACCGTAGTTTCACTCAAACCGCATGAGCAATGGCGGGCGGGCATGACGTGGGACAAAATCATCGCCGAAATGAACCAGAAGTTAAAGACCCCCGGCATGGCGAACATTTTCTGGATGCCCATTCAAACGCGCACGGAAATGCTCGCCACGGGCTTTCGCTCACAGCTTGGCATTAAAATCTTCGGGCCTGATCTCGGCGCGATTCAAGACATCGGCGTGCAGATTGAAAAAGCGTTGACCGATTTGCCGGATACGCGCAGCGTCTTCGCTGAACGCACCACTGGCGGTTACTTTCTTGATTTCACTCCCAATCGCCAGACTGCCGCGCGTTATGGCCTGACCGTTGGCGATGTCAACGACACCATCGAAACGGCCATTGGCGGCAATACCATTTCGACCACCGTTGAAGGCCGTGAGCGTTATCCGATTAGTGTCCGTTACGCGCGCGATTTTCGCGACGATCTGGACAAGCTCAAGCGCGTCCTCATACCTACGCCCACCGGCGCACAAGTGCCGATTGGCGAACTGGCCGAGCTTTCCTATCACACCGGGCCGCCGGACATTCGCGACGAGAACGGCCAGCTTGTCGGTTTCGTTTTTATTGACCCGACCAGCCATGACATTGACGGCTATGTCCGCGCTGCGAATACCCGCATCGCCGAACGCGTCCATTTTCCACCCGGCTATTACATCCAATGGGCGGGGCAATTTGAATACATCAAAAATGTCGAGCAACGGCTCAAACTCGTCATCCCGTTCACTCTCCTGATTATTTTTACGCTGATTTATCTGAACACCAGATCGGTGACTAGAACCTTAATCGTATTGCTGGCCGTGCCGTTCTCGCTGGTGGGCGCATTTTGGTTTCTTTATCTGCTGGACTACAACATGAGCGTCGCCGTGTGGGTCGGCCTCATCGCGCTGGCCGGACTGGATGCCGAAACCGGCGTCATCATGCTGCTCTATCTCGATCAGGCATGGGACAAGTTCCGCGCTGCCGGTCGTTTGAATTCCATGAGCGATCTCTACGCGGCTGTCATCGAAGGCTCGGTGCAACGCATCCGCCCCAAGATAATGACTACCTGCGCCATTCTGTTTGGTTTGCTGCCCATCATGTGGTCGCCGGTCACGCAATCAGGGGCGGATGTGATGAAACGCATCGCCGCCCCGATGATTGGCGGCGTCCTCACGTCAGGCATCTTGCAACTGCTGCTCTATCCGGTCATTTACGTTTTGTGGCGCAAACGACACTTGGGGACTCAACTTGCCTCTACGAGCATTGTGGCGTCATCAGTGCAACCAGCCATTCCTGTTAAGCCAGCCGCGCAAGTCAGTCCCGAAATTTCGCCAGTTTCACATTCGCGCCGCTCACGGCTCATTGTTGTGTTGTTGCTCATAGTTGCCCTTGGCATTGGTGGATTTTTTGCGTGGCAGAAATTCGGCCACGGTAATTCGGACGGGGCGATGTCCGGCACTCCCTTCGCCATGCAAAAAGTGAAAGACCTCACGGTCAATTTCATTCATCCGCAAGGCCAGTTGCAAAAAACGATGAACGACATTCTCATTGAATTCCGCGACTCGACCAGCGGTGAACTTATGGATGTCGGCACGGTCAAGTTCGACCTCGACATGAATATGTCCGGCATGGTGATGCACAGCGGCGCGACGATTGCGCCCACCGGCACACCCGGCCAATACCGCGCCCAGGTCAAACCCGACATGGGCGGTGACTGGATGGCCACGCTCCACTACGCCGGCCCACACGGCGAAGGCAGCACGAGCTTTTCAGTGAACGTGAAACAGTGAGCGACGAGGCCGCACAATCCGACGACCGCGACCGTGCGGACATGATTCGCCTCACGTCTGGTCACGGTGCGGCGTTGAACGAACTCATGGAGCGGCACGCGGGCAAGCTGCTCAACTACCTCGTCCGCTGTCTGCGAAACGAGGAAGATGCCGCCGATGCCACGCAGGAAACTTTCGTCCGCATTTATCAAAACCGCACGAAGTTTAACGCGAACCAAAAGTTTTCGACATGGCTCTACGCCATCGCAACGAATTTGGTGAAGGATCGTTACCGCCATCGCGCCCGCCATCCGCAAGTTTCGTTGGACGCCGAGAATGAAATGACGGGCGAAAACTTCCGCGAGAGCGTGCCGGAACAAAAGCCGACACCGAGCGAATCATTGCAGGGATCAGAACGTGCGGAGGCCGTTCGCAAAGCCGTGACGGAGTTGCCCGAAGAACTCCGCACGCCGCTCATCCTTTGCGAATACGAGGAGCTTTCGCACGCGGAGATTGGCAAGATTTTGGATTGCACAGCCAAGGCGGTCGAAACGCGAATTTACCGGGCGCGAAACCAGTTGCGCGACAAACTCGGTTGGTTGTTTGAAACAATATGAAACCTGACGCCGCACATTCCTATTGGGTTGATGATTTAAGCCCCTTTGTCGTGCGCTTCTCGGATTCATTCGGCATCCGTTATTACGGCCTGGCTTATGTGCTTGGATTTTTCATAGCGGCATTATTGTTACATCTCTATTGGCGCGCAGGACGTTCAGCACTCAATTCCAAAGCTCAATCGGATTTATTGATGGCGGTTGTTATCGGTGTGATGCTGGGCGGGCGGCTCGGTTACTTTTTACTTTATTCTCCGGCATCGTTTTTACGAGAACCTCTGGCAGTGCTACGCATTTGGGATGGCGGTATGTCAAGCCACGGCGGGTTTATCGGCGTTTGTCTCGCACTGGCCTGGTTGGTGAGAAAGCACAAGCTCGCGTGGCGATCAACCGCCGACATACTCGTGACACTTGCCCCGCCCGGTTTGTTTTTTGGACGTATCGCCAACTTCATCAACGGTGAACTGTGGGGCAAGGTCGCTTATGTGCCGTGGGCGGTTATCTTTCCCAAGAGCGCGCCCGACGGCACGCCGGTGACAGAGATTCCGCCACGCCATCCTTCACAACTTTACGAAGCGTTGCTCGAAGGATTATTGCTGACGATTTATACTCAACTGCGCTTCTGGCGCAGTCCGGTGACCCATGAGAGACCCGGCCAATTGGCTGGTGAGTTTCTTATCCTCTACGCCGGGGTTCGCGCGGTTGGTGAAGTTTTTCGTGAACCGGATGCTTCGTTGTTCTTCGGCTTGAGCCGAGGCACATTTTACTCCCTGTTTCTGGTTGTCGGCGGGTTGATCCTTTTTGCAATGAGTCGCCGCAAGCCGCATAATCCGACTGAGGAGCCAGAAGGTTAAAAACATGAAGTTTTTCATTTTCATTTTTGCTGTTGCCACTTTGATATTCATGTCGGGTTGTGGCCAGAATCACAACCAAGCAAAATCGAAGATTCCAACACCAAGACTTTTGAAGTGCAAGGTATCCTCCGCGAAGTTTCGCCCGATCATCGGACGGCGACGATTCAACACCAAAAAATCCCCGGCTATATGCCCGCGATGACCATGCCGTTTAACGTCAAAGTTCCGCAGGAACTTGATGGGTTTGAAATTGGAGCGGACATCACTTTCAACCTGGTTGTCCGCACAAACGAGCATTGGATTCAAGACATCCAATTTCTGGCGTTGCGTATTGAGAACATGACCAACCATGCACTCGTGACCACCGCCTATGTGCCGAGGCTCAAGGAGGGCGATGTATTACCGGACGGGGAATTGCTGGCTGAAAGCGGCGAACATATTCGCTTCTCGGATTTTCGCGGCAACGCGCTGGCCTTCACTTTTTTCTTCTCACGTTGTCCGTTGCCCGAAAACCGTCCGCGCATGGCCAGCAATTTCCTCAAGACGCGCGATGCGTTGTTGGCCGACGCCAGCGCGCCGACCAACTGGCAATTTCTTTCCGTTTCTTTCGATCCGGGTTTCGACAATCCCGATGTGCTGACAGCTTACGGGAATTATGCTCGCGGCGGGACGAATGCGGACCACTGGCTATTTGCCTCCATGCCGACCAACGTGCTGGCGAGCATTGCGCCAAAACTTGGCCTGCTGGTTTTACCGGAAGGAGAAGGCATCACGCATAATTTGCGGACGGTTGTTTTAGACCCGCTAGGGCGCATCTTCTGGCAATTCGATGGCAGTAACTGGACGCCGGAGCAATTGACGGATGTTATCAAAAAGGCGGCGCGCTTTACACAAGTTGATTGGCCGACAAATAAGGTAACAAACCCCAACGGGCTTTACTGATGATGACACTGCTGAACCATCGCTTTCACTATTTGTTAAAATTTTTTGAGGGATTTTTCGGCGAGCGGAGTATTATGTGAGTGCGTTGACAACCAAATTTTGTCAGGCATCATCAATTTAGGTTCAGTTAAACATGAGTTCACGCCAAACAAAGTTGCGTCCGTTGCTCCGCTGGTGCGGGGTGCTGACGCTGTTTGCATGGCTTGGCGCGCAAACCTTGTGTCAGGCGCATTGTCTGTTCGGCGCGTGTCCGAGCGAGACGGATGGCACGAGTTTTCACGCGACGGCGGCTTCCGAATCGCATCACGGCGATGAACCCGTTTCCAATCATAAAGAGCATGGAGATGATGCTTCTTGCGCCACGCTCAAGTCGGCTTTGTGCGGCAACACCACACCATCACTCATTGCCCCTGAATTTTCCCTCATCTACACCCTCACTCCGACTGCGTTCACGTTCGACGCAACTACCATCAAGTTGGCTGCGTCATTTTCGCGCCAAATAGATCGGCAAAATTTGATATTCACGCCCGAAGTGTGTCTTGACTCGGCACTCCACAGCCTCGCTCCTCCTCTCGTCGTTTGACTTGAATCCAATGCGCGACACCGCGCAGGTCTGATTCAAGTTTCTTTCCGTTCCCTGCCAGTTTTTATCAGGGAAATATTTTGCCTTGTGACAAACAGTTCGTGTCTGAAATCCAATTACCGATGCCGAGTTATGTTAAAACAATTATCAATTTATCCAATGGTCATGCTGGCCGCGTTCATTGCGTCCGCCGAACCGACAGCCCCCAACCTCACGCCTGAAAGCGCCGTGGCGGTTGCGCTGGAAAACAACCTCGACCTGGTTGCCGGGCGCTTGGCCATTCGCCAAGCCGAAGGAAGGCTCAAACAGGCCGGCCTGTGGTCCAACCCGGATTGGGAGACCGGCTACGCGCCGGACACGGCGTTTGGCAACTCGGGTGAATACAATTTTTCCACCGGCTTCAAACAACGCTTTCCCATCACTGGAAGATTGACGAAGGCCAAAGCCGTGGCGCGCGTGGACGTGGCGATGGCGTTGGCCGAAGTGCGGAATCAGGAACGCCTGCTGGCCGGTGAGGTGCTTGGCCTTGGTCGTGGACTGCTCGTCACGCAGGAGAAACTCAAGGCCGACCAAGGGCTTAAGGACACCCTCCAAAAAATCATCGAGGTTTCGGAAAAGCGTTTGAAAGTGGCCGAGGTTTCTGTCGCTGATGTGAACCTCGCCAAATTGGAATGGCAAAAACTGACACTGGCACAGGCCGGGTTACTCAATCAGCAGGAAATCGCCAGCACGACGCTCAATCGTCTGCTAGGGCGTGAACCTAAAACACCGTTGCAGATTTCAGGAACTGTCAGCGCAGAGTTTGACACGAACACCGTTGCGGAAATTTCGCAGCAGGCGCAAGCTCATCGTCCCGACCGCCAGTTGGCGGCGCTCGGCATAGATCGCGCGGCATCAGAAATCAAACTTGCGCGGGCGGAGAAATGGGAAGACTGGACGGTGGGCTTTGATTACAGCCGCTCGGTCAGCAAATTCGACGCGCCCATCGGAACAAAGACCGACAACTTCCTTGGCGTCGGGGTTTCGATTCCGCTGCCCTTTTGGAATCAGAATCAAGGACGGGTTAGCGAAGCGCAAACCACGCAGCAGCGCGCCGTGGCCGAATTGGATGCGCTGGATTTGCGTATCCATGCCGAGACGCAGACGACAGAAGACCAGATGCGCCGTCTGCTCGGCATCTTGCACCAATACCGCGATGAGTCCATCAAGCTCGCGGATGAAAACGTCGTCCTGCTGCAAAAAGGTTACGGCGATGGCCTCGTCAACATCACCGCTGTCATTCAGGCGCAGCAGCAATTGACCGACCTGCGCCAATCTTATCTCGAAGTCTTGGGCGGATTTGAGCAGGCATTGACCGACTGGCAAACCGCGACCGCCTCATTCCCTCTGAACCAATCTAAAAAGTAATCCTGTAAATCTATGAAAAGAATTTCCATTCAAATTATCTGGTTGAGCGTTCTGCTGATTGCGGCCACTGCACCACAAAAAGTTTTTGCCCATGGCGGAGCAATTGCAATTGGCGGCGGCGGCGGCGGGCCGGTGACGCTGACGAAGGTGCAACAGGAATCCATCGGCCTGCAAACCGCGAAGGCGGACTTTCACTCCATTGACACCGTGCTGCTTCTCAACGGCAGTGTGAAAGTTGACCCGAACCGTCAGGCGCACGTCACCACGCGGATTTCAGGCCGGGTGGAAACATTACTGGTTTCCGTTGGCGACCGCGTGGAGAAAGGTCAAAAGCTGGCGGTGATTCAATCGCGTCAGGTGGGCGACCCGCCCCCGTTGGTTGAGGTGGATGCTCCAATCAGCGGCGTCATTAACGAGCGCGGTGTCAGCCTGGGTGATGCCGTCGAACCGAATACGGAATTGTTTCACATTGTTGACCTCTCGCAAGTCATCGCGGTAGGACAAGTTTATGAGGAGGACGTGAGCAAGGTGAAGCTGGAACAGACCGCGCGAATCACAGCCTTGAGTTATGCGACGAACGAGTTCGCCGGTAAAGTCACTTTCATCGGTCTGGAACTTGACCCGGACACGCGCACTTTGCCCGTCTGGCTGACCGTGGAAAATCCCGACGGCAAATTGCGTGCCGCCATGTTCGTGAAGGTCTCCGTGTTGCTCGCCAAAAACTCCGACGTGTTGACCGTGCCAAAAACCGCCGTGTTGGAGGATGGCGGGGAAAAATTCGTTTTTGTCCGCACCGGCAACACGTTTAACCGTGTGGACATTCAGATCGGCGCGGAAGACGACCGCAATGTGGAAATTAAGGACGGTCTCGTGCCGGACGACGAAGTAGTCATTCAGGGACAGCGCGAAGTGTTCACCGCGTGGCTGACCGGCGGCAAAAAACCGGCGGCGGACAAGGATTAAACCCGGCCAACCTGAAATCGTATGTTCAATAAATTGATTTACTGGTCGCTGAAAAACCGCTTGCTCGTCGTGGTCGGGTTGGTGGTGTTTCTGGTCGCCGCGAGTTACTCGACGCTGCACATGCCGGTGGACGTGTTCCCCGAATTCGCGCCGCCGCAAGTCGTCATCCAGACCGAATCGCCCGGCCTTGCGCCCGAAGACACCGAATCGCTCATCACTTTTCCCATTGAGAGTGCCGTCAACGGCACGCCGGGCGTGGAAAATGTCCGTTCCTCCTCATCAGTCGGCCTGTCCACCGTCACCATCGTCTTTCGCTGGGGGACGGATATTTATGTGGCGCGGCAGTTGGTGAACGAACGCATCCAGTCGGTGCGCGACCGATTTCCGGCTGGCACGCAAGCACCAGTGATGTTGCCCATCACCTCGGCGGTCGGGTGGATGATCAAATACAGCCTTGAAAGCGACACGCGCTCGCCGATGGATTTGCGAACGATTTCCGACTGGCAAATTCGTCCGCGTATTCTCGCGCTGGGCGGCGTTGCGTCTGTCGTCAGCATCGGCGGCGAGGTGAAACAATATCAGGCGTTACTCGATCCTGACCGCTTGCGCGCCTACCAAGTCAGCGTTGCCGAAGTGCGTAATGCGCTTGCCAAAGCCAACCTGAATGTCCCCGGCGCATTTCTGAAAACGCCCGGACGCGAATACATCGTCACCGGCGTGGGACGTATTGAATCGCTCGACGATGTTCGCAACACCGTCATCAAATTTGTCAAAAACACGCCCATTTACGTCCGCAACGTGGCGGACGTGCAGTTCGGTTCGGAAATCAAGCGTGGCGACGGCGCGCTCAATCTCAAGAACGCCGTGATTGGCACGATCTCAAAAGCCTACGGTGCGGACACGCTAACCACGACATACAAGGCCGAACAGGCATTGGGCGACATTCAGAAACAATTGCCGCCCGACGTAAAACTAAACATCCAGGTCTTCCGTCAGGCCGATTTTATCGAAGGCTCAATTCGCAACCTGAAAACGGCACTCCTCGAAGGCGGCATCATCGTGACCGTGGTGTTGATTATTTTCCTGATGAATTTCCGCGCCTCATTCATCAGTTTCATTTCCATGCCCGCTTCGCTGTTGGCGGGGGTGATGGTGCTGAAATGGTTCGGAGTGAGCCTAAATTCCATGACCATCGGCGGTTTGGCTATCGCAGTCGGCGAGGTCGTGGATAACGCCATCATCGGCGTGGAAAATTGTTTTCGCCGACTGCGGCTTAATCGCGAATCCCCAACGCCACGTCCGGCATTCGACATCGTGTTCGAGGCCACGAGCGAAATCATGAACTCGGTGGTTTATGCCACCTTCATTGTGGGGATTGTCTTTCTGCCCATCTTTTTCCTGCCCGGTCTGGAAGGACGTATTTTCGCGCCGTTGGGGATTGCCTACCTTGGCGCGTTGATTTGTTCGCTCGTCGTGGCCGTCACCGTCACGCCTGCGCTTTGCTATCTGCTCATCGGCAACGCAAAGAAAGAATTGAAGGAAAGTTTTGTCGCGCGCTGGCTGAAAAAATACTACGAACGGCTGCTACATTTTTCGTTGCGGCACATCTGGCCCGTGGTCATCGCGGCGTCGGTGCTGATCGTCATTGCCGGTGCGTTGATTCCGACTTTTGGCCGTTCGTTTCTGCCGGAATTTCACGAAGGTAATTTCATTGTCGCAATGGGAACGCTCCCCGGCACGTCGCTGGATGAATCCATGCGGCTTGGTGCATTGGTGCGGCAGAAGCTGCTGAAATATCCTCAAACCGTTTCCATCTCGCAGCGCGCCGGGCGCAGTGAACTGGACGAGGATGCCCAGCCGCCGAACTTCAGCGAGTTCGACGTGAAGCTCGATTACGACCGCGACAAGAAAATGTCCCCCGATGAATTGTTGCGACGCATCCGCGAAGACTTGGCCGAAATTCCCGGCACAGTGTTCAACGTCGGCCAGTTCATCGCGCATCGCATGGATGAAGTGCAGTCCGGCGTGCGCGCCCAAGTCGCCATCAAGATTTACGGAGACGACCTCAATGTGCTGCGTCAGAAAGGCCAGGACGTGCTGAAAGTGATGCAATCCATTCATGGCGTAGCCGACCTTGCGTTGGAACAGCAAATCAATGTGCCGCAACTCATCATCAAGATGGATCGCGAAAAGGCCAGCCGTTACGGGCTGAATGTCGGTGACCTTTCCGAAACCATCGAGACGCTGCTCAACGGCACGGTCGTCTCACAAGTGCTGGAAGGCCGCAAGACGTTTGACCTGTTCGTGCGTTTGAACGAACCGGCCCGGCAGGACATTGACGCGATTCGCAACATTCTCGTGGACGCTCCGGCACTCGGCAAAGATGGCGCGAAAGTTCCGTTGCGCGAAGTTGCCGACGTGCGTTTCGAGGAGCGCCCTTACTTTATCAACCGCGAAGACGTGCAGCGGCGCATCGTCGTCCAGTGCAACGTCGCTGGACGCGACCTTAACAGTTTGATTGTCGAGGCGAAAAAGAAAATTGCCGACCAGGTCAAACTACCCGCTGGTTATTTCATCCAATACGGCGGTCAATTCGAGAGCCAGCAGGAGGCGCAGAGAATTCTCATGATTTTCGGCATCGGCGCAGTCGTCGGCATTTTCCTGATGTTGTTTCAAGCCTTCGGCACGACGCGCGAAGCTCTGTTGGTAATGATCAATCTGCCGCTCGCATTGATTGGTGGAGTGGTCGCGGTCTATCTCACCGGCGGCGATTTGAGCGTGCCTGCTATCATCGGCTTCATCAGCCTGTTTGGCATCGCTTCACGCAACGGCGTGATTCTCGTCAGTCACTACAATCAGCTTCGCACCGAAGGAAAATCGCTGCGTGAAACCGTAGTCGAAGGCTCGCTGGATCGCCTCAATCCGGTGCTGATGACGGCGGCGACCGCCGCGCTCGGCCTCGTGCCGTTGTTGTGGGGCAGTCCCACCGGCAAGGAATTGGAGCGTCCGCTGGCGCACGTCATTTTAGGCGGCTTGGTCACTTCCACCTTCTTGAACATGGTTTTGATTCCGACCTTGTATAACAAGATTGAGGAAATCCGCGAACGGCGCGCGGCCAAGAAAGCTGGCGTGCAAAAACAATCTGGAGCGGGAGAGGCAACGGTTGATTCTCCGGTTTCAAACAACGACAACCAACAAAAACCAACCGAGTAACCAAAACAAAAGATGAACATATGAAAAAAACTGCATTGATAACAACACTGTTGACCCTCGCGGTCGGCATCATGTTCGCACCGTCAACACGGTCGGCAGATGAAGAAAAAGAAACGCCGACAATGATCCCCGCCACGACCGCCGCGATTTTACAGGCGATTAACACGGAGGAGACGAACTTGGACAAAACCATCTCCGACAAAAAACTCGAAGACGTGCATCATCACGCCTTCGCCATCCGCGACCTCGTGAACGCGCTGCCCGAAAAATCAAGTGACCTCGCGGCTGAACAACTGGCCAAGCTCAAGGCGAACGCCAAATTTGTGACCGCATTGGCTACGCGGTTGGACACAACGGGCGACGCCAAAGATCAGGCTGGAACTGAAGCGAACTTCAAGAAGCTCCAAACATTTTTGAAGGAAATTCAATCGCTGTATCCAGACAGTGCGGCGAAGTCATCTGCCGCCATTCAATACACCTGTCCCATGCACCCCGAAGTGGTGAAAGACAGCCCCGGCAACTGCCCTGTGTGCGGCATGAAGCTGGTCGTGAAAAAGTAATGCGCCCAAAAGCAAAATCATTTTCTCACCCCGCCTGACATCAGCCTGCCAATCCGGTTGGCAGTGTCAGGCCGGGGTTGAGGAACAAAAAGGAAGCAAACATGAACGCAAGAACGTTGTATGAAAACAAAAAAACAGACACAGGCTGTGCGAATCGAGTTCCACCATGAGCAGGCGCAAGCCGTGTTCATCGCCGGAACTTTCAACGACTGGAATCCGAACACGACGCCCATGATTGCGCTCGGCAGCGGGCGGTGGGGCAAGGAATTGGCACTACCGCCGGGACGATACGAATACCGCATCATCGTGGACGGACAATGGATATGCGACCCGGCGGCGGCGGAGCGGGTTTCAAATTCCTACGGCGATTTTAATTCGGTGCTTGATGTTCCGCCCAAGCCGTCCGCTTGATAAATAATTTTCAAACTAAACTTATGAAACAAAAACTATTCTTCGCCGCGATAATTACAATTGGTTTGATCGCACTGAAAGTGTTCACATCTCAAAGCATCGCCGAAGGCAGTGTGAAGTCTAATTGGCTGACCGATTACAAAAAGGCGCTGGAGACGGCGCGCACTGAAAAGAAGGCTGTGTTGGTGGACTTCACCGGCTCGGATTGGTGCGTCTGGTGCATCAAATTGAAAAAGGAAGTTTTCGAGACTCCCGAATTTTCCCAATACGCGACGAATAATTTGGTTCTGCTCGAATTAGATTTCCCAAACAGCAAGCCGCAAAGCGACGAGTTGAAAAAACAGAACGCCGAACTCCAGCGGCAATTTGGAATCGAGGGATTCCCCACTATCCTTGTCTTAAATTCGGAGGGAAAACTTATTGGGAAGATGGGCTATATCCCCGGCGGACCGCAACCTTTCATGAATGCAATTAAATCCGCCGCCGCAAAAAATGTTCCGCTGGATTCCAATGGTTTTCAGGGTGTTCCTATGCAGTTACTTTTGCAGCCCGTAACGGATGGACATTAAAAATCCTCACACTTGATAAAAACTAATAATCTTGGCGATTTTAATTCAGTCATGCAACGCACACCACCTAAAGCAACAATGATCAAAATAATTCTTCTGACGACAATCGTGCCGCTCGCGCTTGTAGGCTGCGCGAACACGAATCCGAAAGCCGCGTTCAATGACGTGGATAAAACTGTGAACGCGCGCACCGGCCAATCCGTGCAATGGCACAATAATTCATCCAGCAATGAAATCTCAATGGCGATTGAGCCATTGCTTAAAACCAATCTTACCGCGCAAGCTGCCGTGACGATTGCGTTGCTCAATAATCGCGCGCTGCAAGGCGAGTTTGAAGAAATCGGAATCTCGCAAGCGGACGTGGCGCAGGCATCGCGATTGCAAAACATCGAGATCGCCGGAAGCTGGCGGTTTCCGAACCGCCCGCCATTAGGAACAGACATCGAGTATTCCGCTGCGGGAAATTTGCTCGACCTGTTCACGCTGCCCGCGAAGAGAAAAGTGGCCGCGCGAAATCTGGAACAAACCAAATTGCGGGTTGCCGACAAAGTTTTGCAACTTGCCGCTGACACGCAAACCGTGTTTTACGAATTGCAGGCGCAAACAGAATTTGTGAACCGGCTGAACACCATTCTTGAAGTCAACGATGCGCAGGCGGACTTGGCGCAACGGCAAAGCGACGCGGGCAACATCAACGACCTTGAATTGCATAACCAACAAGCCCCGTCCATCCAATCGCACCTCGACTTGATAAAGGCAAAAGCGGAGTCGCAAGCAGAGCGTGAACACCTGAACCGTTTGCTCGGTTTATCAGGCGAACAAATCAATTGGCAGATTGCGGAGGAATTGCCGTCGCTGCCGGAAAAGGAATTGCCGTTAGAAAATCTTGAATCGCTCGCGGTTAGTCAACGATTGGACTTGGCGGCGGCGCGGAATCAGGCGGAGGCCATCGCCGCCGCCTTGCGGTTGAAGCAGCACACGCGATTCATTCCCGGCGCAACGATTGGCGTGGACACAGAGCGGACGCCGGACGGCCAACGCGTGACCGGGCCGACTTTGGATTTGGAGCTTCCGGTTTTCGATCAAGGCCAGCCAGCCATTGCAAAACTCACGTCGGAATTTCAACAGGCGAAAGACAATTACGCGGCACAGGAAATAAATGTCCGTTCCGAAGTGCGCGAGGCGCGGGGTGCATTGCTCGCGGCGCGCGAAGCGGTCGAGTTCGGGCAAAAAAATCTGCTGCCGTTGCGAAAACAAATTCTTGGCGAAACTTTGCTGCATTACAACGCCATGCAGAAAAACAGTTACGACCTGCTCGCGGCGAAAGAACGCGAACAAATGGCGGAACAAGGCGGCATCGAGGCTTTGCGGGATTATTGGATTGCGCGAGTGGCACTTGAACGCGCAGTCGGCGGGCGCTTAACAAATGAAACCAGCGGGAAGTAAGCAAACCATGAAAAGCACCGAGATTGAATTTTGGGACAGCCGCTATCGCGCTGGCAAAACGCCGTGGGATTTCGGCGGTGTTCCTTCTGCGTTGGTGAAGTATTTGCAGACGGCTTCTCCGCAACGCGCGTTGATTCCGGGCTGCGGTTCGGGTTACGAAATGCGGGCGTTTCACGAACGCGGCTGGGACGTGGTGGCTGTGGATTTTTCGCCGTCCGCCGTCGAACGCGCGCGGCAAGTGATGGGTGCGCTTGCTGACAAGGTTGTGCTGGCTGATTTCTTCACGCATGACTTCAACGGGCAAAAGTTTGACGTGATTTATGAGCGCACCTTTCTGTGTTCACTGTCGCCGGAGGTCTGGCCGCAATACGCACGGCGCATGGCGGAACTGCTGCCCGATGGCGGAGAGCTGATTGGTTTATTTTTCTACGGTCACGAGGATGAGCCGCCGCCGTATCCAATGGCCGGGAAACAAGCGCAAAATTTATTCGGAGAACAATTCGCCCGCGTCGCGGATGAGCCTGTGAGTGATTCGCTGCCGCTGTTCGCAGGCCGGGAACGCTGGCAGGTCTGGCAAAAGAAACAAAACAAACCATAAACATTTATGCTAAATCGCCGTCAATTCTTCAAGGGTGCAATGACCGCCGCGAGCGGTGCATTGATTGCCCGCTTGATTCCCAACGCCGTCGCCGCCGATATGGACAAATCGGAAATCAGCGGCGGCAAAACGGAAATCTTCACTCCGCCGGGCGGTGCGAGTTACAAGCCCGTCATCACCACGAACGGCGCGACGTTGCCGTGGAAGATGGTGGATGGCGTGAAAGTATTTCACATGACCGCCGAGCCGGTGACGCATGAGTTCGCGCCTGGCCTGGTTGCGGAATGTTGGGGCTACAACGGCCATGTTCACGGCCCGACGATTGAAGCCGTCGAGGGCGACAAGGTGCGGATTTATGTCACGAACAACTTGAGCGAGCCGACGACAGTTCACTGGCATGGCTTGTTTTTGCCGAATGGCATGGATGGCGTGGGTGGCGTGTCGCAAAAGACGATTCAGCCGGGCGAGACGTTCAAATATGAATTCCCGCTGATTCAACATGGCACATTCATGTATCACTCGCACCACGACGAAATGACGCAAATGGCCTTGGGTATGATGGGAATGTTTATCGTCCATCCGCGCGAACCGAAAGTCCAAGTTGACCACGATTTCGTCATCATGTTGAGCGAATGGAAAATTGACGTGGGTGCGCGGCGTCCCGACCCGAACGAAATGACGGACTTCAATGTGCTGACGATGAACGCGCGGGTTTTTCCCGGCACTGCACCGCTCGTTGTAAAAAGGAACAGCCGCGTCCGCATCCGCATCGGCAATTTGAGCGCGATGGATCACCACCCGATTCATTTGCACGGACACCGCTTCTTCATCACCGCGACGGATGGCGGGGAAATTCCTGAAGCCGTCCGCTGGCCGGAAACCACCACGCTCGTAGCGGTCGGGCAAACGCGGACGATTGAATTTGTAGCTGATGCACTTGGCGATTGGCCATTGCATTGCCACATGAGCCATCACGTCATGACACAAATGGGTCATCAATTCGGAAACGTCATCGGCATCAACACCGACGGCTTGGATGAAAAAATGCGAAAACTCGTGCCGGGCTACATGAGCATGGGCGCAGATGGCATGGGTGAAATGGGCGACATGGGAATGCCTGTGCCGAAAAATTCCCTGCCGATGGTTGGCGCGCATGGACAATTTGATTACATCACAATGGGCGGGATGTTCACGCTGCTCAAAGTGCGCGATGAAGTGCCAGCCGACAATGCCGACCCCGGTTGGTATCAAAATCCGTCTGGCACCGTTTCCACAGTTGCGCCGGAAAGTGATTTGAAACGCGACGGCATAACCACGTCATAACAATTTCGCTCGCGCAGTCCTAAACCGGGTGAAGCTGCGCGGGCGGGAAAACAAAAAACAAATTCATCCAAAAAGATAATATGAAAAAAAACATAACTGATAATCGCTGCGCTGGCATTCCTGGCGGGCGCACCCGCCCTCGTGAGTGCGGCAGACACAAACACGCCGAGCAGTTCGGCCAAGACGGAAGTGAAACCATATCCGCTGGATTACTGCATCGTTTCCGGCGACAAACTCGGCGAAATGGGCAAACCGATTGTCACTGTTTATAAAGGGCAGGAAATGAAGTTCTGCTGTGCGAGTTGCCCGAAGAAATTCAAGGCCGACCCGGAGAAATACCTGAAGCTGATGGACGAGGCGGTGAAGAAGGCCGCCGCAAAGACAGAAACGAAGTAATCATCGTTGCGGTTATTTACCCGCCAGCGTCGCATATTAAGCAACGCTGGCGGGCAAACCGCACATTGTTGAAGCAAGGAATCTCGGTTGGTTACGTTTTCAATTTACGTTAAGTTAAGGCCAATGTTTTATGATGAAATCAGAAAATAATTTTGAAAATTCTCCCGCTCCGCCTGCTGTAAAATTGAACATCAGCGGCATGACTTGCGCCAATTGCGCGCGTCATGTCACCGAGGCCATTCAAAGTGTTCCCGGTGTTCACAGCGCCAGCGTCAGCGTGGATGCCCACCAAGCCGTTATTCGTTGGTTGCCCGGCGCGGTAACAAATGTCCCGGCAATCTTTGCTGCCGTTGAAGCCGCTGGTTATGGAGCAGAGATCATTGAGTCACAAGCCGCGCACGACCACAGCCAGCATAAACTTTCCGGCTGGCGACTTAACTTGTGGATTGGCGTGCTTGGCACAGGGCCGTTGATGATTGGCGAATGGGTGTTCGGTTTGGAAATGCAAAATTGGTTTCGTTGGCTGTCATTTGCACTGGCTGGCGTCGTGCAGATTTTTGTCGGTGCGCAATTTTATAGCGGCGCATGGCGGCAACTCAAAGTTGGTAGTTCCAACATGGACACCCTCGTCGCACTCGGTTCAACCACGGCGTTTGGTTACAGCCTGTGGGCATTGTTCGCCGGAGGGAGCGGCCATCTTTATTTCATGGAAGCCGCCGCCATCATCACGCTCATCACCATCGGTCACTGGCTCGAAGCGCGCATGAGCGCCCACGCATCCGGCGCGTTAAAATCATTATTGAACCTTGCCCCGCAAACCGCCCGCCGCCGCCAGCCTGATGGCAGTGAAATTGAAATCAACGTGGCCGAACTTAAACCGGGCGATTTCATCAATCTTAAACCCGGTGACCGCGTGCCGACCGATGGTGAAGTTACCGTAGGCGATTCCGCCGTGGACGAATCCATGCTTACCGGCGAATCCGTGCCAGTGGACAAGACGGCGAAAAGTCAGCTTTACGCAGGCACGGTAAGTCTCAATGGCCGGCTCGTCATGCGCGTCACGGCTACCGGCGAATCCACGGCACTGGCAAACATCATTGCTGCCGTGCAACGCGCACAAACCAGTCGCGCGAACATTCAGCGACTCGGTGATCGCGTCAGCAGTGTGTTCGTGCCGGTGATTGTCATCATCGCCGTGAGCGCCGGACTTTGGTGGGGTTTCGCATCTGACTCGGCGATGCACGTCCACAACTGGCTTGGACAATTTCTTTGGGCGGCACATCCGCCAACGGCTTTAGCCGCCGCTTTCATCATCGCGGCAGCGGTGCTGATTGTCGCGTGTCCGTGTGCGATGGGCTTGGCTACACCCGCCGTTATCATGGCTGGCACGAATGCCGCCGCCCGGCGCGGCATTTTGATTCGCGACGGTGTGGCACTCGAAAGAGCCGGTGAAGTGACGGCGGTTGTTTTCGACAAAACCGGCACGCTGACAACTGGCAAACCATCAGTCGTCCAAACATGGAAATCCGGGCAGTATATTTCAGTTGCCGCCGCGCTTGCCCGAAATTCGACGCACCCCATCAGTCAGGCCATTGCGAAAACTTCAACTGGTGAAATCCAGTTTGCCGACTGGCAGGAAATGCGCGGTTCGGGAGTGCAAGCGACCGTTTCAAACTCGCTGGCGCGGCTAGGTTCAGTGCGTTGGTTGAAAGAATCGGACGTGGATTTGGCGACAGGCGAAAGTTTCATCAACGAATGGTCGGCGCAAGGCGCAACGATTGTCGGGTTGGCAACGGATAAAACTTTGCAAGGGTTGTTCGCCGTGAAGGACACAGTGAAGCCCGGAGCGGCGCAAGTAGTTGAAAAACTTCAACAACAAGGACTGAAAACATACTTACTTACCGGCGACAACGCACTGACCGCCGCGAGCATCGCCAAACAAGTTGGCATCGCGCCCGAAAATGTTTTTGCTGAAGTCCGCCCGGAGCAAAAGGCGGAATTTGTAAAAAAAATTCAACAGCGCGGCGAAAAAGTTGCGTTTGTCGGCGACGGCATCAACGACGCGCCCGCGTTGGAGCAAGCCGACCTTGGCATTGCCGTGAGCCGCGCCAGCGACATTGCGCGCGAAGCAGCAGACATCATTTTGCTGAAATCGGAAATTGAGGCCGTGCCGGAAGCGCTCGCACTCGCGCGGGCGACGTTGCGGACGATCAAACAGAATTTATTTTGGGCATTCTTTTACAATGCCGTGGCCGTGCCGCTCGCGGCAACGGGGTTCATGAGTCCCATCTTATGCGCGGCAGCGATGGGTTTGTCGGATACAATTGTCATCGGGAATGCGCTGCGATTGCGCCACGCAAAATTATGAATGCAATCATCGCCAGTGCGTTACGGCTATTGAAAATGTAACCCAACTCACGTCCGAGATTGTCAAATCGCCCTTTTAGAAACATCCTTGCAGACAATTGTTATGCACACTAAAGACATTTCTCGCTGGAAACACACTCACGATTTCACCGCTGATTTTTCTGCGGCAGAAAAGAACACGCGGCGCGTTTTAATTCTGACGGCGGCGATGATGATTGCTGAAATCATCTTTGGCCTGAAGTTTCATTCGATGGCTTTGTTTGCGGACGGCTTGCACATGGGAACTCATGTCACGGCCTTTCTGATAACCGTCCTTGCTTACTTCTTTGCCCGGCGGCACGCGACCGACGATCACTTTAGTTTCGGAACGGGGAAATTCGGAGTGCTGGGCGCGTTTACCAGCGCCATTGTTTTGGGCGGCGTTGGTTTGGTCATGGCCGGTGAATCCATCGCCAGACTTATTCACCCGCTGCCGATTCAGTTCAATCAAGCCATTATCGTCGCGTGTTTGGGATTGGCCGTCAACGTCACGAGCGCATGGATTCTCAAAGACCAGAATCACCATCATCATCAGCACGAAGGAGAGCATGAGCATCATCACCATCACGATTTGAATTTGAGGTCGGCCTATCTCCACGTCATTGCCGACGCTTTCACTTCTCTTTTAGCAATTGCGGCCTTGGTCTCTGGAAAATTCTTTGGCTGGTATTGGATGGATGCCATCATGGGCTTGGTTGGCAGCGTAGTCATCGGCCAATGGGCTTACTCGCTGGTGCGCCAGACAACGGTAATCCTTTTGGATAAAGAACCTGAAGAAAGTGATTTGAACTACGAGATTCGCAAAGCCATCGAAAATGATTCGGACACGGTGATTGCCGACTTGCATATCTGGCAGGTTGGCGTGAACAAGTTTGCGGCGGTCATTTCGCTAGTCGCTCACTGGCCGAAGTCGCCGGAGTTTTACAAACAACTTCTCCGGCAACACGAGGAACTGATTCATGTCACAGTGGAAGTCAACCAGTGCGATTCGGAAAAGGTTGCCCTTACTTCTTAAATCGTGAATGAATCACCGCATTTTGACCACATCACAAGATGAAACTGACAGAGAAACAGATTCACCTCCTTTTCAAAATCGGGGTTTTGATCAAGGGAATTGATGGCGCTTTGGAGGCAATGGCGGGCTTTGCTCTTCTATTCACCACCACGACGTTACTCCGCAATCTGGTTGACTGGCTGACCCAGGGAGAATTGCAAGAAGACCCGACTGATTTTGTCGCCAACCATCTGGTTGATTTTTTCCATCAACTCTCCATCAGCACGAAGCACTTTGCATCTATCTACCTTTTGGTTTATGGGATTGCAAAAATCGGACTGGCCGCCGGTTTGTTGCGCGGAAAATTGTGGTCTTATCCCGCGGCTTTGACGGTGCTCGGTCTTTTTTTCTGCTATCAAATGTATCGGTTGAGCCATAATCATTCGATTGGGCTGGCGTTGTTAAGCGTCATTGATCTCGTCGTGCTGGTTCTCATCTGGCGCGATTACAATTATGTGAAGGCGCGTGTGGCCGGAAAAAAATCACTGCCAAAAATTGAAATGGTTGAATAACGTGTGAATTAAATGAAACACATCCTGCCATTGTTGTTGGCCGCGACCTTCGCGGCGGGTTGCGGGCGCAATAACCAATCCGAAACGACGGCCAAACCGCAATCTCCGTGGCAAGTGAGCCGCAACACCAACGGCGAATCGGTCGTCACGCTTGACGCAACCACGCAACAAGGAATGGGTTTGAAACTTGCCCCGGCGACGCCATTGCAACTTCCGCCGGAGCGTAAAGTATTTGGCAGCGTGCTTGACCCGGCGCAACTTTCCGCCGCCGTCGCGGATTTCATCTCCGCCCATGCCGCCGCCGAGACATCACAAAAAGAACTGGCACGACTCAAACAATTGTCCAATCAGGCCAATGCTTCAGCGCGCGATTTGGAATCGGCGCAGGCGACAGCGGCGCGCGACTCGGCGCAGGCGGACTCGGCACGGGCGCAATTTGTTGCCGCGCGGGGTCAAGCCATTGCCAACCGCGACGATCTGCCCGAATTTGTCCAATCGCTCGCGACGGACGAAAGCGCGCTGGTTCGATTGGATTTGCCGGCGGGTGAAATGTTGCAAACTGCGCCGACGGGTGCGCGCGTAACCGGGTTGGGCGACGGAACGAATTCCGTGGAGGTTTCCTATTTGGATGCAATTCCGGCGGTGAACCCGCAAACGCAAGGGCGAAGTTTTTTATTTTTGGTGAAAACAAATTCCGCGCGGCTGGTTGCCGGTGAAGCGGTGACCGGTTGGCTGGAAATTTCCGGCACGCCGGTGAGCGGCATTGTCGTGCCGGCGGACGCGGTGGTGCATACGGATGGACGCGACTGGATTTACGCGCAGACGGCGGACGATTCATTCACGCGC
>Ga0075522_10000256_pt1 | contig 36942 bp, 35 predicted proteins | sample NGEPerA_FD_74796 | JGI IMG/M metagenome (GOLD analysis project Ga0075522, IMG submission 74796) | Arctic peat soil microbial communities from the Barrow Environmental Observatory site, Barrow, Alaska, USA - NGEE PermafrostL2-A | ecosystem: Environmental > Terrestrial > Soil > Wetlands > Peat ... | reverse complement strand
GGGGGCGCCGCGCTGGACTCCGGCCAGTCCGCCGCCCATGTTTCGGGCATGCGAGACGATGTCGAGCTTTTGGTGGCGGGGGGCGGGCTCAACGGGCTGCTGCTCGGCGTCGCCTGCGCCGATGCGGGGCTTGCGGTCGCGGTCGTCGACCGGCAAGACCCGGCGACGATGCTCGGCGAGGCGTTCGACGGGCGCGCCTCGGCCATCGCCTACGGGTCGAAGCTGGTGCTCGACGGCGTGGGGCTGTGGCCGGCGATCGCGGCGGAGGCCGAGCCGATCCGCGAAATCCGCGTCGCCGACGACGCTTCGCCGCTGTTCCTGCATTACAACCACCGGGACCTCGGACGCGATGAACCGCTCGGCTACATCGTCGAGAACCGGGTACTGCGCCGCGCGCTGATCGAGCGCGCCCGGGCGCTGCCGAGCCTCACGCTGCTGGCGCCGCAAACGGTCGAGGCAGTGGCGCGCGACGAGGCCGCCGCGGTCGCGACGCTCGGCGACGGGACGCGGCTGCGCGCCCGGCTGGTGGCGGCCGCCGACGGCAAGGATTCGCCGCTGCGCCGCGCCGCCGGCATCCGCGCCGTCGAATGGCGCTACAAGCAGACTGGCATCGTCACCACGGTCGCGCATGAGCGGCCGCATGCCGGGATCGCGATCGAGCATTTCCTGCCGGCCGGGCCGTTCGCGATCCTGCCGATGACCGATGAGCCGTCAAGAGATGCGGCGCTGCCGCGCCGCGGGCGGTCGTCGATCGTGTGGACCGAGCATGCGGGCCTCACGCCGCATCTGGTCAAGCTGCCCGCTGCCGAGTTCGCCGCCGAGCTTCACGCGCGGTTTGGCGATTTTCTCGGCGCGATCGAGCCGGTCGGGCCGCGCTGGGTCTATCCGCTTAGCCTGATGCAGGCCGAGCGCTACACCGCGCGCCGCCTGGCCCTCGTCGGCGAGGCGGCGCACGTGATCCACCCGATCGCCGGCCAGGGCCTCAATGTCGGCATCCGCGATGTCGCGGCGCTCGCCGAGGCGGTGATCGATGCGCGCCGGCGCGGCCTCGATATCGGCGGCGATCCGGTGCTCGAACGCTACCAGCGCTGGCGCCGGCTCGACGCGGTGCTGCTCGCCGGGGTCACCGACGGGCTCAACCGGCTGTTCTCGAACACGGTGGCGCCGGTCAAGCTGGCGCGCGGCCTCGGCCTCGCCGCGGTCAACCGCCTGCCGCCGCTGAAGCGGCTCCTCATGCAACACGCGATGGGGACGCTCGGCGACCGGCCGCGGCTGGCGCGGGGCGAAAGGCTGTGACGATCGCCGAGGGCGGCGAGCGGTTTGACGTCGCCTACCTGGTGCTGAGCGGCACGACGACGGCGGCGCGCTGCCCCGAGCTGCTGCGCGGGCTGGCCGGGCTCGGCTTTGCCACGATCATCGCGCTGCCGACGCCGAACGCGTCGCGGGTGATCGCGCCGCGCGACCTTGCCGAAATCGCGGGCGTGCAGGTGGTCGAATCCTATTTCGACCGCGCGATCCGGCCGTCACCGCCACGCGGGGTGGTGCTGTTCGCGCCGTGCAGCTTCAATTCGCTCAACAAGCTGGCGCACGGCATCGCCGACAGCCTCGCGCTGTCGGTGGTCGCCGAGGCGATCGGGCGCGGCACCCCGGTGATCGTCGGGCCGTCGCTCAACGCGCCGCTGCTGGCCCACCCGCAGGCGCGGGCGTCGCTCGGGACATTGCCCGGTTGGGGGGTGACCATCGTGCCGCCGGTCGACGACGGCGCGGGACCGCGCCTCGCGCCCACCGAACGGCTGCTCGACGCGGTGCGGGCCTACATTCGCCATTGACCGCGTTCGCTGTTTGTACCAGTATGACGTCTGGACGTCGCTGCTGCTGCTGCTGCTGCTGCTGGGTATCATGATGACTTATGCGCCGGGAAACGTCCGCGACTCGATTATCCGTTATCTATCCGCGCTCGGCGGATCGGCTACAGTCGCGGAAATTCACGACGCAGTCGCTCATCAGTTAGGAAATGTGGCCGCGTCTTCGGTCCGCTCGTACCTGAACCTGAATACGCCGGACATCTTTGAGCGTATCGGTCGGGGCTGCTACGGCCTCGCGACATATCCGCCCGCCGCGGAAGACACGATGTTTTTCGAACCGGCATTCGAGGTGGGCAAGGCACGATTTTATCAGGCTGATTGCTTCGAGTGGCTGGCAAATCAGCCGCCCGCCTCAATCCAGGCGGTGATAACTGACCCACCCTACGGGCTTGTTGAATACAGCGCGCTGGAGCAAAGCAAGCTTGTAAACGGCCGGGGAGGCATTTGGCGGATTCCGCCGTCGTTCGACGGGCACAAGCGAGCGCCCTTGCCGCGCTTCACCGTGCTTGACGATGGCGATCGCCGCGCGCTTCACACGTTTTCAAACGGTTTGGGTCCCTTCTTAAACGCGTCGTCGTGCCCGGAGCGAACATCCTCATCGCCAGCAATGCCCTTCTCTCCCACATCGTGGCTTCGGCCATGACAGAGGCTGGACTGGAGCCTCGCGGAAACATCGTCCGGCTGGTGATGACGATGCGTGGTGGCGGTCGCCCAAAGAACGCCCATCTTGAATTTTCCGACGTCAGCGTAATTCCGCGAGGGATGTGGGAACCGTGGGTAATGCTGCGCCGACCGTTGGAAGGCCGCGTCCAGGATAACTTACGAAAATGGAAAACTGGCGGATACCGGCGTATCGGCGCGGATCGCCCATTTGGGGATGTTATTAAATCCAGCCCGACCCCTCGCGCCGAGCGCGCCATGGCTCCCCATCCTTCGCTTAAACCGCAGGCGTTTTTGCGACACTTGGTGCGGTCGGTCCTACCGCTCGAAGAGGGGGTGATTCTTGATCCGTTTGCGGGTTCTGGTTCCACGCTCGCCGCCGCTAATGCTGTCGGGCACGAAAGCGTAGGAGTCGAAGCCGACGAGCGGTACGTCAGCATGGCGCAACGAGCGATTCATAAGCTATCGTCACTGGCTCTTGTAGACCCAATTCGTCCGTAGTGTGCGAATACCCAATCGATCGAGCGTGGCCGTGCGCGTTCCAAGTTCTCCTCGCGGATTCCGTCTGAAGTCGGTTATCTCCACTTGCGCGAGATAGACCTCGATAAAGCGCATCGGTGCCCGACCGGTAACCGGCTCGGTCTCGTGATCGGTTTTATAAACGAATACGGCCATCCATTGGTTTCGCGCGCCGTGGGTGTCAACGGCACCACCAGCCTTCCGGGTGCTCTTGATCTCAATCCCATATTCTCCGGCGCGCACCGAATTATCCGAATATCTGCCTTGGACAATGAGATCCGGGTGGCCGTTAAAATATCGGTTTTCGACGAGCGTACGCGAATGCTTCGCCATGCTCGCGGTAAGCATATCCGAAATAATTCCCGACATGGCGGCGCGCCGGAGCATGTCGTCCATTCGATGAAGTCCTTTGTCGAGAAGAAGGCGATTAACATCAAAAAAAAGAAATCGTACGCATCCTGCATGGTCATTTGAAAATCTAAAAGTCTCAGCTCGTAAGGAAGCGTCGCGGTGGTATTAAATTCACCGGTTACGCTCTGCCGTTGAATCATAAGCTCAGCGCCGCGCCGGTTCTCTGCTGAGGCCCTTGTCCTTGAGCGCGGCGAGGTAGGTGCGCCAGCGCTGCGGCTGTTCGACGCCCAATTGGTAGAGGTAGTCCCAGGAATAGATGCCGGTGTCGTGCAGATCGTCGAACTTGATCCGGACGGCGTAATTGCCGACCGGCTCCAACTCCATGATGCCGACATGGATGCGGCCGGGGACGATCACGTTCTGCCCCGGCCCGTGGCCCTGGACCTCGGCCGAGGGGCTTTCGACGCGCAGGTATTCGGCCGGCAGGCTGAACTTCTTGCCGTCGTCGAATTCGACGTCGAGCCGCTTCTCCGCCCGGATCAGGCGGAGCTGGACGGGCCAGGGGGCGTTGTTGGCCATTGGCACGCGATTAAATCGTCTTTCCCGCGATCCCCGGAACGGCCCGCAAGGGACGGCCGTCCGGGGAGGGAACCCAGGGCGGGCGACGAGACGGTTGCCCCTGGGCACCCGCTTGCGCGGGGGAGACGATTAGATATTTCGCCTTCACGGCTTCGGCTTCTCGTCGTCGCCGAGGCGACGGGCCTCGTCGACCAGCATGATCGGGATGCCGTCGCGGATCGGGTAGGCAAGGCCGGCCTCGTCGCTGATCAGCTCCTGCGCGGCGCAATCATAGCGCAGCGGCGCCTTGGTCAGCGGGCAGACCAAAATCTCCAGGAGCTTGGGATCGATGTCGAAACTGCCTTCCATCGCTGCTCTCCGAGGGCTCAATGCCGGGTGACGCCGGCTTCGGGATCGGTCGGCGGGGCGCTGGCGGTCATTTCGATGAGCGCGGTCAGCAGACGCGCCCGCTCGCCGAGGTCCCTCGCTTCGAGCAGCGCCTGCTTCTCGTTGGGCGCGAACGGGCACATCATCGCGATCGAGGTCACAAGATTCTCGCCCGGCGCCTGGTCGATCGCGCTCCAATCGGCCTGTACCTGGCGCTGGGTGAAGAAAGTGCGCAGCCCCTGGGTCAGCCGCGCGCGGTCGAAGCCGGCTTCGTCGGGGTTGCGGTCGACCGCGAAATCGTCCCAGTCCGCGACCACCCGACGGTAGCCGGAGAGCAGCGGCAATTCCTCCTTGATGCGAAAGCGCGACACGCCGGTCAGGGTGATCAGGAAGCGGCCGTCCTCGGTCTCGGAGAAGCTGGTGATGCGGCCGGCGCAGCCCAGCGGGTAGACCGCCGGGTTCATCTCGCGGATCGGCGGATCGGCGGGCTGCACCATGCCGATGAGCCGCTCGCCGTCCATCGCGTCGCGGGTCATCGCGCGATAGCGCGGCTCGAAGATGTTGAGCGGCAGCTGCCCGCGCGGCAGCAGCAGCACGCCGGTCAGCGGAAAGATCGGCAGGATGCCGGGCAGCGCCCCCGAGGACAGATCTTCTGCGGCGTCGCTCATGGCGCCCGATGCCTCACGAGAACATCAGCGCGGAGAGGCGGCGCCGCGACGCCACGGTCAGCGGGTCGGTCGGTCCCATGACCTCGAAGAACTTGACGAGCTGCTTGCGCGCCGCCTCCTCGTTCCAGGCGCGGTCCCTGCGGTAGAGGGTCAACAGCTCGTCGACGCCCTGTTCGCGCTGGCCGGCGCCGAAGAGCGCCGTCGCGAGTTCGAGCCGCGCCTCATGGTCGTCGCCGTCGGCGGCGAGTCGGGCACGGAACTTGTCGGCCTCGCCCATCGCCTTCACCGCCTGCTCGGCAAGCTCCAGCGCCGAGTGCGCGGCGGCGATCTCGACATGGCCGAGGTGCTCGGTCGGGACGCGGGACAAAAGCTGGCGGGCGTTGCCGTGATCGTCCTTGGCGATCAGCACCCGGGCGAGGCCGGCGAGCGCCTCGATATTCTCCGCCTCGCGCTGCAGCACCTGGCTGAAGATGCCGCCGGCGCTGTCGTGGTCGCCGTTCTGCAGCGCCTCCTTGGCCATCGCGATCGCCTCTTCGACCGGCGAGGGGCCGGCGGGCCCGCCCAGCTTCTGGACGAACTGCTTGATCTGGCTCTCCGGCACCGCACCGACAAAGGCGTCGACCGGGCGGCCGTCCTTGAACGCATAGACCGCGGGGATCGACTGGATGCGCATCTGCTGCGCGACTTCGGGGTTGTCGTCGATGTTGAGCTTGACCATCCGCACCGCGCCATTGGCGGCGCGCACCGCCTTTTCCAGCAGCGGGCCCAACTGCTTGCACGGCCCGCACCACGGCGCCCAGAAATCGACGATCACCGGCTGCTCGAACGAGGCATCGACGACCTCAGCCATAAAGGTCGCGGTGGTCACGTCCTGGACCGAAACCTCGGCCCCGGCGGCGCCATTGCCGCCGCCGATCAATTGTTCGTCCGCCATTCCCGCCTCGCGATGGAAAGTCCCCACAACATGGCCGCACGCCGCCGCGATGACAAGCGTCGCGGGCGCTTCAACCCGCCGGCGCTGCAATCTCGACGATGCGCGGAGCGTGGCCGCAGGCTTCGAGAAAACGCACGAGGCCGGCGGCCGCCACCGCCGTCGTGCGGTCGTTTTCGAGCGGGTGGTAGTTGAGCGGTTCGCGCGCGAGCATCGCGCGCTCCAGCACCACTGCGACGCGGCCCGCGCGATCGTTGATCGCGGCGAACGGGGTGACGCTGCCCGGCCGCACGCCCAGCGCCTCGCGGAGGAGCTCGGCCGAGCCGAACGAGAAGCGCGGCGCGCCCAGGCCGTCGGCCAGCGCCTTCAGGTCGACGCGGCATTCCTCGAGCGCGACGACGAGCCACAGCCCGCCTTTCCGGTCCTTGAGGAAAAGGCTCTTGCAATGCCCGCCCGGCAGCGTGCCGCGCAGCGTCTTCGCCTCCTCCACGGTGAAAACCGGCGGATGGTTGTAGGTGCGGTGCGCGATGCCCAGCACGTCGAGCCGGGCGAAGAGTTCGTCGGGCGTGAGCGGAGATATCGTGAGCGGAGACATGGCGCCACGATGCGGCGCGGGCTCCCGGCCGCGCAAGGGCTTCGGTCTCGCGCCGGGTTCTCGCGCATAGGGCCCGCCCCCTTGCGCGCCCCTCCCCTCGTTATGCTATGGATCGTCTCCGGCGGAACTCCGCCGACGGATGCGGGCGTAGCTCAGGGGTAGAGCACAACCTTGCCAAGGTTGGGGTCGAGGGTTCGAATCCCTTCGCCCGCTCCAGTTGCCGGAATGCTCAAAAGCCGCGTGCACGCGGCTTTTGCACATTGCTGATCGGATCGTCCTCCCGCAGCCAAACGCCGGCGCGTTCTCCCGCGGGGTCGGTGGAAAGCGGCCGGGTCTAGCTCGCCGGGTGCTGAAGTTCTTGCAAAACCAAACTGGCGAGGTCCTGGAGCAGGAGAATACCGGTCTCATCGAGCTGGCGCGGCCGGGTGTCTATTAGGCAAAGCGTTCCGACGCAGGCTCCGCCGTCCAGTACCAGCGGGCATCCGGCATAAAACCGGACGCGAGGGTCATTGACGACAACCGGATTGTCGGCAAAGCGCGGATCGAGAAGCGCATCCGGTACGATCATTACCGATCCTTCCAGAATGGCGTGCGCGCAAAACGACATGTCGCGCGGCGTCTCGGAGACCTCGGCGCCGCAAGCCGATTTGAACCATTGGCGGTTCTCGTCGATCAGACTTACCAGGGCGACGGGCACATCGAACGCCGACGTGGCGATCCGCGTCAGCTTGTCGAAACGCTCCTCCGGAGCCGTGTCGAGAATGGACAGGTGGTGAAGGGCCGCCAATCGCCTGGCTTCATCCTTCGGTACTGGTGGCCGCATCCAGTGACAAGTGCTTCGCATCAGCCAGGCCCGCATCCGCGTCCGCGCATAGGTGGTGGTAAACGGCTTGACCAGCCAATCACTCACGCCGGCGGCCGTCCCCGCGCTCAAATCCTCCTCGGCCGCCACGATGACGACCGGGGCCTTCGCACAGGCGGCATCGGCCATGTCGCGGATTGCCTGACAGGCGGCGAGGCCATCGCCCGGGAGATGTCGCTCGATGACGACAAGAGCCGGATTCTCGCTTTCTGCCAGCTGCACTGCCGCGGCGCTGTCTGTTGCCCGCAAAACCCGGACCCCATCGGCGTGCAACGCCTGCCATAGATCGTCGTACAGGGCAGAATCGGCGACCCCCAGCAGCACAGTCTGTTCCACCAATTGCTGGGTCGCCGCCACTTCCGCCGGGGCCATCTCGATTGGCGCCTTGGGCGCCCGCACCGGTTTGGGCGCGAATTCCAATATCTGGCCCTCGAACGCGCCAAAAATGGTCAAGGAGGTATTACCCTCGGTCCGCAAATCCGCTCGGACCGCCTCGACCTCGCGGTCGATCGTATCGTCCTCGCGCCCCGGATCGTGATGGGTGAAAGCTAGGCACTTCACCTCGGCCATTTTCGCCAAGGCAACCGCATACTCGAGGGTGCTGTGACCCCAGCCGATTTTCCCTTCGTATTCCGCTGCCCGGTACTGCGCGTCGTGGATCAGCAGATCGGCCCCGGCGGCGAATTCGATATGGTAGCGATCCTGCTCGCCGATCTCGCCCCCACCGCCATAGCCGAGCGCGTGAGAATGCGGCTCGTGATCGCAGCAATAGACGACCGCTATGCCGTCAGCCTCCAGGCGGTAGCCGAGGGTGAGAGCGGGATGGTTGAGGTACTGCGTCTTAACCTCGATGTCGCCGACCGTGAAGACGCCTTCGGTGAGATCGTGGTAGCGGATGGTGGCGCCAAGCTGCGCCAATTCGACCGGAAAATAGGTGTGCTGCATCTGCCCGGCAAGCGTCTGGCGGACCGATTGCGATACGCCGTGCGGGGCGTAAATGTCCCACTCGTTCGCCGGCGCAAAGAGCGGGGCGAAAAACGGCAAGCCCTGAATATGGTCCCAGTGGGTGTGACTGATCAGCAGGTGGCCGTGCAACGGCTTGCCAACGCCCTGCACAAGATTAGCGCCCAGGGAAAGCGCACCCGTACCGCAATCGAGGACAATCGTCGTTCCCGCGGCCGACCGCACTTCGACGCACGACGTATTTCCGCCATACCGGACGGTACTCGGTCCCGGCTTGGCTATCGAGCCTCGGGTGCCCCAAAAACGAACATACATCGCACTAAACGCTTCTGCCGGGGGGACGCAACGATAGGTGGCGCTGCCATGAGCGTGTTCTTGCCTTGCTGGTACGGGGGATCGGGGATCCTGGTTCCGACAAATCGCCCGCCGCTCTCCCGACCAAAAACATCATTGCCGCTTCTCGGTCAACGCCGTCGCCGATGACCATATACCATCCGGGTTGGAGAGCCGATATTGCCCATAATTATCTCGCCCGTCCAACCATCGCGTTGCGTTTCGTGTTCCCAAGGCTCGCACCGGTGTGGCTGGGCATCGCGCTGTGGCTATCGGCCTCGGCCGCGCGGGGGGACGCCTCTGCCGCCGGACCCGCTGAAACGGTCGGGGAGACGGCGTGCCGGATCGTCGAGAGCGCGGCGCGTTCCAGCGACGTCCCGGTTGGCCTGCTCACCCGACTCGTCTGGGTCGAGAGCCGCTTTCAGGCCGATGTGACGAGCCCGGCGGGAGCGCAAGGCATCGCCCAGTTCATGCCCGAGACCGCCGCCGAGCGCGGCTTGACGGACCCCTTCGACCCCGAACAGGCGATCCCCAAGGCCGCCAGGCTTCTCGCCGGCCTCAACCGGCAGTTCGGCAATTTCGGGCTGGCGGCGGCCGCCTACAATGCCGGCCCCAATCGTGTGGCCGGCTGGCTTGCCGGGGCGAGCGGCATCCCCCCGCAAACCCAGGCCTACGTATTCAGCGTCACCGGGCGCAGCGTCGAAGACTGGGCCGCCGACCGGCGGGACGCGGCGCGCGCTCGGGCGCCGACCGACCGGCGATCGTGCGTCGCGATCACCGCCGCGCTCAAGGCGGAAGAGCGGGCGGGGGCGGTTCCCGTGGCGCCGTGGGGGGTTCAGCTCGCGGGCAATTTCTCGAAAGGCGCCGCGCTTGCCTCGTTCGAGCGCGCCCGGCGCCGTTTCTACGGCCTGGTGCGCGACCTGCGGCCGATGATCATCGGCACCGTGCTGCGCAGCCGCGGGACCCGGCCGTTCTACCGGGTGCTGGTGCCGGCGTCGTCGCGCGCGAAAGCGGACCGGATTTGCCGGTCGATCGAAGCGGGCGGCGGCGCGTGCGTGGCGCTGAAGACCTGAACCCCGACCGGCCGCTCGATGGGTAGATCGGGGGCTTTATCTAAAATACCGGATCAAGGTAACGGCCCGGAAACGATGTTTCCCGATAACGCGCATATGACTCGGCGGAGAACCGTATGCGGCTCGGGGATTTGTTGATCGGTCAGGGGCTCGCCACCCTGGAAGAGGTCGGAGTTGCGGTGGAACGCCAGAAAAGCGAGGGAGGCCGGCTCGGCACCCAGCTGGTCGCGATGGGCGTGCTCACGGTCGATCAGCTGTTGACCGCGCTGCGCAGCCAGCAGGAAGCCGATGCCACGCTCGGCCTCTGCGAACGCACCTTGCAGCGATCGCAGCTCACCTACGGCAGAGACCATCCGAACACCCACCGTGCCCAGTACAATCTGGCGCGCGCGCTGCTGGCCGCCGGTCGCGCCGCGGATTCCGTCTCTCACGCCGAGACCGCGTGTGCCGGGCAGGAGAGAACGCTTGGGACAAGTCATGCCTGGAGCCAAGAGGCGGCGCAACTTGTCGCGAAATCCCGTCACGCCGCCTCCCGGGTAGAGCAGGCTCAGGCGGTCCTCCTCGCCTCGTAGCCGCGGCCGGCCTCGGCATCGAACCAACGGCGCAAGGGAATCGTCGCGCCAGCGGCGGAAGCGGCAGGCGGTCCGGCGGCGCGCCCCATCGGCGCAACAGGCCGAACCCCGGCACTCGCGTTGTCATCGCCGGGCAAAAGGCGGATCGTTCGGCCGCATGGACAGCGCCGCTCTCGCCCGATTTCCGACCAGCTTCGCGGACGACGCGCAGTCGCGAGAGAGCCGCCAGATCACCACGGCGCGGCTCGCCGAGGCGGTCCAGGCGTTGCGCGACATGCAGCGGCGCCATACCCGCGAGCGGGCGCCGCTCGAATGGGCGATGCTGCAAACCAATCTCGGCAACGCGCTGCGCCGGCTCGGCGAACGCGAGGGGCGCGCCGAGCGCGTCGCGGAGGCCATCGCCGCCTATCGCGGCGCGCTCGAAATCTATACCCGCTCGCGTTCGCCGCTCGAATGGGCGATGACCCAGAACAACCTCGGCGCCGCGCTGCGTCTTCTCGGCGAGCGCGAGACCGGGACGACGCGGCTCGAGGAAGCGGTCGACGCCTATCGCCAGGCGCTCTTTGAATACCGGCCCGAACGGGTGCCGCTCGACTGGGCGATGACGCTGCACAATCTCGGCGCGGCGCTGCGCAGCCTCGGCGAGCGCGAAACCGGGACCGCGCGGCTCGCAGAAGCGGTCGGCGTCTACCGCCAGGCGTTGCGCACGCGGACCCGGGAGCGCGCGCCGCTCGACTGGGCGATGACGCAAGGCAATCTCGGCAATGCGCTGGCGGCGCTCGGCGAGCGCGACGGCGGCACGCAGAACCTGCGCGAGGCGGTCGTCGCCTATCGCGAGGCGCTCAAGGAATACCGCCGCGAGCGCAGCCCGGTCGAATGGGCGCGCACGCTGAACAATCTCGGCAACGCGCTGTCGAGCCTCGGCGAGCGCGAGAACGAGGCCAACTGGCTGCGCGAGGCCGTGCTCGCGTACCGCGAGGCGCTCAAGGAATATCCGCGCGCGAGCTTCCCGCTCGACTGGGCGATGACGCAGAACAATCTGGGCAATGCGCTGGCCCGGCTCGGCGAGCGCGACAACGGCATCGGCCGGATGGAGGAAGCGATCGCGTGCTACCGCGAGGCGCTCGCCGAATGTACCCACGAGAAGGCGCCGATGCAGTGGGCGATGACCCAGAACAATCTCGGCAGCGCCCTGCTGCGGCTGGGCGAGCGCGCCGAGGGCGCGAGGGGCGGCGAGCGCGCCATGCCGTTCGAGACGGCAATAGAGGCCTACAACGACGCGCTCGCCGTCTTCGTCGCCGCCAGCGCGATCTATTACGTCGAAATCTGCTGGGAAAACCGCGACCGGGCGATCGCCCTGCTCGCCGAGCGGCGCGGCCGGCCGATCCCCGTCGCACCCGCCGCGGCGCTGCCGCTAGTCGGCAGTCTTTAAATACTTGACCAGCAGCGCGTCGAGCCTCGCCAGCTCGGTCTGCAGCCGCGCGACGTACTCGCCGCCGTGCAGCCGCAGCACCGAGGGCGTCGGCTCCTGCATCAGCTGGAGCGCCTCGCGCAGCCGAGCTGCGTCCAAATCGACGGTGCGGCCGGCGAGCGCCTGCACCGCACCGTCGAACGCGGCGACGTCGCCGGCGCGGGCCGCCCGGGCGATATCGGCGACCATCCGGCGGGAATCCGCGCGGAACTGCTCGATCGTATCTTGCCCATAGCCACGATCGCGGCGGGGTAGCGGCTGCGTCGCGACGGCACGATTATCGACCGCCGACGCGGCCTCGCCGGCGAAGCGCGGGTGCGACGCGAGCTCGGTGACGACGGAGCGAGCCGCCGCTTGCACCGGCGCTTCGGACGCATCGTCCTCGATCGCCGCATCGATCGTCGCGAGCAGCCGCTTCGGCTCGATCGGCTTGGGCAATACCGCATCGAGCCCGACCTCGCGCGCGCGCCGCTCGGCCTGCGCGGGGGCGTCGCCGGTCAGCGCCACGATCGTCAGGCTCGGCCGCGCCCGCCGGCACCGCCGCGCCGCCTCGTAATCGGCGCCGGGAGCGCCCGTCAGGTCGAGCAGCAGCACATCGACCTCGCGCGCCTCCAGCTCCTGCAGCGTCTCATCGAGGGTTTCGGCAAGGCGCACCGCATGCCCGGCGCGGGCGAGCAGCGACGACATGATCCTGCGGTTGGCCGGGTTGCTCGCGGCGATCAGGATCTGGCGACGCCGCTTCGGCGACGGGGCGCGCCCCGGCGGCATCGCGGGCAACGGCCGCGAGCGAGGGCGAACGACCGGTTCTTCCGGGGCCGGGGCCGGGGCCGGCCCATCTTCCACGCGCGACTGCGGCGGCGCAGGAGATGGCTCGATGGCCGGTGACGGATCGGCGAGGAACCAGTCGGCCGGCTCGACCCACAGAGCGTGCAGCGCGCTGCGCAGCGCGTTGAGGGTGAAAGGCGCCGGCAGGATGCTGTCGAGCTCGTCGTCGGCCAGCCCGATGACGCTGTCGATGCGCGCCTCGTCGGCGATGAACAGAAGATGCGGCGGCATCGCCGCCAGCAGCGACAGAGCGCGGTGCCCCAAGCTCAACGCCTGCAGCACGTCGCTGCGCCCGTCGAGGACCAGCACCGCGCGCCGCGCCCCGGGCTCCATCGCTTCGAGATAGTTGAGCGCGGCCTCGCCGGCGCCGATCCAGCGCGGCTCGGCGCGCCACGCTTCGAGCGGCTCAATCAGCTCGCCGACGAATTCGGCATCCTTGGTGACGATCAGCACCGGCAGATGGGCGAGGTCGAGCGGCAGACCCTGCGATCCCTGGTCGATGGCGAAGGGCAGCTCGACGGCGAGCGACAGCCCGCCGCCCTGGTCGGCGTGCACTGCCAGCCGCCCGCCCATCAGCGCGACCAGCCGGTCGGCGACGGCGAGGGCGAGATGCCGGCCGGTCCCGATTTCGGCCGCGTCGCCGGCGGTTTCGAGTTGGTTGTCGAGGAGCCTGCTGGTCACCGTGAAACGCACCGTCACCGCGTCCGCACCGAGCGCGACCGCGTCGAGGTTGATCCGCACCTTTACCTTGCCCGAATGGCAAATCGTGTTGGTGATCAGGCAATTCAGGATTTGCCTGACCTGGTTCGGCCAGCCGCGCAGCTGGAACGGCAGCAGCGGGTCGATCCGCAGGGCGAGTACGATCCCGCGTTCCGCCGCCGAGGGACGCAGCGCAGCGACCGCCCCGTTCGCCAGCCGGTAAAGATCGAACGCGCGGGTGTCGGGCGCGAAGGTGCCGGCGTCGATCTTCACGTAATTGAGGACGTCGTCGAGCTGCAGCAGCATCGAGCGCGCCATCAGCCGAACCCGTGCCATCATGTCGGACTGGGCCGGATCGGCCGGGGCCTCGTCGATTCCGGCGCCGGCGCGCGCGAGGGCGCGCAGCGGGCCCCGCAAATCCTCGCCAAGCGCTGCGAGAAACCGGCTCTTCGCGGCATTCGCCGATTCGGCCCCGGTCTTCGCCGCGGCAAGCCGGCGCAGCATCGCGGCGACAGAGAGCGAGAGAAACGCGATCGTCGCCAGCATCCCGCCGGCCAGGAGCGGGTTCGCCTGCCAGAACCCGGTCGTCGCGACGACCGCGGCAAATCCGGCGACGCCGAGCGCGGTGGCGGAGGCGAGCGCGCGCCCGCCATGCTGCTCGCCATTGCCAATCGCGATCGAGACGTAGAGCGGCGCCAGCGGCGCGGTCAGGCCGCCTCCCGCCGCGAGCAGGATCGACAGCAGCGTCACATCGGAGACGAGCGCCACATAGCGGCGCACCGCCGAGCGGCGCGGGTCGAGGATGACGCTCAGGAAAAAAAGCCAAGCCGACGCCAGGTTCAAGGCGCCGATCAAGAGACATCGCGCGATCGTCGCATCGTCCGGCAGCGCGACGATCAGGCCGTATACATAGGCGAGGATGAGGCCGTCCAGCAGCACCCGGGCGATGATCTGGCGGTATTCGCCGCCGGTGAGATCGCGCAGCCGCGTCAGGATCGCGTCGAACCCCTGCAGCGCTACGGCGAAGCCGACAAGCGCCGGCACAAACAGCAGGGCCGCGAGCAGGACGATGCCGGTGCGCGGCGCCCCGAGCATCGACAGGCCGCCGGGCAGGGCGGCCAGCCCAACCGGCGGCAACACGCCGGCGACGACCAGAGCGAAGGCGACGGGCAGCGGCCGGTGCAAGCGCGGCAGCCATTGCCGCCGCGACACGCGGGCCGGCGGCCTCGGCGCCAAACTGCCCGACCGATCAGGCGATGGGTCGCGCATGCTGACCAGGTCGCATTCTCAAAGGCCGGGCGCTTGGCGTATAGGGCACGGCGCAAGTGTATAAGAGGCCGCGATTTGTGGCGATTTTCGCAGCCAAAGGGGGGCCGCGGCGCACGGAAATCACGCGAATTATCCTGCTTTGCCGCCACCGTTCGGGGACCGGGCGGCAGCGGCCGCTTCGCTGGCACCGCAGCGTTCCGCGAATCGCCGCTATCGCGGTCTGCACGAGCGGACAACCCGGCTACGGCAGGATCAGCATGCCGACGCGCAGCACCGACGCGATGCTCGGGTCGCTGATCGGAACCTGCTCCTCGGGATTGTACATTTTCAGCATGAGCGGGCCGATGCCGTCGCCGATCACCACCGCGGCGTCGGCCGTCCCGTCCGTGCGGACGAGGAAGACGATGTCGCCCATCGCGGCGGGGACGCCGGGATCGACATAGGCCAGCGCATTCGGCCGCAGCAGCACGCCGAGCCGCCGCGAGAAATTGCGGACCAGAAAGCCTTCCTTGCTCGGGTTCAACAGCTCGTTGAGCGCGACGCTGTCGACCGGCGCGTCGCGGTCGATCGTAAAGCGGTGCGCGCCGCCTCCGCCGCTTTTCAGCTGCCCGTGCACCGGAAGCGAGACGAGTTGCGCGGCGGGCGCCGAGGAATACCGGATGCTGCGCTGCAAAGCGTAGCGCTCGAGCGCGCCGAGCCGGCTCCATTTCGATCCTTCCTTCAGCAGCGAACGCGGCACTCGGGGTAACAGCTGCTCGACGGGAACCCCGGCCTTCAACCGTTCCAGGTTGTCCGCCGTGCGGCGCTCGAACAGCGCGATCAGCTCCGGCTCGCGCAGTTCGTAAAATCTGGCGATTTTTTCGATCTCTTCCGCCGTGATCATGCGGCTCGCCATCTCCATGCGGTGGTAGACCGACAAGGTCATGCCGATGGCGTCCGCCACCCGCTGCATCGTCTTGCCGTGCTTCTTGCGCAGCTGCGCAAGAACATAGGCGGCCGCCGCGGCGCCGCTGGCGATGCTGTTGCCGACCACCTCCTGCTGCGCCTTTTGCCAGCGCCGCACGCCCTCCGCCGGGTCGCGGCCGCTGACGACCGGGATCTGCTCCGGCGGGCAATGGAGGATCGCGGCCAGGCTGACGAGCTGCAAATTCGTCAAGCGGCGCTCGCCGCTTTCCATTTTGGACACGGTCGATTCGCCGACCGGCGGGTCCATCATGCGGCCGACCTGGGCTTGGGTCATCTGACGACGCAATCTCAAATCTTTGATATTATTAGGAAAAACGATCTCAGATCTGGCGCGCATCAGCCCGCTCCTACCATCGTATTGAAAATATTCCGGTTATCGTCAAGCTGCCATTTACCGGGCATTTACGTTGTCTTTTCGCGATTCGAAGTTCCGCGCCGGGCTACAGGGCGGCGCGACGAGGTTGAATAAAGGCCAGAGCGGTCGCGACCATCGCGGCCGTGACATCACGGGGGGAAGACGATCGGGTGGCACAGGCCGGTACTATGCGAGGGCCGGTAACATGCGGGCGATAATCCGCACGCCGCGATGCGCCGCCTCCCCGCCGGTATCCCGGCCGCCCGGCGAGCGCGAAAAATGCATCGAACAATTGCTCGAAGCGGTGGCCGACCTCGCCGACCGGGACGACATCCATCAAGCGGCCGAACGGCTCGCCCGGGTGCAGCAATGGATCAGCCGGGAGGCCGAGCGGGCCGCCGCCGATCCCATCTTCGACGCTCTGCGGCTTGCTTCCTGAGCCGCTCGAGAGCTTCATCGAACCAGCCCCGCAGTGCCGAGCAGGTTTTCCAGCTCGGCGATTTTCTGTGCAATCGACTGCGGGTTCGCCTGGTATGAGCCCGAGGCGACCGCCTGCCGCAATTCGGCGATTTTGGCCTGATCGATGCCGGGGGTCTGGTTCGCCGCCTGGATGATCTGCTGAAGCAGCGCCTCGGTCTGGCCGACATCGGCCAGATCGGCGCCGGGGCCGGCCGATTGCGGCGCGTCCGTCGCCCCGGTTGAGGCCGGCACGACGGTCTGTCCGGCCGATGTCGCCGGGGTGACAGGGCTGGTCGTGTTGAGGCCCTGGATCGGATCAGGCACGGTCTAGCCTCCCGCTCGATGAATTTTCCGAGGCGTCGTCTTCCCAGCCGATCGCGTCGGGGAAAATCTTCCGCCAGGTGGCGGCGAGTTCGTCGAGTGCGACCCGCGCCGCCTGGACGGCTTCCCCATCGTCTCCGGCATTGCCTTTGAGTATCGCCGCCAAGACATATTGATACACGCTGGCGAGGCAGGTGCTCAACTCGCCCGGCGCGGCGCCGGACAATCCCAGCATGAACTCCACTACCTTGCCGGCGGACCCGAGCGCCTGGGCCTTTGCCACGCGGTCTCGCGCGGCGATCGCCGCCTCGGCGCGCAACAGCAGGGCGCGCGCGGCGTCGAGCGCCATTTTCATGAAGCCTTCGGGCGTCGCGCCGACGCCTTCGATCGCGCGATAGGCGCTCGCCGCATCTCCGCCCGACCACGACCCTTGCATCGTCAGCCTCCCGACCCGGAGGTCTGATTGAAATAGGTGGTGAGAAAATCGCTGACCGTCGACAATTGTTGCAGCGTCGCCTGCGCCACGGTGAACTGCGCCGTCAGCTCCTGGGTTTGCTGCGTCGCTTCCTTTTGCAGCGCAACGATCTGCGTGTTCATCGAATTGATCGACGCATTGAGGCTGCCGACCTGCCCCGCGATGCTGCCGCTGCCGCTCGCGAGCGCCGCGGTGACGAGGCTCGACAGGCCGCCGTAGAGGCCCTGGCTGATGGTGACGTTGCCGACATTCCCGATGATTCCGGGCGCAATCTGCAACGCCAACCCGAAGAGCGGCGAACCGGAATCCGTCACCGTCAGCAGGCCGCCGGTTCCGCTTGCCGCCAGCCCGTTGACCGTGCCGACGACCGTGCCGTTCGCATTGGAGGCGACATCGACCGCGTAGGTGCCGGGCGGCGCGGCGGCGACGCTGCTGACCGAGACATTGGCGTTGCTGGCGATGCCGCCGGCGCCAAGCAGCGACGCCACCGCGGCGTAATTGGTCTGAACGGCGGTTTGGAAGGCCGAATCGTCGAACGTCACCGTGCCGCCGCGGGTGATGCCGAAGCCGACCGCGCTGAGCGAATTGTAGGGCGAACCCGCGGCGCTGCCGGCGCCGATCCCGGCGCTGATCGAATCGAGCAGGCTCGAGCGCAACAGCTCCAACCCGACATCGCCGAGCAGCGGACCGTTGGCGCCGCCGCTGCCGCCGGAGCTGGCGGCCGAGAAGGCGGTTTCCTGGTTGATCGTCGCGAGGGCGGAATTGAGCGCCTGCACCACGCTCTGCGCGGCGCTGTCGAGACCGGAACTGCTTTGGCTGACCGCCACCGTCGCCGACCCGCTGGCGGCGAGCGTCAAGGTGACGCCGGGGATCACGCTGGCGACTTTGTTGGAACCGCTGGTGATCGCGAGGCCGTTGAGCGAAAAGCCCGAATTGGTCGCGGCTTGGGTCAGCGACAGGCCCGACGCCCCGGAATTGTAGCTGAACCCCGCGAGACCGCCGCCGCCGCTGACGGTGAACGCGCTGGCGGTGCCGGTGGCATCGCCGGTCAGCACGAGGTGGTAGTTCGCGCCGTCGAACACCACTGTGGCATTGATTCCGGCGCCGGCCTGGTCGATGGCCGCGGCGATGCCGGCAAGGCTCGACGAGCCGCTCGCTATAGTGACGGTGACCGTGCCGCCGGCGCCGGTTTTGATCGCGAGCGAGCCGGAGCCGAGGCTGCCGCTCGCGCTCGACGAGCCCGACGACACCAGGGTCTGGGCGTGGGCGAGGTGTATGCCGGTCAGCGAATAACTTCCGACCGCGGCGACGTTGGTGACATTTGCCTGGACGATGCCGCTCGGCGAGGCCGACGCCGTGCGCTGGGCCAGCCCGCCGACATCGGCGAGGCCGGCAAGCGCCGATTGCAGGCCGGACAGCGCGCCCTGAACCTTGCCGAGGGCGGAGATCTGCGCCTTCATCGGGGCTTCCTGGGCCTGCAAGGTCGCTGCCGGCAATTGGTAGGCCGCGCTGGCCTGCTGGATCAGCGAGGTGATCTGGCTCGAACTCAGGAGATTGCTGACGGCGGCCATGGACTCGGTTCAACTCCTCAACGAAGGGCCCGTCTCCGGTGGCTTCCGGAGACGGGTTCCCCCACCGGCGGCTGGCCGGACGCTGGCTACTGCAGCAGCTTCAGGAACGATTGCTGCAACGTGTTCGACTGGGATAGCGCCGAAACGCCGGCCTGCTGGAGGATCTGCGTCTGCGTCAACTGCGTCGTCACTTGCGGGATGTTGGCGTCTTCGACGACGCCTTGCGCCGCGGTGATGTTGGTGTTGGTCGACTGCAGGTTCGAGACGGTGGCCTGCAGCTCCTGCTGGACGGCGCCGAGCTGGCCGCCGACGTTTTCGAGCTGCTGCAGCGCGAAGCTGACGACATTGAGCGCCGCGGTCGCGCCGGCCTGGGTGCTGACGTTCACTCCGGACAGGGCAGAGAGCGACGAGGTGACGGCGAGCCCGGCGCCGGTGTCCGACAGGCCGAAGCTCTGGGTCGATTGCAAGCTCGTCAGACCCTGAATCGTCGCGGCCGTGGTACCGCCTGCTGCGAGGGTGGTGCCGCCAGCGATCAGCGTCCCGGTCCCGGCAAAACCGTGGATCGAGACGTTGTCGCCCTGCGACTGGGTCAGCACCAGCTGGTTGCTGGAATTGACCGCGGCGACGATGCCGGTCTGGCCGGTCGCATTGTTGATCTGGCTGACCACGTTCGCCAAACCGGCAGCCGTCACACTCGACACCGTAGCCGAGATGTTCACGGTATTGGTCTGCGCCGAGGCGATGCCGTTGCCGAGGGTAAAGGAGACCGTTCCCGCGGTGACGGTGAAGGCAACGCTAGTGTCGGCGGTGGCGGTGACGTTGGTCTTCGACGTGACGCCGTTGACCGCGGCCGCGAAATTCTGCGCCGACTCGGCCACCGCGATCGCGACGTTGGAATTGCCCGAAGAACCGGACACGCCGACATTGCCGGCGGTGAACGCGCCCGCCGCGCTGATCGTGAAGGAATTGCCGGTGTTGTCGCCGACGCCGCCGGTGCCCGCGCCGGTCGCGGCGTAGATGCCGCCAGCGTTGATCCCCGACTGATAAGCGCCGATCTGGTTGGCCGCGGTGCTGCCGATGGTGAGGCCGATGGTCTGGCCGGCGGAGGCGCCGACCTGGAAGTTGACGTTCTGGAAGGTGCCGTTGAGCAGGCTGACGCCGTTGAAGTTGGTCTGGTTCGAGATCGACGAGACCTCGGTCTGCAGCTGCGAGACCACCTGCTGGAGCGAGGCCAATTGCTGCGACGTGGCGCCGCCATTGGCCGCCTGCGAGGCGACGCTGAGAATGTTCTGCAGGATATTGACCTGCTGGGTGATCGCGCCGTCCGCGGTCTGCACCAGCGAGATCGCCTGGTTGGCGTTCGAGGTGGCCTGGTTGACGCCGCTGAGCTGCGAGGTGAACCCCTGCGCGGCGATGTAGCCGGCCGGGTTGTCGGCCGGGCTGTTGATCGACAGGCCCGAGGACAGCTCCTGCTCCAGCCGGTTCGCCGTATTGGTCGTATTGTTCAGCGAATTCAGCGCGTAGAGAGCGTTGACGTTGGTGTTGATGACTCCCGAAAGCATCTCTTGCCTCCTATTGCCGGCGCCTCGGGATGAGGCGCGGCGCGACTTGGGGTAACCACGCAACCAGCTTCCAAACCGGTCTGACTCGGCGTTGGCGGCGGGCCATTCACCCTCAAGGAGACGGACGCTTTCGGAATTTGTTGCAGGGGTTGCACCGGTTTTGTCGGCAAAAGATCGGGCTTTTCGGCGTTGCGCCGAACAATTCATGGTTAATTTTGCGTAAATGCGGCCGCGGCAAGGCGAGAGTTCCGCCGGCCGCCGCGGCCCTCGGCCTACGGCAGCCAGGCGCGCTGCCATTCGTCGAGATTATCTTCGAGCATCCAATCGCGGATCACCGAGCGGCGCAGCGCCGCGCCGGCGCGCCGGCACGCCGCGCGGTCGGCCGCCATCTCGCGGATCGCGCGGACCCACTCGCGGTGACGGTTGCCGACCCGCGTCACCGGCAGGTCGCCCTGGTACGGCAGGATGTCGGTGCACACAACCGGATAGCCGAGCACGCCGTATTCGAGCAGCCGAAGATTGCTTTTGGTGTCGTTGAAGGGGTGATGCTCGAGCGGCGCGACCGCGAGGTCGAGATCGAGCGCGGCGAGCTTTGCCGCGTAATCGTGGAGCGGGACCCACGGGTGGAACTCGGCGACGAGGGGCTTCAGCGCGTCGGGGCACATGCCGAGAAACACCCAGTCGATTTCCCGCGCCGTCGCCTCGACGACGGAGGCGATGACCGCGAGATCGCCGCTATGGCCGATCGCGCCGGCCCAGCCGACCCGCGGCTTGCCGTCGGGCCGGCGCCCCGGACTCAGGCCGAGCCAGCGCGATTTTTCCAGCCGGTTCGGCACGACCACGACGTCGCCGCACATCCGGCCGTAGGCGCGGGCCATCGGCGCGGTGCTGACGACGAGCCGGTCGCACAGCGCCAGCGCCCGCTTGAGGCGCTGCGCGATATCGGGGGCGATCGCCGCGCGATGCGCGCTTTTCGGCGGCAGGTTGGTGATCAAATCGTCGAGCTCGAAGACGCGCAGCGCCTTGCTGGTGTGCTTGACCCACTCGATGACCTCGATCTGCCCCGGTTCGAGCTGGCGCTGGAAGACGATGCTGTCGGGCTGCAGGCGGGCGATTTCGGGCGGCGTCAGCAGGCGCATCGTTTCGTAGGCGTGGACGGTCCCGGATTTGGCCAGCGCCCGGCTCGGCGCGACGATGCGGTATTCGCCGCAGCCCTCGCGGTCGGCGGGGTAGACCAGCACCCGCGGGCGCGGGCGAAACTCCGGATCCCAGGTCGGCGCTCCCTCGGTCTCGACCGCGAAGCCGAAGCCCATCGAGGACAGGTTGCGGTTATAGGCCGGATCGAAGGCGATCCGCGGCAGCCAGCGGCGATAGAGGGCGAGCCGCTCGCCGGCGAAGCGCGCGTTGCGCGCGTCGACGGCCTTCGTCTCGGTGTTGGCGCGCTGGCTGGCGCTCGCCTCGTGCAGCAGCCGCGCGTAGGGGGTCCAGACCACGCGAAAACCGGCCTCGCGCACCTTCAGGCAGTAATCGACGTCGTTGTAGGCGACCGCGAAATTTTCCTCGTCGAACCCGCCGACCGCATCCCAGACCGCGCGCCGGGTGACGCAGCACGCGGCGGTGACGGCGGAAAACTCCTGCGGCACGAGCAGCCGGCCCCAATAGCCGATCGCCTCGCCGGGCTCGCCGATATAGGGATGGTCGGCGGGCGCGCCCCAGCCGATTCCGAGGATCACCCCGGCATGCTGTATGCGGCCGTCGGGATAGGTGAGCTTGGCGCCGACGGCGCCGATATCGGGCCGCCGCGCCAGCGCCATCATTTCGCCGAGCCAGGCGCCGTCGAGCGGCGCGGCGTCGTTGTTGAGGAGGCAGATATATTCGCCCCGCGCCGCCTCCCGGACGGCGCGGTTGTTGATCGCCGAAAAATTGAACGGGCCGGGGTGGCGCAGCACCCGCAGGCGGCTGCCGATCTCGGGGTATTTGTCCTCGATCGCCTGGAGATAGGCGCAAGCATCGGGCTCGTCGCTGCCGTTGTCGACGACGATCACCTCGTAATTCTCGTAGTCGGTACGCTGCAGCACGCTCTCGACGCAGCGCTTCAGCAGCGCGAGCTGGTTTTTGCTCGGCACCACGATCGAGACCAGCGGGTCCGGCCCGTCGTGGCGATAACGCACCCGGCAGGTATGCGCCGGCACGCCCTGCTCGGCGGCAGCGGCGATGCCCTGGCGATCGAGATGGGCCTGGACGATCCTTGGCATGTCGGCGCAGATCGCCGCCGCCGGGCGCCGCGAGCGACCGGAGATCGTCAGCCGGTGATAGAGGATGTCGGCGACATGGCCGAACCCGCCCTCACCCGCGCGCTCGGCGAGACGCAGCGCGAGGTCGTATTCCTCGGTCCCGTCCCATGCCGGGTCGAACCCGCCGATCGCGGCGAAGACCTCGCGCCGCACCGCCAGGAGCGCGCCGACATAAGGCAGGCCGCGCAACATCTCGAGGTTGAGGTCGGGCTTGAAATGCGGGCCCGACAGCACGCCGTGCGGGTCGATGCGCGCCTCGTCGGTATAGAGCGCCTGCCATTCGGGGTGGCGGAAGAACGCGTCGGCGACCGCGAACAGGGCGCGCGGCGCGAGCTGGTCGCCGGCGTCGATGAGGGCCACCCAATGCGCCGGGGACGCCGCGAGCCGCCGGGTCGCTTCCTCGGCCGGCCCTGCATCGCCGCCCGCCGGCACGCGATGCCAGACGACCCGCGAATCGGCCGGCAAGGATTCGGGCCGCCCGTTCTCGCAGACCACGTGCAGCAGCCAGTCGCCGGCGATCTGCCCGTCGAGCGAGCGCAGGGTCAGCTCCAGCAGCTTCTCGCTGCCCGCCGGCAGGATCATGCCGAGCCCCAAGACCGGCGTGAAATCCCATTCCCCGACCCGCTCGGCGACCCAATCGAGCCGCGCCGCGGCGGTGGAACCGCGCGCCATGATCCAGCGCGGGAAGGCCTCGTCGATCCCCAGCGGCGGCGGCAGCCGGGTGCCGGCGGGCGACAGCGCCACGGCGGCCTGCCTCTGCGCCGCGGCCTCGTCGGCGACGCGGCGCAGACGGTCGCGCAATTCACCTGTCTCGTGCCGCGCGCGGTTGACATGGTGCGTCAGTTCGAGAAGAGCGCGTTCTTGCGCCTGCCGGCCGGCGGCCGCCTCACCCAGTTTGCCGCCCATCTCGCCGAGGATCGGCAGGAACAGCTCGCCGGCGGAGGCAAGCTGGCGGCCGACCGCATCGCATATTTCGCCGAGTTGCGACTCCCCGGCGCGAAACGCCCGGTACACATCCGCGATCCAGACCGGCAGCCGCCCGGCTGCGGCGCCGTCTGCGTCGCTGACGCGCCGGCGGCGCAGCTCGGGATCGAGGAAGCTCCCGACCGCCGCCGCCTCGGGGTTCGGCCAGGCGATGCCGAACTCGCCGGCGATCCGCGACGCGACGCCACGCCAGCCGTCCTGGGCGACAAGATCCTCGTAGTGGACGATCGCGCGCCTTTTGCCGCGGGTCGCACGTTCGGCGGCGAGGACGTGCCCGAGCCACAGCAACCCGGCGCGCTCGGCGCTCATCCCGTCGCGGGCGCCGAGCGAGGCGACGACATCGAGCGGGTGGCGCAGCGCCAACAGATAAAGCGGCTCGACCATTTCCTCGGCAAACAGCGCCGTCCACAGCGGCATCAGCCGGCACAGCCGCGGGTCCTTGAGCCCCCATAGCGGGACCCCGGCGAAGTCGCGGCGTAGAACCGCGATCAACTCGCGCTTGGCGGCTTGCGCTGCCGCCTCGCGCTCGAAGCCGGCGGGCAGCGGCCGGATGTCGTCCCACGCCCAGCCCAGCGACGCCATCAAGCGCTGGTCGGAGTCGACGATCTCGCTGTGCTCCCAGTAGCCGCGCGGGTTGTCGGGCGACGCCGGCATCAGCCGCTCGCCCAGCGCGACGCCGAGATGGTGGAGCATCCCGGCGAGCGCCGAGGTGCCGCTGCGGTGCATGCCGAGCACAACGAGCGCGGTCGACCCGGCAAGAGCGCCGGCTTGCTGCGTCACCGCCGGACGCAGCGTCTTCTCGACGAGCGTTATGTCGTTCATCCGCACCCCACGCGAGGCGGGAACTTTATCACGAATTTCCGAAATTCGTCACGCTGCAAAGCAGCGCGGCAAGAAGGCTGGGCCTATTTTCTTACGGCTGGATGTCGGCGAACAGCGTCAGGTTCTGTACCTTGGCGAAGGCGAGCTGAGCCGCCTGCAACGCCGTCAGGCTCTCGCTGTAGCTGGCCAATACCTGCGGCAGGCTCGCCGATTGCAGGTTCGACATCTCGGTGCCGGCATTGGCGCCGAGCGCGCTCGTCTGGGTCTGCACCGACTGAATTTCCGAAAGGCTCGTGCCGAGCGTCGCTTGGGCGGACAGCACGCTGGTCTGCACCCCGCCGAGATTGGCGAGCACGTTCTGCAGCGCCTGCTGCGCCAGCGTCGCCTGCGCCCCGGTGCCTTGCGGCATCTGCAGCGCCGCGATCAGGTTCTGCACGGTCTGGAAGAGGCTGGTCGTGGCCCCCGGTTGGACCGCGAAGCTGTCACCCGCCGCCGGCGTGCCGTTGATCGCGACGTCGATTCCGCCGAAGGCGATGTCGGCGCCGGCGGCATAGCTGCCCGAGGCGACGACCCCGGAACTCGCGTTGTAGCCGGCGCTGCCGGGCGCGCCGCTGCCGCTGGTCACGGTGTAGGTGAGGCCGGTGGCGCTGCCGGCAAAGCTGATGTCGTACCGGGTCCCGGCGAGGCTCGCGGCGGTGACCTGGGACAGGTTGGTGACGCCGTCGGCGAGCGCATAGGCGCTGCCGCTGTTGCTGCCGCTGGCCGAGACGGCGACGCCCTGCGTCCCGGCGGAAACGTTCATGAAGATGTTCTGGCCGGAGATCGTCGAGGCAATGTTGAGCGAGGGCGCGATCTGGACCTGGTTGGTCGACGCATCGCCATTGAAGACGACTTGCCCGTTCGGCAGCGTCGAAAACGCCGGCGCGTTCGATGTGGAGCCGGCGAACAGGTAGCCGCCGTTGGGCCCCTGGGTGTTGGCGAGCTGGACGAGCTGCCGCAGCAGGGATTGCGCGCCGGCGATCGCCGAGGAGCGTGCGGTCGCGCCGGACCCGCCATTCGCCGCCGCGACGGCGCTTTGGCGCAACTGCGCGAGAAGCGTCGTCACCTGTTGCAGCGTGCTGACGCCGTTTTGCAGCGTCTGCGTCGCGGCGGCGCCGTTGGCCGCGTCGTAGCTGAGCTGCCCGATCTGGTTGGCCAGCCCGACCACCTGGCCGGCGCCGCCCGGATCGTCGGAGGCGCTGAGCATGGTCTCGCCGCTGGCGATCTCGCGGTTGAGCTGGTTGACGTTCTGCTGCTGCGCCAGGAGGTCGTTGAGCGAGCCGAGCAGGAATTCGCTGGTGCTGATCCGCATGGGCCTCGCCTATGCCGTCTGGATCGCGGTGAGGAGACTCTGGAACAGCGCCTGGGCGCTGGCGATGACCTGCGCCGACGCCTGATAGGCCTGCTGGTAGGTGACGAGGTCGGCCGCCTGCTCGTCGAGATTGACCCCGGAGATCGATTGTTGAACCGTCTGGACCTGGCTCAGCACGCCCTGCGCGGCCTGGGCGGCGAAATTCGCCGCTTGGCCGGCGCCGCCGACCTGCGCGACGAGCGCGCCATAGGCGCTGCTCAAGGTCTGGCCGGACAACAGGTTTAGGCTCGCGAGATTGGTCATCGCCAGGATGTTGCCGTTGCTGCCCGAGCCTCCCGGCGTGAGCGCGAAAGTGTCGCCCGCCGCCGGGGTGCCGGGCGAGAGGGTCAGCGCGGCGACCTCGCCGGCCGGGGCCGAAGCCGGATAGGCGATTGCGATCTGGGCGCCGTTGGCGGCGCTAAAGCTGCCCGAAGCGATGACCGCGTTGCTGGCGGAGAGGATGTTGAAGCTCGTCGCCGAGGTGAAGTTTACCGTGAGATTCTGGCCGAAATAGCCCGCCGGAACGATCGCCGTGCCGGCCGCGAGCGAGCCGCTGGCGGCGGCGCCGACGGCGCTCGCGGTGACATTGCCGAGATTGGTTCCGGGGGTCGCGACATAGGGCGAGGCGGCGGCGACCGCATTGGGATCGCTCGTCGCCAGCCGCAAGGTTTGCGCCGCGGTCGCTGTCGGTTCGACCGCGAACGAGTCGCCGATGTTGATGGTGCCGGTGACGGTCAGAACCATCCCGTCGAGGCTGAGGCTCGGCCCGTTGCCGAGCGCGCTCGCCTGGCCGGTCGCGGTGTCGGTGGCCTCGTAGCCGCTCGCCGTTTTGGTGACGCTGTAATTGCCCGGAACAAAGGCGCTGGTGTCGGCGATCCTCGCGGCGAGCGTGCCGCCGCCGGTATTCGAGGTGGCGGCGAGGACACTCGGCCCGCCGACCGAAAACAGGCTGGCCCCGGACGCGCCATTGAGGTTGAGGCCCAGCGATTGCTGGGTGTTGACGGCCGAGGCGAGTGCGGCGGCCAGCCCACCGACCGAATTCTGCGCGGCCGTGACTTGCGCCTGCGAGCTGATGAGCCCGCCGATTGTTCCGCCGCTGAGGCTGGCGGTGATGTCCTGCCCGGTCGGCTGATAGGCGATCGACAGACTGCCGCCGCCGTAACCGCCAGACGTCGCGATCAGGTTCGCCGAACTGCCGCCCTCGACCAATGCCGCGCCGCCGGCGTAGACGTCGAGTGCGTTGCTGGTCCCGGCAACGACGGTCACCCCCAGCTCCTGCCCGAGCTGCTGAACGAGATTGTCGCGGCTGTCCATCAGCGCGTTGGGCGGCGCCGCGGTCCCTGGGGCAGACTGCGCCGCGATCTGCCGATTGAGGCTCGCGATCTGCTGGGTGAGGCTGTTGATCTGGCCGACCGCGGCGGTCATCTGGCCGTTGAGCGTGGTCAGGCCGCCGGCCAGCTGGCCGCCGACCGAGTTGAAATCGGCCGCGAGCGTCCGGGCGTCGCTGAGGAAGGTTTGGCGGTTGGGCAGGCTCGTCGGGTCCTGGCCGACCGTGTTCATCGCCGAAAAAAAGCTGGTCAGCGCGGCGCCGAGACCGCCCGCGCCGCCCGACGCCACCGGGAAGAGCGCCGCGAGGTTCTGCGCGTTGCCCTGCGCCACCTGCGCCGCCTGGTTGCTCGACGTGGCGCTGACCATCTGCGAGAAGACGAACTGGTCGAAGGCGCGCTGGATCGAGGTGACTTCGGTCCCGGCGCCGGGCTGCCCCAGCGCGCCGGGAAGCGCCGCCTGCTGCACCTTTTCGAGGTCGTAGCCGGGCGTGTTGACGTTGGACGTGTTGTTGGAAACGGTCTCGAGCGCCTGGGCCGCCGCGTCGAGGCCGGTCCGGCCGGAATTGATCAGCTGGGTCAGCCCGGTCATCTCAGCCGCGTCCCAACAACTGTCCGTCGGCGCCGTCGCGCAGACCCGTCGCCCTGCCCGCGCCGCGCCGCCGGCCGAGCTCGGTTTCGAGCCGGGCGAGAAGCGCCAGACAGGATTGCTCGGCGCGATCCACCTCCAGCCGCAACGCGCCCATCGCCAGATCGAGCTCGGTCGGAATCCACGGGGCAAACGATCGGCGCCGCGCCTCCAGCCGCAACAGCTCGTCGATCAGAACACCGCGACGTTCGACGAAAAGCCGCGCGGTCTCGCGCCGCCGGCGCCCGAGACGGCCGGAACGCTCGATGCGAAACAGCCGGGCGAGCCGACGCGCGGCGCGCACCTCCTGTCGCATCAGCAGGATTTCCTCGGCGCTCATCGGCCTTTTCGGCTACGACGCCGGGACGGCGAAATTCACCGGCAGCAGCGAGATCGGCTGCCCCGGCGCGGCCGGCGTCGGCACGGCGGGTTTCGGCGATGCGGGCCCGCTCGCGGCCGCGATCGACGCGCTCGCCGCCACCGCTTGCAGCTTGTGCACATAATTGACGTCGGTCGCCCAGCCGCCGGCCAACAGGTTCTGCGCGTAGCCCACGACGTCGTCGCCCGCGCCGAGCGCCGCGCGATATCTCGGGCTGTTCGCGACCAGCGCGACAAAATCCTGCACCGAGGCCTCGATGCTGGGATAGGCGCGGAACGCGTCGGTGATCGCGACCATCTCGCCGTTTTGATATTCGTGCGTCGCGGCATCGATTTTCTGCCCGGTCCACGACGAGCCGGCCTTGATCCCGAACAGATTGTTGCCGACGACCGAGCGGCCCCAGCCGGTCTCGATCGCCGCCTGGGCAAGCAGGATTTTGGGCGAGATGCCGAGTTGCCGGCCGGCTTGCTGCAGCGCCGGCATCAGCTTTTGCGTGAACGCCGCGATCTCCTCGGCCGAGGCCCCGCCCGAGGCGTGGCTCGACGCGATCTGGGTGCTGGGGGTGGCGCTGGGCTGCGTGTTCGCCCCGGCGCCGAACATCGCGGCGAGCTTGGGGTTCATCTGCGTCATCAGCGCCAAGGCCGCGCCCGTGCCGGGGCTGACGGGACCTTGCGCGGCCACCGCGGCCAGCGGGCGCATCCCGTTGCCCTGCCAATAGGCCGCGAGCGCGAAGCCATTGCCGGGCGACGCCGCCGGGGCCGCCGCGCCAGCAGGCTCCGCGGTGCCGCCCGCCTGCTGCTGCTTTTTCGCGATCGAATGCATGATCATCTCGGTAAGGCCCAGCTTTTCGTTGGCCATCACCGCCTTGCCGATCGTTGCGGCGAACATCTGGTTGACGGCGTCGCTGCCGGTGCCACCGGCCATTGGCAGCGCGGTGCCGTCGCTCTGGCGCATCAGGTTTTCCATCAGCAGCGCGCCGAATTGTTGCGCCGTCTTGCGGGCCGCCGCCGGATTGCCGGCGGCTTGTTTGAGCTTGGCGAGGTCGTCGCTGCTGCTCGCCACCGCCAGGGTCTGGGCGCCGCCGAGATCCACCTCAAATCACCTTGACTCGGGCGTGCAGCGAGCCCGATTCCTTGAGCGCCTGCAGGATCGCGATGAGGTCGGACGAGGTCGCGCCGATGGCATTGAGATTGCGGACGATGTCGGAGACGCGCGGCGCGTTTCTCAATTCGACGATCTTCGCGGTCTTCTCCTCTACCTTGGCCTGGGTGCGCGGCACGGTCCGCGTCGTGCCGTTGCTGAAGGGAGCCGGCTGCGAGACCCGCGGCGTTTCGTTGACCGTCACCGCCAGGCTGCCATAGGCCACCGCGGCCGCCCCGATCTGGACGTCCTGGCCAAGGACGACGGTGCCGCTCTGCGCGTCGATGACGACTTCGGCGACCGGCCGCTCGGGGGAAACGTCCAGGTCGAGCAGCTGGGCGATAAAGCCGACCCGCGCCGCGGGAACCGGCGGCGCGCGGACGGCGATTTGCGCCGGCCCCACCGCCTCCGCGATCGGCCCCATCCGCGAATTGATCGCCTCGGTTATCCGCGCCGCGTTGCCGAACGAGCGCTGGTCGAGATCGAGCAGGATCGCATTACCGACGGTGTACGACGATTTGGCTGTGCGCTCGATGGTGGCGCCGGACGGGATTTGCGCGACCGTGGGGATGTTGATCGTGGTCGAGGCCGCCTGGCCGCTCGCCTCGAACCCGCTGACCAGCAGCGAGCCTTGCGCGATCGCATAGACCTGGCCGTCGGCGCCGCGCAGCTCGGTCATCAGGAGAACACCGCCGCGCAGGCTCTTGGCGTTGCCCATCGCCGACACGGTCACGTTGATGCGCTGCCCCACCTGCATGAAGGCCGGAAGGTCGGCGGTGACCATCGCCGCGGCCACCGCGGTCGGCTGCAAAAAGGCTTGCGGCGACAGCGTCAGACCCATCTGCCGCATCATGTTCTGGATGGCCTGCACGGTGTAGGGCACCTGCGTCGTCTGGTCGCCGGTGCCGGGGAGGCCGCCGACCAGCCCGTAGCCGATCAGCTGGTTGTCGCGGGCGCCCTCGACCTGGACCATCTCCTTCAGCCGGTCGGCATGGGCGGCGCCGGCGACAGGACAAAGCGCGGCCGCGAGCAGCGCCAGCCGCAGCCAACGCAGCGGAACGCGGCCTAGTTGAACCAGTCGCCCGGCCATGCCGTGCTCACCGTCAGAAACACCTTTTGCAGAAAGCCCATCTTGGGCGACAGATAAGTCTCTCCGTCACCGCTGAACTCGATATGCGCCTCGGCCATCTGGGTCGACAGGACGACATTGCCGGACAGGTCTTCCGGGCGCACGACGCCGGCGATGCGGATATATTCCTTGCCGCCGACCAGCTTCATTTCGTCGTTGCCGGAGATGACAAGGTCGCCGTTGGGGCGAATGCGCTGCACCATCGTCGAGACCGTACTGGCAAAGGTGTCGCTTTGCGCGGTGGCGCCGCTGCCCTGCAAGGTATTGGCGCTGGTGTAGCTGAGATTGGGGTTGAACTGGGTCGATTTGCTCGAATGACCGAACGAGGTCGGCAGCCCAAAAAAATTATTGAGATTGCTGTTGACGCTGTCGCTGCGCCCGAGGTTCTGGCTGACGTTCTTGGTGGCGGTGGCGGCCTGCACGATCTGCACGGTGACGATGTCGCCGACCTGCCACACCCGGTGGTCGCGGAACAATTCGAGACCGGCGCCCTGGACATTGCCTTGGTAGATCGCGCCGTTGGTCACCGTCGCGTCGGTCGCCTGATCGCCCGGCAGATGCGCCAAATCGGCGAGCATCTTTCCGTTATTCGGCGGCGCGTCCGCGCAACCGGCGACCCCACCGCCCAGCACCAGCAACACCGCGGCGGGAGTGACCCGGTTGCGAGAAATCACGAAGTCGCCTGGGTCAGGTAGTTGAGCATCTGGTCGACGCCCTTGGCCGCCTCGGTGTTGAGCTCGTAGGCACGCTGCGTCGCGATCATGTCGATCATCTCGTCGACCACCGAGACGTTCGATCCTTCGAGGTAACCCTGGGCGACCGAGCCGAGCCCGTTCTGCGTCGGCTGGCCGGTGATCGCCGAGCCCGAGGCCTGGGTCAGCGTCGCCAAATTGTTGCCGATGTTCTGCAGGCCCGCCGGGTTGATGAAATTGGCGAGCTGGATGAGCCCGACCTGCGAGGGTTGGGCCTGCCCTTGGATGGTGACGCTGACCGTGCCGTCGACGCCGACGGTGATGCTCTGCGCGCCGCGCGGGATCGTGATCGGCGGCTGGAGCTGGTTGCCGAGCGCGGTGACGACCTGCCCCTGCGCGCTGATCTGAAAGCTGCCGTCGCGCGAGTAGGCGAGCTGGCCCGAGGGCAGCAGGATCTGGAAATAGCCCTGGCCGTTGATCGCCAGGTCGAGCGCGTTGCCGGTCTGCTCAAGGCTGCCCTGGGTCACCACCGGCTCAGTCGCGACCACATTGGCGCCGGTGCCCTGCTGTAAGCCCGACGGATAATTCGTCGCCTGCGATGTGAAACCGCCGGCTTGCGTCAAATCTTCGTACAGCAGATCGTGGAAGATCGGCCGCATCTTCTTAAAGCCGGTCGTGTTGATGTTCGCCAAATTATTGGAGATGACGTCCATCTTGGTCTGTTCGCCTTCAAGTCCCGTGCGAACCACGGCCAGCGACTGCATCATCTTCGAGTCCTTGGTTTCTGCGGCCTAGCTCAGGGTGAGCGGGCTGCTCTGGCCTTGCCCGACAGTCGTCGCCCGGTGCACCAGTTCGGTCTGCATCTGGAACATGCGGGAGTTCTCGATCATGCTCATCATGGTCGCGATCGGGTTGGCGTTGCTCCCCTCGAGCGCCCCGAGCTGGAGCTGGACCGAGGCGTCCGGCGCGGGGGTGGCGAGCTTGTCCTCGAACAGGCCGTCGCCGCGCCGCGACAGCGCCGCCGGCGGGGGATTTACCAGCTGGATGCGGTTGAGCGTGGCGATCTGGTCCGGGGTCTGGCCGACCAGGACCCCGGAAATCGTGCCGTCGGCGCCGATCGTCACGCTCTGCAGCGGCGGCAGCGTGACCGGCGTGCCGCCCTTGCCGAGAACAGGGTTGCCGTCGCTCGTCTGCAGCACCCCGGTGCCCGAAATCGACAGCGAGCCGTTGCGCGTGAGCGCCGGGGTGCCGTCGGCTCCTTGGACGCCGATCCAGCCCTGGCCCTTGACCGCCACGTCGAGGCTGCGCCCGGTAACCTCGACCGGCCCCGCCTGGAAATTGGCCTTGTCCTCGCCGGCGGCGACATCGACCCGGTCGGCCAGTCCCTGGCCGTATAGCGGCTGGGCGGCGAACACCGGCTGCTGCGCCTTGAACGCGGTGGTGCTCGCATTGGCGAGGTTGTTGGTCGCCGCGGTCATGCGGTCCATCGTCGCGTTCAGCCCCGACATCGCCAGGTAGACCAGTTGCTGGCTCATCGCGGAGCTGCCTTATTCGAGGTTTCGCGACTCATGCGTTTATTGCAGCGTCAGCAGCTTCTGGACGTCCTGCTGGTCGATGTTGATCCCCTGGACATTGGCCTGATAGGCCTGCTGGGCGACGATCAAATTGACCAGCTGGGTCGACAGATCGATGTTCGACCCCTCGAGCGCCCCGGATTCGAGCGCGCCGAGGCCGGCGGTGCCCGGCATGTTCGGCACCGGCTGACCCGACGCCACCGAGGGGAGCCAGTTATTGCCGTTGATTGCGGTCAGGCCTTGCGGATTTTCAAAATTCGCCAGCGCGATGGTCCCCATCGCCCGGGTCGAGCCATTGGAATACTGGGCGACAACGTTGCCGTCGGAGGCGACTTGAACGCCTGCGAACTGGCCGCCGGCGGAACCGTCATTGGTCACCGAATTGACCCCGAAAGCCAAATCCGAAAGGGTCGAGCCGGTGAAGTTCTGGGCGATCGACAGGGGAGCGGCGCCATCGGGCAGGGTCGCGACGTTGATTGTGGCGCTGCCCGCGGTCAGAGCGCCCGAGCTGTTGAAGGTCAACGCCGCCCCGGCGCCCGAGGCGATCATCGCGCCGCTTGAGTTCGACAGTTCATAATGGGTCTGCCATTGCGACGGTGAGCCGGAGCCGCTGACTTGGGTGAAAAACGTGGTCAGCGAGCTGGGCGTCCCGAGGCTGTCGTACACCGTCGTCGTGGTGCTTTGATTATAGCTGTTCGGGTTGGTGACGCTGAACGGCGTCGTGCCCGTATTGATCGGCGTATCGGTCGTCGGCAGGTTCAAATCCACCGTCAGCTTCGTTGTCGCCGCCGCCGCCAGGTTGGACTCGCTGACCTGGATCGTCCCCAGCGTACCGGCCGCGGTCGCCGTGCTTCCGCTCGCCGGCGCGCCGTACCCCATGACCAGCGCGCCGGTGTCGTTCACCAGGAAACCGCCGGCGTTGAGCTGCAGCGCGCCGTCGCGGGTGAAGGCGACCCCGGTTTGCGTCTGCACCTGAAAGAACCCGTTGCCGTTGATCGCGACATCGAGCGGGTTACCGGTCTGGCTGATCGAACCCTCGGTGAAGAGCTGCGACAGGCTGTTGGTTGTCGTGCCTTGGCCCGGATCGGTGTTCTTTCCAGCCGACCCCAACAGGGAGGTGCCATAGACGTCGGCAAAAGTCGGCGTCGAGCCTTTGAAGCCAACCGTGCCGACATTAGCGATATTGTTGCCGATTGTGTCGAGATTGGTCTGCGCCGCCTGTAATCCTGACAATTCGACGGATAGGGTCATCGCCGCTACTCCTCAGCGGGGTTAAAACACTTCCTGGACCGCGCTCAACGCCACCGGCGAGAGCCCACCGCCCAGATCGAGAGTCGGCCCGCCCTGGCCGCCGAGCACCACCGAGGTGACCGGGACGACGGCATAGGGCGTCGCGGCGACCGCCGTGCCGCCGGCCGCGGCGGCGGCGTTGATCGCGTAGGTGTAATTGCCGGCCGGCAACGCCGTGCCGTCGGCCACCTGGCCGTTCCAGCTGAAGCTCTGGTTGCCCGCGCTCATCGCGCCGAGGTCGATTTGACCGACGACGCTGCCGGCGGAATTGGTGATCGTCACGCTGACGTCCTTGGCCGCCGCCGACAGGTTGAAGGCGCCCGGGGCGGAACCGCTCGCGCCGAGGACGAGCGCGTTTCCGGCCACCGCGACGTTCTTGCCGACGAGCCCCGCCGCCTGCATCGCGCTGCCCGTGCCGAACGCGGTGTTGAGGCTCTGCACGCCGCTCGCGGTCGAGAACTGCGCGAGCTCGGCGGCGAAATCGCTGGGGTTTTGCGGGTTCAGCGGGTCCTGGTTCTTGAGCTGCGTGGTAAGCAGCGTCAGAAAATCGCTCTCGTTCAACGTCGTGTTCGCGCTCGCGGCGGGTGAACTCGACGCACTGCTCGCGGCGCTCGGCAACTGGGTGCCTGGCGGCAGCGAGACGACGGAAGCCGGCATCATCTTGCGTGTTCCTCCCGCGGCGCTAGATCGTCAGGGTGCGCAGCGCCAGCGTCTTGGCGACGTTGAACGCCTCGAGATTGGCCTGGTAGTCCTGCTGGGCCGAGATCATGTTGACCATCTCGTCCACCGGGTTGACGTTGGGCATCTCCACGTAGCCGCTTGCGTTGGCAAAGCTGCTGCCCGGGTCGTAGACCCGATGGGTCGGCGCCGCGCTCTCGACCACGGCGGCGACCTTCACCCCGGCCATCCCGACCGAGGATGCGTCGTCGGCGCCCTCGGGCGCGACCGCCTCAAAGACGACTTCGCGCGCCCGATAGGGCTGGCCGCCCGGCGCGACCGCGCTGTTCGCGTTGGCGACATTGCTGGCGGTGGCCGAAAGCCGCTCGGCTTCCGCCGACATGCCGGTTCCGGCGATGGAGAGGGCGCCGAACAGCGACATCCTCTAGCCCCCGCTCGACTGCTGCGATCCCGATCCGGTGATCGCGAGCATCAGCATGCGGACCGTCTGCGTCGCGAATGTCGCGGCCGCTTCGTATTGCACCGCGTTTTCCGCCGCGGCGACCTTTTCGTGGTCGAGATCGACGCTGTTGCCGTCGAGCGTGACTTCGCTGTCGGCCTGGTATTTGACGAAGCCCGCCGCCTGCGGTCCGCCGCCGGTACCATTGGCGGCGGCGGGGCCGATCTGCCGCGCATCGTCGACAAGCCACAGGCGGCGCGCATTCGGCGGAGCGGCGGATGCCGGGCGGCGCGAGGCGGCGGCGTCGAGCGCGCCGGCGAAGTCGAGGTCGACCGCCTTAAAACCCGGCGTGCCGGCATTGGCGATATCGGCCGAAAGAATTTCCTGGCGATAGCCGCGCAGCGCGAGAACCTCGCGAAAAAAATCAAGTCCGGCGTTGATTGTCGCGACCATCACCGGTCCCTCGACTTGTTGTCACCCTGCTTATTCACCGCTGCGGCCTCGCGTTGTTCCACGCTCGTCGTGCCAAACGTGACTTCTCTCGTACTTGCCGAATTTTCATTTTTCGCTATGATGGTAAAAACTTGGTTAACGCGCAAGGGAAAACTGCGATGGCCCTCAAGAACAGGTTGAGCGGTATTGCCTTTGCCGGCGCTGCTGCCCTGCTTATTGCCAGAGCTGGTGTGTCATCGGCTGAAGAGATACAAGATCAAGCCGCTATTCGTGCTGCAATAGAGGCGACGATCACGCCGCATTTTGCCGCCAATCACGGCGCATCGGGGGAGGTTGACGTCGGGGCGATTGATTCGCGACTTCGTCTGGCTCCGTGCGGCAACATCAAGGTCGATGTGCCGCCGGCCAATGCTGCAATGATCACGGCGAAAGTAAGTTGCGACACGCCAAGCTGGACGATTTACGTGCCGGTTCGCCTGCATCTCTGGGTCGATGCCATCGTCGCGTCGACAAACTTGCCGCCGAATACCATTTTGACCGGGGGTCAGTTGACGCGCGGCAAGGTTGACGCGTTCGCCAACAATGCGGGGGTAGTGACCGATACCCACGAGGTCACCGGCAAGATCTTGCGGGTCGGCCTCGTCGCGGGGTCGCCTATCTTGTCGCCGCAGCTCGACCTGCCGATCGCGGTTCATCGCGGCCAAAAGGTGATGCTGACGCTGACGGATTCGGAGATGACGATAAAAGCCACGGCCCTGGCGCTCGAAGACGGCCGGGTAGGCGACAGCATTTCGGTACAGAACGCCGAAAGCCAGAAGACGCTGCGGGCGACCGTCGCGCGCGACGGCGGTGTCGAGATCAATTTCTAACGGACGGAACGATGGCAAACCCTGCGGAACCCCTCGACGACCTCATCGACGAGCTGCGCGACATCCTTGAAGAGGAGCGCCGGGCGCTGCTGAGCGGCACGCCGCCGGCAATCAACGCGATCACCCAGCGCAAGCTGGTCCTCGCGGACACGATCGAGACGGCGACGGTCATTCCCGGCACGCCGCGGCCGCACCCGGACGCGCTGACCGCACTCGCGCGCTACAACCAGGAAAATGCGGTCATCTGTGCCGCCATGCTGCGCCATCTGACCGCCGCCATCGACAGATTGCACCGCTACGACCCGCATCGCTCCTATAATTCCGACGGCAGCGAGCAAAGCTGCTCCGCGCAGCACGCGCTCGGCGCCGCCTAGACTAGCGAGCCTAAAGCCGTCCGAGGACGTTCCCCCATACCGCCCCTCGTCACCAATTGCCCTGCTATCCACCTATCGCCGCCAGCGTGGTATAGGATCGCGCATGCGGCACGTTGAACGCTGTCGAAAAGGCTGGTCCGCCAGCGTTGCCGCGGTGTTTTGGCTACGCCTA
>Ga0075522_10000255_pt1 | contig 36948 bp, 19 predicted proteins | sample NGEPerA_FD_74796 | JGI IMG/M metagenome (GOLD analysis project Ga0075522, IMG submission 74796) | Arctic peat soil microbial communities from the Barrow Environmental Observatory site, Barrow, Alaska, USA - NGEE PermafrostL2-A | ecosystem: Environmental > Terrestrial > Soil > Wetlands > Peat ... | reverse complement strand
CGCTGTTATGACAGAAAATACGGCCTTTTGCTATATATTTTTTAGCCAATACATAATCGCTCGTGAGAAATCCGGGCTAATGTGACGGGGCTGTTCTGTGGAGCTTGCGGTGAGGCTATTCTCGATGCGGATGAATCGGCTCGCGTCAGTGGGCTGATGCTGGAGTTCAACAGGCGAGTCGATGCCTCCGCAGCGGATCCCGAGTTCATCAGGTGAATTTTCTTCTGAGCGCAACTGGTATGTGCGGCTCGTGTTCCAAGAAGTGTGCGGTGGGAGTTGCGTGTGTGCAGCGCATTCTTGAAGGAGCTACGAATGGTGAAGCAAAGGAAGTTTTTGCGACTGGTTTGTGAGACGGGCAAAGCGGCGGTTGCCGCGACGTTGTGTGCGCTGATGACCGCTGGACCAATGCTGGGGGAGGCACCGGCGGCGGCGAAGACGATTCCGGCGGTTCCTGCGCTGAAGTCTCTGACGGAGCAGCAGAAGGCGCTTCATGCGTTGAACCGGTTTACGTTTGGGCCGAGGACGGGGGATGTGCAGGCGGTCGAGAAGATGGGGTTGAAGGTCTGGTTTGAGCAGCAGTTGAATCCCGCGAGCATCGACGACTCTGCGTTTCAGACGATGATGTTGAAGTTTCCGGCGATGCAATTGAGCCAGGAAGAGCTGCTGAAGAAGTTTCCGTCGCCGCAGATGCTGAAGCAAATGGCGCGGCAGGGTGCGGCGCTGCCGAGCGATCCGGTGGAACATGCGATCTATGCCGATGGGATTTTGAGCTATGAGCAGAAAATTGCCGCGGCCGGGGCTTCACCGCAACTCAAGCCGAAACAGGCTGGGGCGGTGGAGGATGGCCAGAATGCCATGACTCCTGCGATGGGTGGGGCTGTTCCCGCGTCGGGCGCGGCTGCTGCGCCGGACATGGCCGCAGGCGACGATATGGCTGCTGCGACGCCGGCTGCGAAGGTGCGCAAGCGGGGGCCAAAGGAAGCGTATACGGGCGACGATCCCGAGAGCATTGTGGCATTGCCGCCGGATGAGCGGATGGCGAAGATTCTGGCGATGACGCCGGAGCAGGCGATTGCGTTTCGGCAGGACCTGCGGCCTCGGGAGCGCGGGGCGTTGATGGCGGGTTTGTCGCCGGAGCAGGGTGAGGTGCTTGTGGCGTTGCAGGGGCCGATACGGGTGGTGTCGGGTGAGGCGTTGGAGACGCGGCTGCTGCGGGATGTATACAGCGATCGCCAGCTTGAAGCGGTGATGACGGATTTCTGGCTGAACCACTTCAGCGTGTATGTGCGGAAAAATCAGAATGAGCCGTACCTGCTGGCGTCGTATGAGCGGGACACGATTCAGCCACATGCGCTGGGTAAGTTCGAGGACCTGCTGGTGGCGACGGCGCAGAGTCCGGCGATGCTGATGTACCTGGACAACTGGCAAAGCATCGGGCCGAACTCGCCGGCTGCGGAGCGTGGGAAGCGGTTCAGCAGGAACCGGCCGAACTCCCAGTTGGCCAAGGTTATGCCTAAGGGGATCAATGAGAATTATGCGCGCGAGCTGATGGAGCTGCATACGATCGGCGTGCAGTGCGAGGTGAGCAAAGACCATACGGCGCGGCAGCTTGATCCCGCGTGCGGCCCGGGCTATACGCAGGCGGATATTACGAACGTGGCGAGGGCGTTGACTGGATGGACCATTGACCGGCCGTACCAGGGCGGTGGCGGGTTCATGTTTGCGGAGAACCGGCACGATCCGGGGACGAAGCAGGTCCTGGGGCGGACGATTCAGGCGGGTGGCGAGAATGAGGGGCTGGAGGTGCTGCATATGCTCGCGACCAGTCCGGCGACGGCGAAGTTTATCTCGCATAAGCTGGCGGTGCGGTTTGTGAGCGACAATCCGCCGCAGGCGCTGGTCGACCGGATGGCCGCGACGTTTTTGAAGACCGATGGGGACATCAAGGCGGTGCTGCGGACGATGTTCGACGCGCCGGAGTTCTGGTCGCCGAAGGTGTACAGGGCGAAGGTGAAGACGCCGATCGAGTTCCTGGTGTCGGCGCTGCGGGCGAGCGATGCGACGGTGAATAATGCGCTGCCGCTGGTGCAGGCGATGGACCGGCTGGGGATGCCGCTGTATGGGATGCAGACGCCGAATGGGTACTCATGGCTGGCGCCGGAGTGGGTGAGTACGACGGCGCTGGTTTCTCGGATGAATTTTGCGATGGTGCTGAGCGGTGGGTTGCTGCCCGGGACTCGGACGAACTGGCCGGGGTTGCTGGGGGAGACAGCTGCCGGCAGTACGGTGCCTTCGCTGAAGACGGAACAGCAGTTGGAGATGCTGCTGCTGGGCCAGCCGGCGGCGGACCGGACGACCACGGCGGTGATGGAGCTGGCGGATCGTCCCGGGCAGGTGGTGGAAGCGCAGAAGAATCTTGGGCTTGGAGCGGGTGAGGCCGGGCCGAGCTTGATGAACGTCAAGGTTGCGGGTAAGCGGCCTTATGCGAACCGGGGAGGGCCGTCGATGGCGGACCTCGCTTCGAACAGCATGAATGAGGGGCCGGTGACGACGATGGCTGGGTTGCTGTTGGGGTCTCCGGATTTTCAGAGGCGGTAGCGAAGTGCAGAGCGTTGAGGGACCAGAGTCCAGAGGACGCGTGGAGTTGCTTTCTGGAACCTGGGCTCTAAACCCTGCGCTCTGAAGCGGATTCGGACTTCGGAACGAATTGGAACAACTTTGGCTTATAGTTTGCGTTAACACAGGTGGGCGGGTCTTTGCCCGGGATTTTTGAAGGAGAACGCCATGAGCTTATCGAGATGGAATGCAGACCATAGTGACTGGGGTTGCGACATGCACGGTCGGGACCTGGCGCGGCGTGGCGTTTCCCGGCGTGGCTTTATGAAGAATGGCGCTCTGGCGCTGGTGGGGACTTCGGTGATTCCGGCGTTCCTGACGCGGAGCGTACTGGCGGAAGTGACGACCGCGGCGGCAAACCATAAGAAGCTGGTGGTGCTGTTTCAGCGCGGGGCTTGCGATGGGCTGAATGTCGTGGTGCCTTACGCGGAGAAGAATTACTACTCGATGCGGCCGACGATTGCGATCAAGCCGGAACAAGTGCTGGACCTAAATGGATTTTTTGGGCTGCATCCGTCGATGGCGGCGATGAAGCCGCTGTATGACCAGGGGCATCTGGCGATCGTTCATGCTGCGGGGTCGACGGATACGACGCGATCGCACTTCGATGCCCAGGACTATATGGAGAGTGGGACTCCGGGGCTGAAGTCTACTCCCGATGGCTGGCTAAACCGGGCGCTGGTGAATGAGAAGGTGGAAGGCAAGCAGTCGGCTTTCCGCGCTGTGGCACTTGGGACCCAGGTGCCGCGGACGTTGCAAGGGAAGCTGCCGGCGATTGCGATTGCGAACCTTGCGGATTTTTCGGTGGGTGGGCGCGGGCCGACGACTTCTCCGATTTCGAATGCGTTTCAGGCGATGTACGACGAGAGCTCGGATGCCGTGCTGCATGGCACCGGCGAAGAGACTTTTGAGGCGGTGAAGATGCTGAAGGCGGCCGATCCTGCGAAATATCAGCCTGCGGCCGGGATTGTTTATCCTAACTCCCCGTTCGGCAACAGCATGAAACAGATTGCGCAGTTGATGAAGGCGAACCTCGGGGTCGAGGCGGCGTTCTCGGATATTGGCGGCTGGGACACCCACCAGAACCAGGGCAATGTGAACGGCCAATTGGCGAACCGGCTGAAGGAGTTTTCGGACTCGATTGGAGCGTTCTGGAACGATATGGGCGACGATGCGGAGAATATTACGCTGGTCACGATGTCGGAATTTGGGCGAACGGCCCGGCAGAATGGCACAGGCGGGACCGACCATGGGCACGCGAATGTGATGTTCGTGCTGGGCGGAGCGGTCAAGGGCGGGAAGATTTACGGCAAGTGGCCAGGGCTATCGGATGGGCAGTTGAACGAAGGCCGCGACCTGACGGTGACGACGGACTTCCGCAACGTGCTGGGAGAGGCGGCGTTCAAGACGCTGGGCTCGCGCAATATGGATGTGGTGTTCCCGGGGGCGAAGGTCGATCCGGCGAACTTTTTGAATTTTGCGTAGCCTGCTGAGGTGACGACGGCGGGGAATCCGCGGTTGTTGCTTTGGGCCGGGGAGGCCAGGGACCATAAATGGCCACGACAGGCCTCCTTTCGCGATGAAGGTTGAGTGGTATCTGAAGCTGTGCTGGCAATTAGAGATGTAAAGCTGGCTGCTGTTTTCTCCAAAGCGGATAAGGTAGCCCGGCGAGCCGGTTGATTGCGAACGCCTGCACCGTAAGCAGGATGACCGCGATTTCGATGATCACGAGTTCTCTAGGCACGGAGATGATACCCAGCGAGACGATCAGGGTCGTCGCTCCCGCGGGCGGGTGGCTCACCTTGAATAGTGCCATCAACGCGCCCGTAGCCGAAAGCGACAAGGCGGCCGCCAGAACTCTGGCGCCATGAATGCCGCCATGCACGGCGAAGGGTGGAGCGTAGGCCACCGTAAGCGTGAACGCCGCATAACCGCAGACAAGCCCGATCGCGTGCCCCCAGATCGTATTGCGTGGGCTTGCGGCCTCCGCCAGCGGCGAGAAGAAAAAGAGATATGCAGTTGGACCGAGCGACGGAAAGACGAATGGGCTGCCGGTAAAGAGAGCGAGCAGGGCCAGGATCGCGATGGTGACAAAACCATTTACGCAAACATAGACAGCCCACACCAAGCGCGGCGGGAAATGCTGCAACAGCCACTTGAGCCGCAGGTGCGTCAGCAGGACGCCGACGTGTTCCAGGCTGCGCTGCTCAATGTTCGGATGGCTTTGTTCGGCCCGCTTATCGGGGAACTTCATCAGATGTTGGGGAGGAGATCGAAGTATTCATCGTCTTCGTTCTTGCCGCCCTCTCCCAAGCCAATCGTTTTTTCCGATTCGATGAATTCGATGCGCTCGATCCACTTGACCATTTTGTAGCCGAGTTGGTTTTCAACGCGCAGCCGCAAAGGAGCTCCATAAACCTCGGTGAGAGGCTTGCCATTCATTTCTGTCGCAAGCAGGCATTGCGCCTTCAGCACATTTTCAAGGCGCTGGGTATCGTAGTACGCTCCGCCGTACAGCGAGCCGCCAAAGGAGAAGAACGCGACGACCTTGGCGTTCGGCTTGGGTCGCACCAGTTCCACGAGAGACTTCATCGGAAGCCCGCCCCACTTGGCAATGCCCGTCCAGCCTTGTATGCAGTGATGCATGGTGATCTCTTCGGCTTTGGACAGCTTCTCGATGTCTGCGAGAGAGAGGTCGACGGGATTGTCGACCAGCCCGCCAACTTTCAGCTTGAAGTCTTTGAATCCACTCTCCGCCATTTGCTTCCAGTCGTCGCGCTCCGGTATTTTGCCGTTCGGCCAGAAGCGCGGGGAGATGTCCGCCTCGGTGTAATGCTGGGTTGGCGTGAGCCGGTTGATCGTAAGCAGGCGCAAGGGGTGCGAGATGAACTTCTCCGCGTGTTGCAGGACGCGAGGGTAGATCCACGAGATGTAATGCGCCACAATCCACGAGAGCAGCACCGCGCCGATGCCGACGAGCCCAAGAATCATTCCTATGTGGTTCTGGTCGTCGGTGCCCATGACGATGTGGTTCATGTTGCGAACGAAGCCGGTCATCACGATCAGCGTCACATGCACCACGATGAACGCAAAAAAGCTGAGCATGGTGAGGAAGTGAATGGAGCGCGCCGATTGCCTGCCGCCAAATAGCTTCGCATACCGGGGCAAGTGGTTCACCACCGCCGGCGACATGGCCACGCCGGTCAGGATGGCCAGCGGGCCGAAGACGAAGACGACACAAAAATACGCGATCTGCTGCAGAGCGTTGTAGCCATAGAATCCGTTGAACTCGGCCGGCAGGTGGAACGTTGCATAGTGGACCCATGTATTCCAGGCCTGGAGAAATACCAGCGACGATTGCGGAACGAGCCGCCGCCACTGTTCCGTATCGAACAGCATGATGACGAACAAGACGCCCGTGAGAATGAACCCGTAAACATTCAGGAAATGCCACGAACGCGCAATGCCGACGGTATGCCGGTAGCCCGGAGTGGCCACCATGGGCGAGACGAAACGGGCGTCGTCCTTGGCAGTCCAGAGCCGGTCGGTGGGCACCTTGATCGGCGTCAACCGAATCCACTCGCTGCCCGGGGTGCAGTCATTGTTGAAGTAGAGGCGAGGATGGTCGGCCAGGATCGACAGGCCGCTGCGGATCAGCATCATGACAAAAATAAAGTTGAAGAAGTGGCAGTAGCGCACCCACAGCGGAAAGCCATGCGGACCGGCGAAATTGTTGGGGTAGATTTGCGGAACAGGTGGAATGTGGGGAAGTCCATATAGAAGGAACTCGATCCACGCCGCGGCTACGGGCAGCAAAACCAGCACGGCGGCGCCGATCAGCAGCGAGGGGCGGATCCAGATACGAAACCGGCGGTCGGGAGGATAGTGAACGGCAGCGTGGGCCGGATCGAATGCAATCATTTCAGGAACCCCGGCAATCTCTTTTTATTTCCGTGCGGATACCCAACCATGTCCGGGCAGTCAAAGGTGTAAGAGTTCGATGATGGCGCCGGGCTGCTCTCTTCTCGCTGGTCTCTTCGCGAACGATGGGAAACCTGTGCTCTTTGCTCACAGATTGCGGACAAAAAGAGCCTAAGTGCCATAACCCCGATGTTCCATAGCGAGCAGGTGCTGGCCGTCCGGCCACGAAATTGTTAGAAGGAAAACCGAGTCGCCCATCGACTCGACGTCGTGCTTGATCGAAGCGCCAAGAGTGAGCAGGCTTCCCGGTTGCAGGTCGTGCGTCTGGCCCTGGGCGCTGTAGCGTATGCTGCCTTTCAACACCTGCACCGAACTCGTGCCATCGACGTGGTGCTCCTTTATCCGGGCGCCGGGGTTCAGCGACATCAGAACGACCCGAAAATCCTGTTTTTTGAACAACGTCCTGGCGTGAATCCCAGAGGGCCACGGCTGCTGGCTTTGCGATTCAGCGATCTCATTTGTCAGGTCGAACAGCCCGAAATCCGCTGTCATATTGCCGTCGTCTCCGGAATCCGGAACCGCCATTGTTTGTTGCCTCCATTAGGACGCGATGTGAGATTTCGCCGGATCCCACGATGAAAAATTGCCGTGTTGAAATAGTCGTATCGGGTCGCAAACGTGGCTCAATTCGAACTCAAGCAGCTCATTTTCGTCTTCTCGCCGCGCAACCGTTGCGAGACACGCCGTGCAAATCGAATCGTGGGAGCCATCGTTGTTATGCCGATGCGGAAATCTGGGACTCGTCTGGGTGGACATAACCGCCTCTTTCCCTGCTGAATTGGGCAACCTTTGCAGGAAGAATATCGAGACCGCCGAACGGAGTCTGTTCACTTTTGCTCAACCGTTTCCTTTTTAAGCGACGGTTTTCCGTTCCGTTTCGCTCACATCGGACGTATTTGCTTCATAGGTCGCGTGGGACCAGGCGTTTCGCCCGAGAACACCGGCCTGGCAGAGTTATCGTCCGGCATTTGATCGTGCAGCACGATGTTCAACAGAGATTTGTGGACCCGGATGCGGCCGTTGTACTCGATGAATCCCAGCTTGCGAAAACGGTTCATGAAGAAGCTCACACGCGACCGTGTCGTGCCGATCATCTCGGCCAGAGTCTCCTGCGTTATCGGGGGAATCAACATTTCCGGCTCGCCTGGCTTACCGAACTCCGCCATCAACAACAGAATCCTGGCCAGGCGCTTTTCGCTTGAGTTGAAGAGTTGATCGACCAGGTCGGCCTGCGTCCTCATACTCTTGTCGAGCAGGAACTTCATAAACACACCGGAAAGCGCGTGTTCCTCGTGCAGGACGCGAATCATTTCGTTGCGCTCGATCTTGAGAGCCACACATGCGGTGATAGCCGTTGCGGTCGCCATTCTGAGGCCGACCGGGCCGGCGATAGACTCTTCGCCGACAAATTCTCCGGCGTTGAGCATCGTGATCGTCGCCTCTTTGCCATTCTCGGCGACAACAGTAAGCTTTGCCCGACCAGTCTGGAGATAGAACACGCAATCGGCTGCGCCACCCTGCGAGAAAAAGGCGTGCTTCGCCTTGATTTGCACAATCCGGCGTCCCAGCCCCGCATGCGCGAGGAAAGCGGCTGGGTCGAACGCGGCGCTTTTCAGTTTCGTCATCGAACAGGCCCTCATGAGTGGTCCCGGATGGTAAACCGGCAACAGGATCGGACCAGGTGATGGAACCAAAGTATTCATACGGCACCTAATGTCGTTAACCTAACATAAGCATTGTACTCTGTGCGATTCAAATGTGTTCCTTTTTGCTCACTAATGCAGATTGATTGGAATTCGAGGCAGCCTCCAGCCTGTCCTCTGCATCTTCACAAGTGACCTCATTTGGGAAGACCTGAGCGCTATTGCTCAGACTCTGTCGACGAGGCCCTGCTATTTCTTAGGTTTATAGGTTCCGATATTCCTGGCAGTTGCCCCGATCACCGGACGAGAGTGTCGGACACACCATTTCAGTGGTGTTCGATAAGGGGATCAAATGTTCACACGCAGACTTGGTAAACCAGGGCTCTTAGTCGCATTGCTGGCCGTCTCCATAACCCTTGCGACCGGATGCGGCAAGGAAACCGTGCCGTCGACGCCGCCCCTGGTGGTATCGACCAATCCTGCAAGTGGGGCCACCGGTGTACTGATCAACCAGGTCGTCTCCGCTACTTTCAGTGAGCCGATGAACCCGGCCAGCATCACGGGATCAACCTTTACACTGACAGCCGCAGGTGGAGTTACCGTGGCTGGAACTGTCGCTTATACAGCTACGGGTTCGGTTGCGACGTTCACGCCGAATGCGGCCCTGGCCTTCAATACGGTCTATACGGCCACAATTACAACCGGAGTTGCGAATACGCTGGGCATCGAATCGGCCAACAACCTCGCGTGGAGCTTTACAACGGCGGCCCAGCCGACAGTGATCTCTACGGTGCCAACGAACGGCGCTCCCGGTGTGCCGATCAATCAGGTCCTCAGCGCCACCTTCAGCAAGGCGATGAACCCGGCAACCATCACCAACGCCACATTCACCCTCGCAGGTCCGGGTGGAACCGCCGTGACCGGAGTTGTGACGTACACCGCAACCGGCTCGATTGCGACTTTTACTCCCAGCGTGCCTCTTGCTTATGGCACGATATACACCGCTACGATCACAACCGGAGCCACAGACACGAACGGTTACCCGCTGGCCACGAACTTTCCGTGGACTTTTACCACCGCCACTCGTCCGACCGTCATCGCCACAATCCCCGGGGATGGCGCAACGGGCGTGCCCGTCAATCAGGTTCTTAGCGCGACCTTTAGTAAAGTGCTGAACTGCGCGACCCTCACGCCCGCCAGTTTCTTGGTGAGTGGACCGGGCGGAACGGCGGTCGGTGGAACCGTAACTTGTACCGGTGCCGTCGCGACGTTCACCCCAACGGTACTGCTGCTGACCAACACCTTGTACACGGCGACGCTCACAACCGTTATCACGGATTCAACCGGAGATCCGCTCGCCAGCAACCATCCGTGGACGTTCAGGACAGTTCCGGCTGCGACTGCTCCGACAGTGATTTCGACAACGCCCGCCAAGGGCGCCACGGCCGTTCCGATCAACCAGGCAATCACCGCGACCTTTAGCGAAGCGATGAACCCCGCGACGATCAACGCGACGACCTTCACCGTGAAAACAGCGGGCGGCGTAGCTGTCATCGGTGTGGTCACTTACACCGCTGCGGGCTCGGTAGCGACATTCACTCCCGCGACAAGTCTGGCAGTCAACACCGTGTATTCAGCCACAATCACGACGGGCGCGATGGACCTTGCGGGCAATGCACTTGCCAGCAACTACGTCTGGACGTTCACGACAGCCGCCGCCCCTGATACCACGAGGCCGACCGTCATTTCGACGGTCCCGGCAAACCTCGCCCCCGGCGTTCCGCTCAATCAAGTCGTCAGCGCAACATTCAGCGAGGCTATGAATGCTGCGACTATCAACTCCGCGACCTTTACGCTCGCGGGACCAGGTGCAACCGCAGTCGCCGGACAGGTGGCGTACGCAAGCGTCGGTAACACGGCGACATTCACACCAACCGCGAATCTCGTGGCGAACACGTTGTATACCGCTACGATCACAACCGGCGTCACCGATCTCGCCGGCAACGCTCTTGCGGTGAATCATGTGTGGACATTTACAACCGGCGCGGCACTGGACACGGTACCGCCCCAGATCGTGTCGACCATCCCAGCTAGCGCGGCCATCAACGTCCCCCTCAACCAGGTGGTCAGTGCGACGTTCTCCGAGGCGATGAACCCGCTGACGATCACCACCGCTACCTTCACGCTCACCGGCCCGGGCGCAACTTCGGTTGCCGGGACCGTGTCCTACGATCCCATCAACTTCATCGCCAGTTTCACTCCTACCGCCCCGCTCACGGCCAGCAGCATCTACACGGCAACCGTGACCACCGGCGCCACCGATCTCGCCGGCAATCCGCTAGGCACTGGTGGTGCACCGAATCCCTGGAGCTTTACAACCGGCACTGTCTTAGTGGTGTCGCCCATCAACCTCGGAAGCGCGGCACTCTTCGGCGGCTTCGGCGGTAGCGCCGGCATGACCAATCAGGGAACGGCTACCGTTATCAACGGAAATATTGGGACAACAGGCGTCTCGACGATCATCACCGGCTTCCACGACAACACGCCGGGATGCGTCTACACCGAAACGCCGCTCAATATGGGACTGGTGAACGGCACGATCGACACCGCGCCGCCACCGCCGACGGTCGCGTGCCCCAACGAAGGAACTGCCGTCACTGCCGCCGCGGCAGCGCAGGCCGCCGCGGACGCGCTCACGGCTTACAACGAGCTGGTTGCTTTGCCCGGCGGGCTCGATGTTTCTACCTGCCCCGGATGCGGTGGCGGGTTGGCGGGTGAGCTTGGCAATCGGACCTTGGCGCCTGGCGTCTACAAGTCCGCACCGGGAAGCTACAGCATTTCGCAAGGCGACCTCGTCCTCGATGCGCAGGGAGATCCTAACGCATTCTGGGCTTTCCAGATGGCCACGACGCTCACCGTAGGGACTCCGACCGCCCATAGAAGCGTTCTGCTGGTGAACGGCGCTCAGGCTAAGAACGTCTACTGGCAGGTTGGAACGGCTGCGACGATCAACGGGATTCTCGGCGGCGGAACGATGACGGGAACCATCATCTCCCAGGCCGGAATTTCGGTCTCAACCGCCGGAGTGGCCGCGGTGACGACAGTCAACGGCAGGCTGTTGGTGCTTACAGGGCCGGTCACGATGGTCAATACCGTGGTCAACACTCCTGCTCCATAACAAGTCAACGCAAGGGTCGATGTACGGCGTTGAGAGAAGACCGCGACGCGCAATTCAGGAGAACGAAATGAAATTATCTGCGCGGACGATTGCCACACTCGCGATTGCTTTTTCGGTACTACCGACGTTAGCCCGCGCTCAGGGCAAGACTGCGAAGGCGGAAGTCTTCCTTGGTTACACGCATTTCGGCGCGGGCTCCACATCGACGGCGGGGAACCGCATGGTTGGGTTGAACGGCGGTAGCGCTGCCTTCGCGTTCAATTTCAATAACTACTTTGGCCTGGTCGCCGACGTTGGCGGTTATGACGCCAATCGACTGCAACTCACCGGCAACGGAGCCAACCAGCCCCTGGTCGTGGACGCCAGCGGCACAGCCTACACGTATCTCTTCGGACCCCGTGTCTCCTTCCGGAGGGACAGCAGGATTTCGCCGTTTGCGCAGGTCCTTGCCGGAGGCGTTCACGCCAGCCAGATGACGCTCTCCAATTGCGCGGGAACATTCTGCACGCCACTCCCCGCTCAGAATGCGCTTGCGATGACGGGTGGCGGCGGACTGGACATCAGGGTCACCCGTCGCATCTTCATACGCGCCGTGCAGGCGGAGTACATGTTGACGCGGTTCGCCAGCACCACGGGGGCGGCCAACACCACTCAGAATGACTTCCGGCTTTCCTCGGGACTGGTCTTCCGATTCGGCAATGCGACGCCATCGTTGCCCGTGCAATTTGCGTGTACCGTACAGCCGCAGGTCGCATTTCCCGGCGAGCCGGTGACTGTTACCGGCACGGCGACGAATCTCGACCCGAAACACCAGGCTGTCTATAGTTGGAAGACAAGCGGTGGCACTGTGAGCGGTTCCGATGCCAACGCGACCGTCAGCACCACCGGCCTTGCGCCGGGCAGTTACTCGGTTATCGGCAGCGTCAGCGCGGGCCATCGCGTTACCGAGCAAGCGCAATGCACGGCGAGCTTCACCATCAGGTCTCCGGAGCCGCCAACAATTTCATGCGCTGCGAATCCTGACAGCGTGCAAACGGGCGGCACGAGCACCATCTCAACTCAAGCTTCGAGCCCCCAGAATCGCGCTCTTACTTACTCTTATTCAGCGAGCGCCGGGAACATCGCATCGAACGCCTCCACGGCGACTCTGAGCACAGACGGCGTTGCGCCGGGAGCAATCAGTGTCACCTGCAGTGTGGTCGACGATCTCGGCAAGTCGGCTTCGGCTACTACCAGCGTGACCGTCCTTGCCCCAGCCCCTGCCATGGCTGCGGCTGCGGTTGCACCGCAAACGCGCGAGCTGTGTGCCCTGTCCTTCGAGCGCGATCGCAAGCGTGCGGTGCGGGTGGACAATGAAGCGAAGGGCTGCCTGGACGACATTGCGTTGCAGTTGCAACGTGAATCTACTGGGCGCTTGGTCATTGTTGGCAGCTATTCAGCAGATGAAAAGCCAGCGGCCGGTGCGGAGCGCGCTCGCAACGCCAGCCGCTATCTGACTGGCGAAAAGGGAATCGATCCCCAGCGCGTCGAGGTCCGCATCGGCCCGGCAAACGGGCGCTCAGCTACGGATGTCTTGGTTCCCGCCGGGGCAACGTTCGATGCCCAAGGCACCACCGTCGTCGGTGCGAAGGCCAATCGCCGCCGAGAGCCGTAAAACGATCTACGTTCCGACCCGGGCGCAACGGACGCTAGTCGAAGACTTTGCCACGCCTGCGCTCATCGAGGAGATTCGGCAAATTCAGGGGCGATCCCTACAGGAAGGAAAAGGCGGCTGGAGCGACGTTCGTCGATTGTGGTGCCCTAAAACGCGATGCTGCGAGATAGTCCATGTTCGCTGGCAGGCACATTTTGGGGTGTTTAAACCCTAGCTTTGTACGTACGTCATAGCAAACGCTGTGAAGTGCGGTCTGAATCCCTCATTCCCCTTCTTTTCAATTGGTTTGTCATCATCATCGGCCCGGTTTGTGACACCTCGCGTGACACGTTCCGGGCCCAAGTCTTTCATGGCCGGATATTAGGAAGATGGCTTTTGTGGGGCGCGTAGTCTACATTGGCTATGCCAACCAGTTCGCGTCTTGCGAGACGCGACTATTTGCGCGAAGAGATACATTCAGCGCACTGAAAATTCAAATCAAATGAGCGCGGCGGTTACGCCGGGTGTGGAGTTTGCCGATGCATGTTGCCGTAAGTCAGCCCCCCAAGAATCCATCTGGTGAGTCCAGCAACGCGTCCATTTTTCCGAGCGGATATATGCTCACCTTCCTGCTGACCACGCTGATCTTTTTCGTCTGGGGGATGTCGAATAACCTTACCGACATTCTCGTGCAGCAATTCAAGAAGTCGTTTGAACTGAATGTCATTCAGGCGCAATTGGTGCAGACGGCGGTGTTTCTGGCGTACTTCGTGATGGCGATGCCGGCAGCGCTGTTGATGCGGCGGTTCGGGTACAAGATGGGGCTGGTGGTGGGGCTGGTCACGTTCGCCATCGGGACCTTGATGTTCTGGCCGGCAGCAGTGATCGGGCAATACACACCGTTTCTGATTGCGTTGTTCATCGTGGGCAGTGGATCGTCGATCCTCGAAACGGCGGCCAATCCACTGATCGCGCAGTTCGGCGATCCGGCGACTTCGGAACGGCGGCTGAACTTTTCGCAGGCGTTCAATCCGCCGGGGACGATTACCGGGGCGTTGTTCGGTACATGGTTTATTTTTTCGGGGATTGAGAAGAATCCGGCAGAAATTGCTTCGATGAAGGCGCAAGGAACGTATGCGGCTTATCTGCATGGAGAGATTCTGCGCGTGGTCCCGACGTACGTCGCGCTGGGCGTCGTGGTGCTTGTTCTGGCGATATTTATTGGGCGAGCCAGATTTCCGGCAAGCATCGATTCCAGCGAAGAAACCGGGGAGGTCGCTGCGCCTCGCAGCGGAGCGTATGGGAGACTGCTGCGAAATCCTGGATTGATGTGGGCGGTCGCGGCACAGTTCTTCTACGTCGGAGCGCAGATCAGTACGTGGAGTTCGCTGATCTTCTATCTGAAGGCCTATACCTCGATGACCGACAAAGCTGCGGGATACCTCCTGACAGGCTCGCTGGTTGCGCTGGCTGTTGGGCGGATCGTGTCGACGCCGCTGATGAAATTTATCAGTCCTGCGAAGATGATCGGGCTTTATGCGGTGTTGAATATCCTCCTGCTGGGCGTCGGGATTGTGCATCCTGGGATCGTCGGTGCGAGCGCGATTCTGTTCACCAGCTTCTTTATGTCGGTGATGTTCCCGACGATCTTTGCGCTTGGCGTCAAAGGCCTGGGAGACGACACGAAGCTGGGCGGCAGCTTTCTGGTTATGGCGATTCTCGGTGGCGCCATCTTTCCTCCGTTGTTGGGATGGATTGCGCGCGAGACGGGCAGTTTGGCGTTGGGTTACCTGCTGCCCGCAGGTGGATATGTCGTCGTCGCGCTGTATGCGTTCATGGTGCCGAAGCTGACTCGTGGCGTCGGTCCGGATGCAGTTCAGGTTGTGCCGCAGAACGTCTAGGACCGCGGAAATTATGGCTGAAACGATCGATGCGCATCATCATCTCTGGCGGTACTCTGCCGACGATTACGGCTGGATTTCGCCGGAGATGGAGGTGTTGCGGCGAGATTTTGTGGTGCGCGATCTCGATCGGGAACTGCGCGATGCAGGCATCGATGGATCGGTTGTGGTGCAGGCCCGGCAGAGCGTGGAGGAGACTCGGTGGCTGCTCGAAGTCGCGGCTGAGGATGAGGCGATACGCGGCGTTGTCGGGTGGGTGCCGCTGGCGAGTGCGGAACTTCCGGGCGTGCTGCGCGAGTTTGCGGATTGCGGCAAGCTCAAGGGCGTTCGGCATGTGGTGCAGGATGAGCCGGACGATGACTTTATCCTGGGTGAAGATTTCAACCGCGGCGTTGCGGCTCTGGTCGGTACTGGTCTGGTGTACGACATCCTGATCCATGAACGGCATTTGCCGCAGGCTGTGAGGTTCGTGGAGCGTCATCGGGAACAGGCGTTTGTTCTGGATCATCTGGCTAAGCCGCGGATCAGGGACGGAATTCTGGAGCCGTGGCGGGAAAATTTGATGCGGCTTGCAGAACACGACAATGTTTCTTGCAAGCTTTCGGGGTTGGTGACTGAGGCCGACTGGGGCTACTGGAGCCTGGATGATTTGCGGCCGTATATGGACGCCGCGCTGGAGGCGTTTGGCGCGGAGCGGTTGATGGCCGGATCGGATTGGCCTGTTTGCTTGGTGGCGAGCGACTATGGGCGCTGGTGGGAGACACTCCGGGAGTGGGCCGCCGGTATGCGTGAGGCCGACCGCGAACAGATCTTCGGGCTCACTGCCAAAAGGGTTTACCGGCTGGGATAGTGTCCTCACCCGACCGGGCCCCCCTTCCCCCTCCCTCATTTTCTATTGCCCTGGGGTAAGTGCTTTAGAATGAAGGGCTCCAGCGCGACGACTTACTGCAAGCGACTGAATCGAAATGGCTTAGGCGTCAAGATATTCCTCCGTAAAGGGTTAGCGGCTGGTTGGCGGTTTTGGGTTGATTTTCAGCTTTGAGCTGCCAGTTTCCAGCTGCCAGTCCGAGTTTTGGAGGGGCGAAGAGGAAGTGCCTTCCTGCGCAGGTGCGAGGTTGAGGAGCGAGGGTTTGAATGAGCTCAGAGGGTTGACTGCCGGATGCGTTGGCAGGGTTTCTGTTCAGTTTTGAGTTGTGAGTTTTGAGTGCTGATTTAATTGTATAGAGTTGCGCGATATAACACGCCAGATTTTTAGAACTAGTTTTGCCTGTGTTAATGCGGTGTTTGGAAGTTTTGCACAGGCTGGGGGGCTTGACAACATCCGACGCGAGATGGGACGGCCATAAATCTCGTGGCTTGCGGCCTTCAGATTCTGAGAAATATGCGTTTGCGGTACAGCGGTAGAACCAGCAGCCAGCAAACCAAGACAAAGGCGAGGGAGTAGAGGAGGGAATACCAGGCCGGGTGGGGTATGGCTGTGGCGAAGAAATGGGTGATTGGCGACTTGAGGTGGGCGGCGTGGAGGATGCTCGCGCCTAACTCGGAGATCATGTAGGCCAGGATGGCATTGGTGCCGAAGACCATGAGCGGTTGGTAGAGGAGTGGATGCGCGGTGGGGTCTTTGGGGCGGCCGAGGCGCAGGATGTCTGCGACGTAGATGGAGGCGGCCATGAGCAGGAGGCTCCAACCGCCGGCGTAAAGGGTGAAGGAGCTGGTCCAGAGCTTCTTGTTGATGGGGAAGAATGGGTCCCAGGCGAGGCCGAGGCCAAGGAAGATGGCTCCCGCGATGGCCAGCATCGCGGCTTTGCGGGCGGTGGAGTTGGCGGAGCGAAGCCAGAGCGCGGCGAGCAGGCCGAAGAGCGTGGTTGCAATGGCTGGGAGAGTCGAGAGCAGGCCTTCGGGGTCGCGGGTGCGTTCGTAGAGGTGGGGAGCGGAGAATATCTGGCGGTCGAGCCACGCGGCGAGGTTGGCATCGCGGTCGTTGATGGGGAAGCCATGTGTTGGGACACCGAAGCCGGGGACCGGAACGAAGCGCATCAGCGCCCAATAGCCGACGAGGCAGGCGACGGCGATGACGGCTTTGTCCTTCCATGTGGGAGATAGAAGGTAGAGGGTCGCGACGACGAAGTAGCAGATGCCGATCCGGGGAAGGACGCCGTAGTAGCGCGCCGTAGCGAGGTGGAAGAAGGGGAAGTTGTTGACCACGAAGCCGAAGAGGATGAGCAGGACGGCGCGGCGGAGCGTGTGGAGGAAGAGCTCCTTGCGAGTGGCCCCGCGGGCCAGACGCGCCGCTGTCGAGAGTACGGTCGTCAGGCCGACCAGCAGGAGAAAGGTGGGGAAGACGAGGTCGGTTGCGGTGAAGCCGTTCCAGTCGGAGTGCGAGAGCTGGTGGAACGGCTCGGGACCGGTCTGGTTGTTGACCAGGATCATGAAGGCGATAGTCAGGCCGCGGAGCAGGTCGATGGAAAGCAGTCGCTGGGGCTTGACCGCGGTTGGCTTGCCGACGATGTCGGAGTCGACGGTTGGCGCAAAGTCCGGGTCGCGGGTTGGCTGCGAGGAAAGCCGACTGGAATTCATGAAAACACTGTAGCCGATCGACGGCCCCTCCCGCCTTATTTGTTCAAAGTCTCTTAAACACAAGGGTTAGGTTCGGACTTCGTTGGCGGTGTGGGCATTGGGATGTGCATTCAGTTTCGAGCTTCGAGCTACGAGCTTCGAGTTTAAGGCTTCCGGTTTCCAGGTGTGAGTTTCCAGTTGCCGGTTTTGATTGTAGCTTGGTGAGGTCGTTTGGGGAGGGTTTAAATGTCGATGGAGAAATGTGTTGCCGGTTTGGGCGCGATGTTGGTTTGTGTGGGGGTGGTGGGGCAGATGCCTTCGCCGTCGATGGACCGGAGCGATCGGCCGTTTTCTTACTTTGCGCGGCCTACGGACCAGATTGGTGTGGCCGGCGCTCCTTCGGCGACGGAGATTACGCCGGAGGGCTATCTATATACGGGGTTTGGGGAACTAATGTTTTTTGTGGGGCCGGATTGGGCCCCTCTGGATGTGGACTCGGGGGCGAGGACGCGGACGCTGGAGGATGGGTACCTGCCGATCCAGAGCTATGACGTCGAGCGGGGTGGGCTCACGTACCGGTTTACGGTTTTTGCCGCGTCGCTGGGGCAGCAGCCGGAGGGTGCGGTTGCGGACTTCGTTCGTGTGACGGTGATGAACAAGGGGAAAGAGGCGCGGGCGGGGTTTTTGTCGACGGCGATGCGGTATCAGGCGGTGCAGATGACGAACCAGGCGACTGGGGATGAGCGGTTCAACCGGCCTGCGACTCCGGCGGAGAAGGGTGGATATTTTCAGCCGGGCGAGGCGTTCAGGACGGACTGGGTGTACGGGTTCGATGGGAATGCTTTTGTGCGCGACGGGAAGGTGATGTACCTGTTTCCGGAGGAGCCGAAGCCGGCGCTGGGCATGACGCTTTACCGGCGATATAACGAGAGGCCGGTCTCTACGACGGGCAAGCTGACCATTCAGCCGGCGACCCCGGCGGGGGCGGCGATGTACAGCTTTGTGGTTGCGCCGGGGGCGAGCCGGAGTCTGGATTTCAAGATGCTGCTGCTGCCTGCCGCGAAGGGCAGCGCCGATGTAAAGAGCCTGGAGGCGGCGAGTTTCGACGACTATCACGCGCGGGTGAAGGCTTACTGGGAGGCAGAGGTGGCGAAGGGGACTACGATTACGGTCCCCGAGGCGAAGGCGAACGACCTGTTTCGGACTTGCCTGGTAAATGACCTGCTGGCGCTGAACCATGTGGGCGACGACTGGATCCAGACAGTGAACCAGACGCATTATCACAGCTTCTATCTGCGGGATTCGTCGGACTTTGTGCATATGTACGATGTGACCGGATATCCGCGGAAAGCGGCCGAGGTGCTGAATTTTTATGCGCGGAAGCAGCAGCCGGACGGAAATTTTCTTTCGCAGAAGGGGCAGTTCGATGGGTGGGGGCAGGCGCTTTGGGCATATGGGTTCCACGAACGGCTGACGCACGATCACGCGTTTGCGGAGCAGGTTTATCCGGCGGTGTTGCGGGCGGTGGACTGGTTTGAGAAGGCGACGGCCGCCGATCCGCTGCACCTGATGCCGGCCACCGACGTGCGGGACAACGAGTATGTCCCCGGGCACCTGACGGGCTATAACTTTCTGGCGCTGGATGGTCTACAGGGGGCGATGGCGCTGGGGCAGGCGCTGGGGAAGACGGAGGATGTGGCACGGTTTCAGCGAGACTACGATGCGCTGCGGAAGAGTTTTCTGCCGGTGCTGGATGCTCGCGCCGGGGCGAATGGGGAGTTCATTCCTCCTGCCCTCGATGGGGACAATGGCGGCGCGAACTGGGGGAATTTGCTGGGGGTGGTGCCGGAACCGCAGCTTGATCCGCATGATCCGAAGGTGACGGCGACGCTCGCGGGGACTCAGAAACGGTATGCCGAGGGTTTGATTGTTTATGAGCAGCCGGGCGAGGGCAAGTATCTGCACCACTATCTGACGATCAAGAACACGCTGACCGAGGTGGTGCGCGGAGACCAGGAACAGGCGGTGAAGGAATTCTATGCGCTGCTGCTGCATACGAGCAGCACGCAGTCGGGGTTTGAGTTCGCGATTCGGCCATGGGGGAGCAGGGACTTTATGGGGAACCTGTCGCCGCATGGGTGGTTCGCGGCGGAGTACAGGAATTTGATGCGGTCGATGATGGTGCGCGAGGAGGGCGATCGGGATTTGCACTTGCTGTCGGTGGTGTCGCCGGAATGGATTGGGGCGGGGAAGAAGATTACGGTTTCGCGGGCCCCGACGATGTTTGGCGAGGTGAGCTTTGAGTTGGAGTCGGTGGGGGACTCGAAGGCGGTGCTGCGCCTGAAGACGGAGTTTGGGACGCGGGGGCCGGAACATATGTTTGTTCATTTGCCGTGGTTTGTGGAGGCGCGGTCGGTGAAGGTGGATGGGAAGGTGGTCCAGCCGGCGAATGGGGTGGTGGAAGTGCCGGTGGGGGCGAAGGTGGTGGAGTTCGTGTGGAGCAGACGGGCTGGGACGCCAGTGATGAGTTATGCGGCTGCGGTAAAGGCTTATGAGAGTGAATATGCGCAGCACTATGCGGAGTATCTGCGGACCGGTGTGCCGTTTGCGCGGTAGGCATTGTGCTGCGGCTACCCTACTTGTGCAGGCAGCGACCCCGCCCTTCACGTGGGTGGCGCCGAAAGGGTTGCCCGGCGGTGGGCGACCGGCCGGCGCTAACTGATTGATTCGACGACTCTTTACTGTATGCCTTACCGTAAATTCACTTGCGAGCCGTTATTTGAGCCGACCATACTCGTCCCCGTTCTTCAAAAAAACTATTCCCCGTTGTGTTGCGCGGGGCGGAGTTTGCAGATGACAGTAGTGCGTTCAAACCTTTTCCAGACCGGGCCCTGCACAATGAGATCCGCGAGAGCTTTGAGGCTCATGTCACACAAATGCGGCAGGCAATTACGTCGAGACCGCCTGAATTCGGATCCATGCACCATTAACCACCAACTACCTGGGAGTCTAGAGACATGCCGTTAGCACACGTACTAAGAATGGAACTTCCATCCCGCCTGGATCGCTCTCGCCTGGGGGTGTTGCACGCCGGGTTGCTTATCATCGTCGGCCTGATTGTCCTTCTATTGATGGGAGGGGCAGCCCATGGACAGACCGTGTCGGGCACTGTGACTGGAACGATTACCGATCCGAGCGGGGCGATCGTCCCCGGGGTCACGGTCACGATCATGAATACGGCTACGGGCGAGATTCGTACCGGCGTTACGAACGGCACGGGATTTTTCTCGGTGCCGGCGCTGCCGCCTGGACCGTATAAGGCGAGCACGGATGCGAAGGGGTTCCAGGTGGATGTGTCCGCGCTGACGGTTTCGGTGGGCCAGACGCTCAATATCAACTTCAAGCTGAAGGTCGGATCGGCGAGCGAGAAGGTGGATGTGTTCTCGACCGGGTCGCTCGGGCTGCAGACGGAAAGCCACGACCTGAGCGACGTGATGGATGCGAAGACGCTCGAAAACTCTCCGGCGAATGCGGGATATCGCGGCGACACTTTTTACGCGCAGACCACCGAGGTGGGTGTGCAGGCCGGGTCGGCGCTGGGTGATTCGAATATCGGGTCGAACGTGTCGCAATATAACGCGCAGAGCAACACCCTGTTGATTGGCGGAGCGGGTTATTGGTCGGCGAGTTATCTGGAGGATGGCGTAGTCGACATGAGTTACTTCGACCAGCAGGCGACGGTACAGCCGCCGCCCGAAGCTACCGATCAGGTCCAGGTTATTCGCAATAGCGCCAACGCTCGCTATGACGGCGCCAATGTCGTCAACGTGCTTACCAAGAGCGGCACGACGGAACTCCACGGGCGGGTCTATGACTATGTTGAAAATAATGTGTTCAACGCGCGGGGATTTAACGCCACCAAGGCCGCACCGTACTTGAGATCCAACAAGTTCGGAGCTAACGCCGGCTGGTACGCTCCGTGGACCCACAAGAAGTTGTTTTTCTTCGTCGACTACCAAGGATTTCGGGACCAGACCCTCAGCACCTTGAACGACTATCTGCCGACGGCGGCCGAGCGGTCTGGAGACTTTAGCGCGGACCTGGTTGCGAATTCCCAGGGTCAGAAGGCGACCTACATCTATGATCCCACCACGTTCAACGCGACGCTCACACCCAACGGCGGTCCGACGGCGCTACAGCAGTTCCCCAACAATGTCATCCCCGCGAACAGAATCAGTCCTCTGGCAACGGCCTACATTAATATGGTTTATCCGCTGCCTAACAACCTGAGCACTGTTACGGCGGACAACTATGCGTCGACGCACACTCGGACCAAGTTTGTCCATGACGATTACCTGTTTCGCGTGGATTACGACATCAGCGATAAAGACCATATTTACGGCGCATACAACGCGAATGATCCGGATATTATTCGGCCAGAGTTTGTGGACGATTGCATCTGCAAAGAAGATAACCAGTTGTTTGGAAAAGATTTCTATGTTGAAGAGAGCCATGTCTTCACTCCCAATCTAGTGAACACGGGCCGTGTCGGTTTTAGCCGCTCGCTGACAGGGCAGCAGTTCGGGCACATCGGAAATGGAACGAATTATTTCACCCAACTTGGTCTCACCGGTCTAAATCCGTCGCCTGGTGTGTGGGGTTGGCCGGCCTTCAATATCGGCGGGTACTCCGGTCCTAGCGGCTCACCGCTTTCCGCGAAGCAGAACATGTTCGAGTACAGCGACGAGGTCAACTGGAACCACGGGAAACACTCGGTGTTCTTCGGTGGCGAGTTCGATCTTATCGATTACAACGCAGTCTGGTTCACTGGCAGTCCCAACGGGGCGCTTGGCGCCAATGGCGAGTACACCTATAACGGGCTCAATGGTGCGCTGACCATCTCGGGAACCAAATCAGCATGGCAGAACCCTGGACAATGGGTTGCCACGGGAACGGGAGGTATCCCAGATGCGAATCAACTGGCGGATTATTTGCTGGGAGATTACTCCAGCACGAATGCGACAGCGGGCAGCCAGGTTGGATACTTCCACCAGAACAACATCATGCCGTACGTCCAGGACGACTGGCGGATCCGAAAGAACCTCACTCTCAACCTTGGCCTGCGCTATGACAAATTCTCCACACCGATCGAGAAGTATGGTCACGCGGGTTATCTGAACCCCCTCACAGGAAAATTCACCGAAGCGGGATATAACTCCAACAAGTACAACTTCAGCCCGCGGCTTGGCGCTGCGTACCAGTTGAACGATAAGACTGCTATTCATGGTGGCGGCGGGATCTACTACTACCAGTACTCCTACTATGATCTGGTCGACTACACGACCGATCCGCTTTATAACACTGCGCTTAATAGCACCCAGTCGGGAGTGAACCCGGTGATCTGGCCTGCAAGTTCCGCGGCAGCTAATCCCAATACGGGTGCAGCGCCTGGAAAGCAGGAGTTCTTCACGTTGGCAAACGCGGAGAGCGTGTGGACGGCCATGCCTTCGCCGAATGGCACCTTCGCACCGGGTGGAGTTACCTTCGCGCAATCGATGCCGACAAGCTATTCCGAGCAGTGGAACCTTGCGGTCCAAAGGACGATTGGCAACGACTGGATTACGCAAGTGGACTACATTGGAAGCTCGACGCACCACATTTTCAACTACGGCAATATCAATCTGGCTTCTTTGCCGGCGGCGGGCGATATCAATCCAAGCAGCACGGCCGATATCAACTCGCGCAGGCCATATCAGGCTGTGCAGGGCGGTATCATGCAGTACTCCAAACGTGGCGCTTCCAACTACAACGGTCTGGAGATACAGATCAAAAAGCGCTTCGTCAATGGCTTCCAGTTCAACACGAACTTTGTGTGGCAGAAGTCGATGGACTTCCAGGGCTCGGACCATAAAATTACCGGCCAGGCGGGAGCGATCCCGCAGGTGGACTATGGTCCGTCGGACTTCAACCAGAAGTATGTGTATAAGGCGTCTGGCATTTACGAGCTTCCGTTCGGCAAGGGCAAACGTTTCCTGAATGGTGGTAACTGGTTTGAAAATCAGCTAGGCGGATGGAGGATCAGCGGTTTCCTGACGGTCAACGCCGGTATGCCGTTCAACGTATTGGGCAACGATAGTTCCAATACTGGCGGCGGGCTCCAGATGCGCGGTCAGGAATCCTGTAACCCCAACACCGGGCCTAAGACGTTTGCCCAATACTTCAAGACCTCCTGCTTTACGCAGCCGACCGCTAACACGTTTGCCAATGAGCGGCGCAATGATATTTTTGGGCCGCGCAACACGAATGTGGACCTCTCCGCCTTCAAGGAGTTTGCCATCTATGATAGGCTCAAGTTCCAATTCCGTACGGATGCATTCAGCGCTCTGAATCATCCACTGCCTCAGCAGCCACAAAACACAATCAGCTCCACTGTGAACTTCGGCCAGATCACCGGCTGGGGTGGAACACGAATGCTACAACTCTCAGCAAAAATATTGTTTTGAGATTTGTTGACGACTGCGTCGCGGGCTCCGGGACAACTTCCCGGGGCCGGCACGCTTAGACCGGAACACTAATGATGAATGGACCTGATGAGTATTCGCAATAGATTTGCCGATGGCGTAGGGCCTGTATTACCTGAATTTCTTTTTGTGTTGGTTCTCTCCGTCCTGTGTACTTCCGGCGTCGCGCAGAAGGTCGCGGCTGTTCCCGTGACGGATGCACAGAAGGCAGAGATGGCTGGCCGCGTGCGGCAGGAGTGTCTGCGGTCGTGGGAGGGCTACAAAAAATATGCGTGGGGGCATGATGAGTTGAAGCCGTTGAGCCACGAAGGGCACGACTGGTATGGCCGTTCGCTGCTGATTACACCGGTCGACGCCCTGGATACGCTGGTGCTGATGGGCTTGCAACCGCAGGCCGATGAAGACCGAAAACTAATCGACACGCAGTTGAATCTGGACCAGGATATTTCCGTAAGCAATTTTGAAATTACGATACGGCTGTTGGGAGGGCTGTTGTCGGGTTATCAACTAACCGGCGATAAGCGTCTGTTGGAACTGGCGGACGATCTTGGGCAGCGATTGCTTCCGGCATTTAAATCGTCCACTGGAATGCCGTACGAGTTTGTCAACCTGCACAGCGGCGCCGTGAACGGCGTGAATAGCAATCCCGCGCAGGTGGGAAGTTTGTTGATCGAGTTCGGCATGTTGTCGCGGTTGACGGGTAAGCCAATCTACTATGACACGGCGAAGCGGGCGATCACGGAACTGTACCGACGATCATTGCCGCGGGGATTGGTTGGCGCCGGTATCAATGTTGAGACGGGTGAGTGGACTAATACTACAGCCGGCATTATGGGTGGGATCGATTCCTACTATGAATATCTTCTGAAGGCTTCTATTCTGTTTGGCGACAAAGATTGCGCGCGGATGTGGAAGGAGAGTTTGACGGCCATCAATCGCTACCTGGCCGATCAACGACCCGATGGGTTGTGGTATGGACAGGCGAATGCCCTTACAGGAGAACGTACGTCGACTGATTATGGGGCGCTCGACGCCTTTTTCCCTGCCGTGCTGGCGCTGTCGGGTGATGTTGAGCGCGCAAGGAAGCTTCAGGATTCGAGTTATAGTATGTGGAATTTAGATGGGATCGAGCCGGATAAGTTCGATTATGTGAGCAAGGCCATCGTGTCACCGAAATATCCGTTGCGTCCGGAGATCATTGAGTCGACGTATTATTTGTACCAGTACACTCACGATCCGAAATATCTTACGATGGGTGCGGTATTGTTCGATTCATTGGTGAAGTATTGCAGCGCCGATGACGGTTTTGCCGGGCTCGCGGACGTGAGAACGAAGCAGAAGAGCAACCAGATGGGGAGCTATCTCTTCGCGGAAACGTTTAAATATTTCTATCTTCTTTATGCTCCTGCTTCGACTATTATGTTCGACTCGGTCATTTTCAATACCGAGGCCCATCCGATGAACCGTAGCAAGGGAAATCCTCGTTCCTCTCATTGACCCGTTTGAGAAAGGCGTCATGCGTCCGTTGATTCATTATCTTTGTGTCAGCTTGTGTTTGGCTCTGATGGCCGCGGCGCCATGCTCCGGGGCGCAAAAGCCCGCGGAGGATGCGGAGGCGCGAGCGCGCGCGATTGTCGCGAAGATGACGCTGGAGGAAAAGATCGCGCAGGTGCATGGCATTGAGGATGGCGTGCATTTTCGCTACGTGCCCGGATTACCGCGGCTGGGCGTCCCGCCGTTGCGGATTACGAATGGACCGGCGGGCGTAGGGCATGGGGGCCTGAGCCGGCAACTACGAGCAACCGCGCTGCCTGCGCCGATTTCCCTAGCAGCTTCATGGGACGTCGATCTAGCGCGTCGCTACGGCATGATCGCAGGGCGGGAGACGCGCGAACTCGGGTCCGATTTGCTGGAGTCGCCGGACATCAACATTATTCGCGCGCCGCAAAACGGGCGCGCGTTCGAGAGCTTCAGCGAAGACCCCTATCTGGTCGCCCGGCTTGCGGTTGCGAGTATCGAGGGAACGCAGAGCGTGGGCGCGCTCGCCAATGTTAAGCACTACCTCGCTAACAATCAGGAGGCGGACCGGCGCACGATCGATGAACTCATCGGCGAGCGGGCGCTGCGCGAGATCTATATGCCGGGCTTTGAGGCCTCTGTGAAGGAAGCCAATGTGGCGTCGTTGATGTGCGCGTATCAGAAAGTAAATGGCGCATTCAACTGTGAGAATGGGCCGCTGCTGAATGACGTGTTGAAGAAGGAGTGGCATTTCAAAGGGTTCGTAATCTCCGATTACGGCGCGGTACACAGTACGGTTCCGAGCGCGTTGAGTGGGCTCGACCTGGAGATGCCAGTCGGTGAATATTATTCTTCTGCGCTGAAGACGGCGGTGGAACAAGGCGCGGTGCCGATCGCGACGATCGACGATATGTTGGTGCGCCGCTATGCTGCGATGATGCGGTTTGGGATGTTTGGCGTGCGAGCGAAACCGAGTGCGGTATCCGTGCTGGAAGATGGCAAGGCTGCGCGGGAGATGGTGGAGCAGGGGATGGTGCTGCTCAAGAACAAGGGCGATGTGATGCCGCTCGATGGAAACGGGTTGAAGTCTATCGTGCTGATTGGGCCGGGTGCCTTGCGGGCGAAAACTGGCGGCGGTGGCAGTTCGCATGTCATTCCGGTTTATTCGATCGAGCCTTCGGATGGAATCGAAGCGCACATGCCGCCGCACACGCGCGTCGACGTGCTCGATGGATGCAGCGTGGGGGCTGCGGTGGCAGCCGCAAAGGTCGCGAACGTCGCGATCGTTATGGTGGGGGATGATGAAACGGAAGGCCATGACCATGCGATTGAATTGCCGGCGGCGCAGAACGAAATGATTGCGGCGGTCGCGGCTGCGAACCCGAAAACGATTGTGGTCCTCAAGAGCGGGTCCGCGCTTTTGATGCCGTGGCTGAACTCTGTGGCCGCGGTGCTCGAAGCCTGGTATCCGGGCGAGGAAGATGGCAATGCCGTCGCGGATATTCTTTTCGGCGAAGTAAATCCTTCGGGGAAACTGCCGCTTACGTTTCCGAAGAGTGGGCGGGACACTGTGGCGCGCGATCCGGCGGAGTATCCGGGCGATGGACATACTGTGCATTACAGCGAGGGGCTGGAGGTTGGCTATCGGTGGTATCAATCGCATAAGGTCGAGCCACTTTTTCCGTTTGGGTTTGGTCTGTCGTATACGACATTTTCCTATTCGGGTCTGACAGTTGCTGCAGGTCGTGCGGGGACGCACACGGCCACTGTTCGATTTCGCGTAACGAATACCGGCAAGCGCAAAGGCGCTGAAGTGGCGCAGGTCTATGTGGCGTTTCCGCGCATTGAGGCCGGTGATGAGGCCCCTCGCCAGCTCAAAGGCTTTCGCAAAATTATGCTTTCTCCCGGGGAATCGCGTGAGGTGGTTGTGGCGCTGGACGCGCGTGCATTTTCTTATTGGTCGATCAAGGAGCACGACTGGAGGATTCAACCTGGAACGTACGCAATCATGGCTGGCTCTTCGTCGCAGGACGTTCCGCTCGTCAGTTCCATTGTTATGCAGTGAGAGGGCTTTGCTAACTGTCTTACCGTAAATTTACTTGCGAGTTGCCGATCTCGGTAGGTACGTCCTCATCGATATTTAGATGAATATTAGGCTTGCAGAGAGATGCGCCATGCGTAGCAACTTGGCAACCGATAACGAATCCTATAAGTAGATCGATCATGGAGTGAGAGCTTGAATCGCAGAAAATTCTGTATCGGCATGGTGGCTGTTCCCTCGGCGGTGTCGGCGATTTCAGGGGCGTCGGCGCAGGCGCCTGAAGCAGCCACGTGGGACCACTATCGCCGGATTCGATTGGTGCTGAACGACCCGCTGGAACATCCATTCTTTTATTGGCCGCGGACTCTGCTGAGTTACCCGATTGAATTCCGGCAGACGGTCGATCTGAACCGACTGGTGTTGACACGCCTTGATACAGGAGAGCGAGTACCTATTCAGTTTTCCGCGGTTATGCGCGACGGCGCCGGAGTTCGTTCGGCGACGCTGCATTTTTGTTCCGACCTTCCCAGCGGGGGGCGGCGAGAGTTTGTTCTGTCCGCTGCAGAGTCGCCGCTGCTCGATCAGCCACAGGTCAAAGAAGTTCGGGAGGGGAAGACTATCGTTCTCGATTCAGGAGCGATGCGGGTTCGCATTCCGGCGAGCCAGGAAGTCCATGGCGCTGCTCCGGGGCCGATTCTCCAGGTGTCGCGAGGAGGAGCATGGATCGGCAATTCCGTGCTTGACGTAGCGGGAGATAAGGTCATCCGCATTACGGCCAATCGCACGGCGGATGGACCTTTGTTTATCGCGTACGAAATTACCTATGACATGCAGGACGGTCCTCGCTATATCGCAAGGATTCAATCTACCGGCGGTTTTGATTTCGTCCGCTTGCAGGAAGATATGGAAGGAATGCGGCCGGGCGCGCGTGGTTTCGTGACATCGACCTGGACTGGATTCGATGTCACTCACCGCCAGGCGCCGAACCATCCCATTCCCGTGGTCGGCTTTGTCCGGAGTTATGACGATTATCCGTGGGAACGAGTCGATGAGGCCTTTCCATTGCATACTTCATCGTTGCCAGGCGGACAATTGCCCTTTGAGTTAGGGATATACCAGACTTGGACGGCATTCCATAGTGGCACGTCGGCGAACTTTTGGGACCTGAAGACGGGAGATGCGCTTGGTGTCTTTATCGATAAAGTAGATGGTTGGCAGGACCATGAATACGCTAACCACCTTGAATCCGAGACATTGCAGGTGCGCTACTACCATGAGGATGGGAAATTCTTTTGGAAATGGCCTGTCTCACGCGGAAGCCGATCGACCTGTATAGCTTTCTACGATCACGCTAAAGATAAAGAAGCAATGCATGAGTTGGAGACGAGTTCGCGATCGATAAAACAGGACGGCCTTTCGTACGATGTGGGGCTTGCGTATACATCGCATACCATGTTTTTGCAGAATCGCTACGGTACGCTTGACTTGAACTGTGTGAAGGATTGGGTGCTGGAATATCCTTTCAACTTGCGCCGACCCGCCGTTGTTTTTGAAAACGGAATTATTAAAGATGCCAATGATCTTGAGCGTCGGGTGCTGACTTCGCAATTTGTGTGCAGCCTCCCAATATTTGGGACTCGGGAAAATGGTGCGACGGGCAGTATTCCGGGCAGAAACATTGTGAACTTCAGCCCCGTACCGAGCAGACAGATACTGGGCTGGTGGGTCGACGGGTTCAATCGGTTCAACGCGACGATGAGTGAAGGGCAACGCAGTCGAGTTACGGCGATGTTCCTGTTGATCGCTTATGTCACTGCCGCGGATGAATTCATGCCGCTGGTGCCGATGCTGAGCGGTCACCCAAATTTCATGGCCGACGTTAAAGCGGCGCCGCCCGCGATGTCATTTCTATTTCCCGACCATCCGATGGCGTCCACCTGGGCAGACCTGTGGGAAAAATCTATTGAATTGAATACTCGCTATAATACTCGGCCCGCGGTGAAGACGTGGGACGCTGCTGGTGGTCGATGGACCGAAAATCTTGGAACTTATGTGTGGGCGTTTCTGAGGCCATCGGCCCGTGTGGACTTTTTGCTCCGACAGTATGACGGCCGCGAACGCTTTGTAACTCCTCAGCTTGCAGAAATGGCGGAGTGGCTAGTCAATTCACTTTCCGCGCCGTTTCTGGGCGAGACGCCAGAGGCTTTTGTCGCTTTACAGACTGAAGACCGGGGGCATGGGTGGGGCGCCGTTGCGTTGGGCGCTGGGCCGCATCGCGTGCATCCGCCGCAAGGAGCACACTCTGAACGGCGCATCCCGCCGAGGTCTATGTGGTACCTCGGCACCTGTCTGCGGCATTATGCGCCCATGGCAGCCGAACATGCGATGTGGGCCGCGCGACCGACGAACCAGGACATGGAAGACGCGTTAGGGAAGGTAGATGCGTGGAATGCGATGTATCGGGATGAAGACAATCGGGGCACCAATCCACATTTGCGCAGCTCGAAATCTACGGGATATGGCATCACTCTGCGGTCGGCCGTGGGCAGTGCGGATGAAGTGTCTGTTCATCTACAGCAGATCGACGAAGGGCCAAACTATCGCTGGGGACTTTCGGCGGAAGGTGGATGCGGTGTCCTTTATTTTTTTGCGGCAGGGAAGGCTTATAGCTTCAACGCATCGGAAGATGTAGGCGACCGCGACGATCAAGATACAGATTTCTGCACCAACTTTGGAGTGTATAAGGATGGAGTTTTCCGATCGATAGGAATGAACGTGCTATCGCGTCCTTTCTACGATCTGGGCGTGGGCCAGTTTGCGGAAATCGTGCCGCGTGAAGGGCCAACCAGATATTCCGCGCCAGAGTATGTCGGCCGAAGCGTGTTGCTGGCCGGACACGATTATTTTGTACTTTACGATCAAGTGCTGAATCGTTCCGTTGATCACAGGCTTTCGTGGTTTGTACGCCGAGGTAGCGAACTTCCAACAATCAAATTGGTGCGGGGATGGACTGGAGTCAGGGAGTTCCAGCGAACGGAAATTCAGACGAATTCGACCACCGGAGTGTGGATCGACGGTGTTGGCGACTCGATGGCTGTGGTCAGCCATCGCAAGGATATTGAGACGGAGACAACTCCTTTCGGTTGCCGCGTCCGCGCTCCGGGCATCGACGATTTGGTTTTCCGCGATCCAGAGCCCATTCATTACAAAGATGGTGCGACCAGATTCGAGGGGACTTCCGGCCTGATTCGCCGGACCAAAGACAGGACCGAGTTCGCCATGTTTCACGGTACTGTGATTGGGATACCGGAAATTGCCTTTAGTACAGCAGATACGGATCTTGGCATTGCTGGATCTATCGTCGCCGGTCAGTCGGCACGCGGGGAATACTTTGCCACAAAAGCGGCTTCCGTCAACATTACGGTAGCTTCGCTTTCCGATACGGCTGTTTTTTACGTAGATGGCGAAGCTCTGACGGGAAGGCGTGAAGCTAATGCGCTTATTCTTGACCTCAAAGAGGGAAATCATCACTGGGAATTGACGGACAGTTTACCCGTCCCAATTGCGCCCCGCATTGTGAGAACCGAGAACTATGCTGGAGGCGCACGAGTTATATTGGATACTGTGGCTGCGGCGACCAAATACCGGCTCGAATGTAGTAAGGATTCCGGCTCGACCTGGACGAGCCTAGGTTTGCAAAGCGATCGCGATATGAAAGTAAGTGGCCTAAGCGAAGGTCAAAAGGTCCACGTGCGTGCCGTCGCACTAAATTCCAAGTGGGAAAGCGATCCGGGTTCGGAGTATCCAATTTATGTTACTAGCCACACGCCGCAGCCCCCGGACGGCCTGCGCGTCGAGCTGTCCGATGGCGCCGCGGCACTTAGTTGGGGTGAGGTCCTGGGCGTCATTGAATATCGGCTTTACGCGCGAACGAGCCAGCAAGGGGAGTTTCAGGTACTGTACCGCGGGCTGAATCGTACTTACGTAGATAGGCGCGCGAGCGTTCGTGCTGTCGTTGCTATGCCAGGTGACTTCGAGTATGCCACTCATCGTGATGTCATCGAATATTGTGTGACGGCGGTCAACGGCAATGGAGAAGGCGCCAGGTCGCGCACGGCCGACACCAATCCGGCATCCTGGCGGAACTGGGACCCAAAGCCGGGAGAACCATTTCGGCGGCTTGCCAGCTTTTCGCCAGACCTGCCGCCGCCGGTAAACGAATGGCCCCCTTACTATCCGACTTAGGGTTGGAGAGTCCCGCCGCAATGTATTGTGTCAATGTGTGGTGGGCAAAACAAAAAGACAGGAACGGGAGAACCCTCATGAAGAATAATCTTATCGTTGAACGTCGCCAAGTCATCAAGTGGACTGCCGCCGGACTTGCCGGTGGGGCGGGCGGCATGTTTTCGCGTACGGCTCTGGCGGCGGCAGCAAGCATTTTGCCGGGATCGGTTGATTGGTCACAGCGAGTCGTAGACTCAAACTTCAAACGAAATCCAGACCCAACGAAATGTGGGGGGTGGAACTATCCGCAAGGGCTATTTCTCTTCGGGCAATATCTTGTGTACCGCAGAACAAAAGAACGGCGATTGCTCGACTATATTCAGGGTTTTGTCGATACTCATATCGATAAACAGGGCAATCTGGACGAGGCGATCGAAGCGCTTGACAATGTCCTGGCCGCCAATCTTCTTATCGTGTTGTCCGAAGAGACACATGAGCCGAGATATAGGTTGGGGGCGGATAAGTTTCGTCGACGGTTCGATACCTATCCGAGGACGACTGACGGGGGATTCTGGCATGGAAACAGGCCGGAGCGAGCATGGCAACTATGGTTGGATGGAAACTACATGGCCCTCCAGTTCTTGCTGCGTTACGGGCGCGCATTCGGAGATTTCGAGTATACCAATGGCGAGGCAGTGCGTCAGTTGTTGGTGTACCACAAACATCTGCAATCGACAACTCATGGTCTTCTCTATCACGCTTATGATGAGAGTGGGAAGGCAGATTGGGCCGATCCGGTTACGCATCACTCCGCGTACTTCTGGGCGCGCGCGCTCGGATGGTATGGGATGACCCTAGTGGACGCTCTGGATGTTATCCCTCATAATCAGCCGCAACGAGAAGACTTGATTAATATCTTGTGCGATCTTATCGGCGGGCTGGCGCACTTCCAGGACCGGCAAACCGGTCTCTGGTATCAGATAGTGGACAAGCCGGACTTGAAGGGGAATTGGACGGAGACGTCGAGCTCCAGCATGTTCACTTACATCATCGATATTGCGGTGAAGCGCGGCTATATTCCGAAGCACTATAAGGCAGCCGCTCATAAAGGATACGAGGGGGTAATGAGCCGGATGTCGGTTGGCCCCGACGGATCGGCGGACCTTGCGGGAATTTGCATTGGAACGAACGTCGGCGATCTGCAATGGTATCTGGATCGGCCTCGCAAGACGAATGACTTGCACGGCCTAGGTGCGTTCTTGCTGATGAATGAAGAATGGAACAGGTCGGTGTCTTCTATGACCTACGGATCGGCGCCTTCGCGGAAATAGGGGAGTACTTTGCTGACTATTCGGAGACGGTAATTCATTGAGGCAACAGCGATACCGTTCCAGTTCAAGAATGTATCGGGTATGCCGTGAGCGTCTCAGCTATGCGGAGCGGAGTACATCTTCTTACGGTTAGAAGCGACTCTTTACTGCTAAATCACTTGCGCGCTGATGAATACTTAGTGATGCTAAGAATCTCATGCGGGTGCTCACGGTATTCTCCCTTCTGTGCTTTAGTCTATTCGGCCTTGCTGGAACACACACACGTTCTCCGACCGACTGGGTCGACCCTCGCATTGGAACCTCGGGTGGTGGACAAACATTTCCAGCTATCGGGGTTCCTTTTGGGATGACCCAATGGACCCCGCAAACACGACGCGGCGAGCTTAAATGCGTTGCGCCTTATTACGCCTCCGATGCGCGAATCCAGGGGTTTCGCGGTAGCCACTTCATGAGTGGGTCTTGCACGAAAGACTATGGCAGTGTCACTCTGATGCCGCTCAGCGGAAAGCTCCGGCTCGGGGAAGTTGCGCGCTCGTCGTTGTTTTTTCGATCAACCGAGGTAATTACTCCGTATCGCTACGGCGTCACGTTGAGTAGGTACGACATCCGGGCCGAGATGACGGGAACGGCGCGCGCGGGAGTGATGCGTTTTCGCTTTGCACATGGTGGAAGGTGCTGGTTGTTAGTGCAAAGCAACTCGCGCGCGGGAGATGGAAATGTTCGTATCGACTCCCCGTCGCGCGAGATTACGGCTGTCAATCCTGTGCGCCGTCTCTATGCGGGGAGCGGTGAGCCGGCTGGCTTTAGTGGATATTCCGTTGTGGTTGTGGACCATCCTTTTCATGTCGGAGGAACATGGTCTGACGGAGGAAGGCACGATGGTGCTTTAGAGCAGAGGGGAGATCGGGGAGCGCCTGGAGCGTATATTTACTTCGACCTGAAGCCCGGTGAGGTTGTCGAGGCAAAGATAGGCACGTCTTTTATCAGCATTGACGAGGCCCGACGTAATTTGACAGAGGAGATTCCCGATTGGGACTTCGATAGGACTGCAAACCATGCACGAAATGCATGGGATGAAGTTCTTGGCAAAATAAAGGTCGAAGGCGATCCGACGAGACTACATATTTTCTATACGGCCCTCTATCATTCGTTTTTGCTACCGCGGATATTCAGTGATGTTGACGGATCGTATCCCAGTTTTGGAGGAGGGCAACATCCGGAAAGGGCGCAAGGGTTTGTTTACTACGATGATTATTCGCTGTGGGACACATTCCGTGCACAGCACCCTTTGCTGACGATCCTCGATCCTGGGCGGGACGGCGATATGGTGCGGTCCTTGGTAGAGAAAGGGAGGCAAGGCGGATTTCTTCCGATCTATCCGGCGTGGAATAGTTATACATCGGAGATGGTGGGCGATCACGCCGATGCTGTCATTGCCGATGCCTATTTCAAGGGGATAGGAGGGTTCGATATTCAGGAAGCGTATCGGCTGATGCGCAAAAATGCCACTGAGGATCCAACAACTTATGCGCTGTATGAAGATGGCCGCGGCAGACGTGCGCTCGACTCCTATCTGAAGTATGGTTATGTTCCTCTGGAAGACCATGTTCTCAATGCCTTCCACAAAAATGAACAGGTGTCGCGCACACTGGAATATGCGTACGACGATTACTTAGTGGGGAAAGTGGCTCGCGCGCTTGGAAAGACGGAGGATGCGGAACTGTTTGAAAAGCGGGCGCTGAACTATCGCAATGTTATCGATCCGGCCACTGGCTTTGCGCGTGGGCGACATGCGGATGGATCGTGGGTTTCGCCGTTCAATCCGGATGTCGATGCCTCGTATATTACGGAAGGCTCGCCGATTCAGTATACCTTTTTTGTTCCCCAGGATTTGCCTGGATTGATTGCATTGGTTGGAGGAGCGAAACCGTTTATCGATAAACTCGATACGCTATTTGCGAAGGGATATTACGATCAGGGGAATGAACCGAGTCATCAAATTGCCTATCTTTACGACTATGCGGGAGAAGCCTGGAAGACGCAGGAGCATGTGCGTCGAATCCTGGAGACAAACTACTCCGCTCGCACAAATGGACTTCCTGGAAACGATGATTGTGGGCAGATTTCCGCGTGGTATGTGCTGAGTTCACTAGGCTTTTATGAGGTAACTCCGGGAATTCCCCGTTATTCGATTGGAGCGCCACAGTTCGATTACGCGAAAGTTCAGCTGTCTAATGGCAAGAAGTTTGAAATTCGGGCGCCTGGAGCTTCTAAAGGCAAGATCTTCATCCAGTCGGCCAAGCTGAATGGTGTGGCTTTGAACCATCCGTGGATTGAACACTCCGAGATTATGGCTGGTGGTGAGTTAGACTTCGTGATGTCGGCGACGCCGAATCATGATTGGGGTAATGGCAATTGAGCGCGTCGGCTCAACCTTCAGAGGGTTGATGCCATGAGAATAGTTTCCGTTTGAGACGCTCTACGGTCGTCTTATGCGTGGGTTGAGCGGCAAGGTTATGTAGCTCTTCCGGGTCGCTGTGTAAGTCGTAGAGCTCGTCAATGTCATGCACCCAGTGAGTGTACTTATAGTTTCCGTCGCGGACCATGTACTTTGCGGCGCGATTGCCTACGTTATATTCGGCGAAGACGGGGCCGTATTTGGCGGCGGAGTCTGGCTGGTGGACGAGGTTGGCGAAACTCTTGCCATCGCTTGGGCCTGATGTGGGAATCTCGCATAGACCGGTCAAGGTTGAGGGCAGGGAAATAAGGCTGACTGGCTGGTTGCAAAGTGCGGGCGCATTCTGCGGCATACGGACTGTTAGGGGGACTCCGCAGGAACCTTCGTAGAATTCGAATTTATTCCAAAGGCCAAGATCGCCGAGCATTTCGCCGTGGTCTGAGGTGTAAACGACGATGGTGTTCTGGTCGAGGCCGAGGCGGCTGAGGGCGCGCAAGACCTGACCGGCGCAATCGTCCATCTGCGCCAGGTTGGCATAGTAGAAAGCTGTGCGCTTGCGTGCTTCGGAGGCGTCCTTAAGTTCCGGAGTCCAGGGGCAACGCTCGATATAGTGAGTTACTTCGGCGGGGAGATTCTTTACATCTGCCTTATTCCAAGTTGGGGAAAGCTTGATGTTTTCAGGCGGGAACATATCTGCGAAACGCTGTGCGGGCATGAATGGATCGTGTGGTTTGAGAAAGGACGAGACGAGAAAGAATGGTCCGTCTTCTTTCGCGTAGTTCTCCAGAAAGCGGATCGATTCGCGAGCGACGAAGTTATCGAAGTGGTCCTGCTCGGGGATTTCCGAGACCCTTCCGACTGCGACGGAGCCCAGACGGCCGTCTTTCGTGCGATGGTCCTTCCAGGGATCGCCTTCTTCTTTCCAGAGGGTTTCGACCTGGGGCAAGCCAGCGCCGGAGTTGGGGCGGCCTAGCTCGTCGGCGTAGAGCTTTGTTTTGGGGCCAAGATATTGCCACCAGTCGTTGAACTCCAGCTTGTAGTTGAAGCCATGAGTTTGTGCGTCGGAGAAGTGCATTTTGCCGACGAGAGCGGTGAAGTAGCCGGCATTAGCGAAGTGGTGGGCTACGGTTTTATGCTTTGGGGAAAACGGCGTGGAGTTATCGGTGGTTTCTAGGTGGTGGGTGTAGAGGCCGGTCATAATGGAGGCGCGCGATGGGCCGCAGACCGGATTGGTGCAATAGGCGTTGGTGAAGCGAACGCTTTGGCGCGCGAGGGCGTCGAGGTTCGGAGTTACGGCTACCGGGTCGCCGGCGACTCCCATGCAACTGCGCTTGTGCTGGTCGGACA
>Ga0075522_10000254_pt1 | contig 37066 bp, 33 predicted proteins | sample NGEPerA_FD_74796 | JGI IMG/M metagenome (GOLD analysis project Ga0075522, IMG submission 74796) | Arctic peat soil microbial communities from the Barrow Environmental Observatory site, Barrow, Alaska, USA - NGEE PermafrostL2-A | ecosystem: Environmental > Terrestrial > Soil > Wetlands > Peat ... | reverse complement strand
ATATTGTAATCCTCGCCAAGCGCCATGCAGAAAATGAACATCAGGAACGGCAGGATGAAGTTCAAACCGTCGCTGCCGCCGATGTGGACGAAAACGATCATGGCGAAACCGAGCGAAGCCAGGTATGACAGGCCGACCGTCAGGATCAGGTACCACGGCGCTACCAGGCTGCGCAGCAAAATCGCCAGTAAGGCGGCGATGATTATCAGGACTACCGGAATTATTTTTTTCAGGTCATTGGTGGCCGTGTGGTTGATGTCGTAGCCCGCTTCGTCATTGCTGTAAACGGCGGTTTGGGCCGCGCCGACACTGGCCCCGACCTTTTGCAGGGCGGCCCGCGAAACCGGCGTGGCAGCCGTGGCGGCCGGGCTACCGCTGGGACCGGCCCGCAGGACGGCGTAGAATTGCACTGTCCGGCCATCGGGACTGATGAATTGGGTAATTGCCCGCAGTGCCGGATTGGCCGCGTTGCCGTCGTGCAAAGCCTGTAACTGTTGGGGCGTAAGGTTGAAACCGTTGGCGTTGAACGGACCGCTGACGGCCTTGAAGACACCGGACGTGGCCAAACCGGACTCGGCCTGTTTGACAGCGGCCAGGTTATTCCAAACCGGCTGGTTGAATTTGAATATCAGCAATTGCGGATCCTTAGCAGCGGCCGGGAAGTGCGCCGTGATGGCCTGCTGGCCGATCGCCGCTTCGCTCTTACTGGGCGCGTTCTGGTTATTGAAACCGGCCGTCCGGTAGCCTAGAATACCGAGCGACAAGCCTCCAAAAACGATTACGCCGACCACCAGCATGGTAACCGGACGCTGGATGACCTTGTCGGCCAGTTTACCCCACAGGCCGATCTTGGGCGGCTGTTTGTGAGTCTTGGACGGCCAGAAAACAGCCCGTCCAAGCACCGCCAGGACCGCCGGTAGGAAGGTCAAGGAAATCAACAGCATGATGCCCAGGCCGATCGCCAGGGCCGGCCCAAGACCCTTATATAGTCCGAAAGAAGCCAGTACCAAGCTAAGCAGGGCAGCCGCGACCGTAGCCGCCGAAAAAGTTATTGACTCGCCAACCTTGGACAGGGCCTTAACGACCGCCTCTTTCGGTTCTAAACCGCGCCGTAACTCTTCGCGCACCCGGAAAACCAGGAACAGTCCGTAATCAGTACCGGCTCCCAGCAGCAGGACGATTAGCAGGATCTGCGTAATAAACGATACTTGGACGCCGATCTTGGTCGACTGCGCGATGACAGGCTGCGCCACGGCCAGTGCCAACCCGGCCGGAACTAATGTCACGATCGGTGCCAGCACCGCCCGGAAAACGACCAGCAGCAGGATCAAGATCAATATGACGGTGTAGCCTTCGGTACTGTTGCGGCCGGTGCGGTTGGAGTTGCTGGAATCGACGCTTTCCGCCAATTGTCCGGTCAGGTAGACATGCAGTCCAGCCGGAAGATCACGTCCCATCTGGGCGCGGATATCCGACACGATCGTAGTAGACTGGTCGCCGAACGCGGCGCCGGTAACGCCGACCAGGATCTGCTGTGCCTGGCCGTCGGCCGACACGCCCTGGTTATGTACCAGGCTGATATCGGGCACCTTTTTGACGCCGGCTTCGATGCGCTCGATGGCGGCATTATCGGCGGCGGTCAACGGCCCGGAATCCCTGACGGCTACGATAACTGAACTATCGGCGGTTTTTTTGCCCTGGAAGACGGTTTCCAGGTTGGCCGCCTCGGTGGTCGGGCTGTTTTTGGGCAGGAACTGCGTATTATCGTTCTTGCTGACGTCATTAATATTTAACAAATTATGGGTCAGCACCGGAACGGCAACGATCCAGGCCACGATAATAAACCAACGAAAACGGACTGAAAAACGCGCGATTTTTTCAAACATTAAATTGCTCCTTTAGTAGGTATTTTACCCTAAGCCAAATATTATTTGCCAAACAATCTGCGTAGTATACAATGTATAGTAAGCAAAACACAGGTAACTCAACCACAGGAGGGTAAATGGCCGGAACACGAACCGCTAAAGCGACACCTGAAAAACAAACCAGCCACTGGCTGATACTGATACTCTTGGCGTTGGCCCAGTTCATGGTGGTATTGGACGTTTCGATCGTTAACGTGGCGCTACCGGCTATCCAGTCGGCATTCCATATGTCGCAGACCAGCTTGCAGTGGATCATTACGGCTTACACTCTGACGTTCGGCGGTTTTTTGCTGCTCGGCGGGCGGGCGGCCGACTTGTTTGGGCGGCGCAAGATTTTCCTGACTGGCGTAGTGTTGTTTACCCTGGCGTCATTGGCTGACGGCTTGTCCCAGTCCGGCGGCATGTTGATTCTATTCCGGGGATTGCAGGGCTTATCGGCGGCCTTTATGTCACCGGCGGCTTTGTCGATTATCTTGGTGACCTATAAGCAGGGGCATGAACGCAACGTGGCGTTATCCGTCTGGGGTGCCGTGGCGTCCGGCGGGGCGGCGGTCGGCGTGCTGCTTGGCGGTATTATTACGCAGTACCTGACCTGGCGCTGGAACTTTTTCGTCAACGTGCCGGTCGGCATCGCCGTGGTATTCACGGCCTTTCGCATCCTCGCTAAGCACGAATCGGAAGAAACGCACAATGACCTGGACCTGCCTGGCGCCGTCCTGGTCACGGGCGGGCTGATGACGCTTGTCTACGCCCTGGTCAAAGCGCCTAATAGCGGCTGGACATCGCATAGCAGTCTGCTGTACTTCGGTATCGCGCTTGCCGCTCTGGTCGCGTTCATTATTAATGAGCAGCGCAGCAAGCACCCTTTGGTGCCGCTCCGGATTTTTCGTATACGCAACCTGGCGGGTGCTGATTCGTTGATGCTCTTCATGACGGCCGGTATGTTCTCGATATTTTTCTTCACTACTTTGTATCTTCAGGAAGTCCTTGGTTACACGCCGGTCAAGACCGGCTTTAGTTTCCTGGTAGTACCGTTTGCCATCGCCATTGCCGCGACTAACGTGCCGCGCCTAGTTCAGCGCATCGGCTACAGGCCGATCTTGATGGTAGCGCCGCTGCTTGTCTCCAGCGGGCTGTTTTGGCTGTCGCATTTACCGGTTGACGGCACCTTCTGGGGTAATATCGCGCCGGGCATGATACTGCTGGGCTTCGGTATGGGCGCGACTTTTGTCAGCGTTACGATCGCGGCCACCTCCGGCGTGCCGGCTAACCAATCGGGCCTGGCATCCGGTATCCTGAACACTTCACAGCAAATCGGCGGCGCCCTGGGCCTGGCCGTGCTGACCGGCATCGCTACTTCAAGCAGCTCACGTTACATAAAGAACCTTCACTTGCACGCCGCGCCAAGCCATCACGTCATCTCTGCCGCTACCGTCCACGGCTTCCATGACGGCTACCTGATCGCTTCGACTTTCGGTATCATCGCCTCGCTGATAGCTACTTTCGTTATTCGTAACGAAATACCTTCTTCGCCCGGCAGCGCGGAACCGGTTACCGCGGCTTAGATTAACAGACTTTCTTAGGTTTGGTAGGTATGCCAGGGGCGGCCGCAGGAGCTTTGGGCCAGCCTTTTTTCGGTCTGAATTTTACCGTGACCAATTCACGTACTACGCTGCCGGCCGTCGCTGTCGAGCAGCTTTCCCGAACGGTTTTATTAACTTTATAGTTACCATTGGCTACCACTGTGGTGACTCTTCCAACTCTGGCGAATGTGCCGTTTGAACTTTCACGTTCATGTTCGTAGGAAACGACGCGGTCACCGACGTAACTACAGCCGCCCATAGGGTCTTCTACAAATGAGAATCTAAATAGCTCTCTAGCTTTGTCATATCGGGCTTTCAAACGCGAAGACATAGGATTATTGTCATTCGCGGCTTGAATGGCACAATTATCGATGACTTTTTGTTTCGGCTGGCCGCATATCCCAGGATAGAAAGTAGCAGGTTGGCAATAAGGCGGCGTGGCGCTCGCCGTAAGTGCCGACACGTCAGCTTCGCCTGAGACTGGAGTGGGTGCTGCTTGCGCCCGCGCCGCCGCGCCGCCCAAGCTGAGTGCCAGGGCAAGAGTAGAAGCCGCGGCTAGCCATTGCACCTCACCGGATCCGCCGGCTGTGCTTGGGCCTTGATCTTGAACAAGCAGTTGGGGGTCAGCTGCTGGATCTGCTTCACCATGCATGGGGTTCATAAGAACAACTCCTTAAATACATCATCATGATATCATCTAGCCTTTATATTGTCAAATCCTTACAGCTTAAACGGTTTACTATTAAGCATAAGGTTTGTACAATTATGGGAAGGTCGTTCGTAAGGCGGGCTTTTAGTAAGTTGAAAGCACAAAATATCCCTATATGATACGCATCAAAAGTGGAAATACACCCAAGCTAATCCTTGCGATAGTAGTGATTGGTTTGGTCGGCGGCGGCGCGTATTACGCGTATAACCGGGTAAACCAAAGCCGTAAGGCGGTATTTTCTATAGACGGTAAGAATTACTCCGCCGCGGAAGTGCAAAACTTAACTGAATATCCTGTTTCCGTCGGTGAGACAGACGACCAGGCGGCCCGCGATGCTTTCAACGCGCTTAAAGAAGTTAAGGCAGCCGGGAAGCTTGGCTACAGACCGTCTTCAACGGATATTAACACCCAAAAACAAGGCATAGTCGCGAACCTTAAGGTGCCAAAGGCCGTCGCGAAAGCCCATGATGACTGGTTCACCCTATCGGCAACCGTAGCGGCTATAGACGATTCCGTTAACGCCACGACACCTGCTGGCTATTCCGGTTACAGCTACATCTTCTTCTTCGGGCAGCACCTGCAGGCTATACCGGATTACCCGATCAGCGGCTTCAACGACCCGAAGCTTATTGCCCAGGATAAGGCCTACGCCAAGGAACGTGCCGACCATTATCATGACCAGCTTACCAAGGGGTCGATAGAACCGGCTGACGCGCTAACCACGTCGATTACCGACATGCGGTCACGAGGGAAGGGACCCAATAATTCTACCTATAGCGTGAGGTTTGCTTCCGGTCAAGGGGCTAGCTGGTCAAACTCCGTGTATTTGCAGCCGGTAATCCAGTACATAACCACGCTTCATAGCACCGGGGTTTCACCGGTACAGATCGGTAAAGCTCCGGATAAATCCGGCCCGAACGCCAAGCAGGTAGATATGTATTACTACTTCGTCGACCTGGACTCCGCGCCCAAAGGCCAACCTATAACTTCGCAAGCCTTGAAGAAAGAGCTAAGCTCGCTGCCAGCTAAATACAGGGGTATCAAGTCGTGAGAAGTTTGAAGCGCCTACTGCCGCTAAAGAGTCTCTGCCTTTCTCTGGTAATGTTTGGCGGGGTTTTGGGCGCCGCGACCTTTTTTACTGTCGGTAATGTCAGCGCGGACTGCGGATTCACGGGTACCGTGCATGACTATGCCGGCTTTCATGTCGTAAGTAAGGTTCAGAAATACGGAGGCGGAGCTCCTATAGCCTCAAGCGGCAGCGAAGTCAAAATTAGCGAATATGGATGGACTGATCCTAATACAGGCGTGTTTACGCCTGGAGGACGCTCGGACGCCGTGGGAGGTAATATAGTCCAACTGAGTCCTGCCGGCGGCTATCCTTCCGGTCTTGTAACGAATCGCGTAACATCGGCGACTTTCAGTCAAATCGGTGGTTGCGCAATATGGCCCGGATCTTCGCCAGGTTCTCAAGTAGTTTTACCCGGAAACGGTACCAACGGCTCGCCGTCTACCAGCAATGGAGGGTCAAACTGGGGCCTTGATTGTGATAACAGTCAGATCGGTGATGACAGCCTGGGGCGGCATTATTATCAGCAATTCAGCATTACAGGGATAGGTACGCCGACCGGTGCTGTAGCGGGCGGTACGTGGTCGGTTTATCATACCGCCCCGAATGATTTTACGCCCGGAGTTGTTTCGGCTGCCAACGGTACGGCCAATACGGCCGTTATAGTCTACACCGAACCTGGGCCTACATGGCAGCTGGAGCCGGGAGACTCAATACCGCCAAGTAGTGTCTCCTCAGTCTCTACCGGGGTGCCATTTGGCCACCAGATATGGGATGTCGGCCCGAACCGCGCGAACTTTAATTGGTATCTCCAACAGAGCTACAATGGCGGCTTCACGAACTCGAACATCGCTTCATTGCCCGGTCCCGTAAACGGAACGGTGACAAATGGACCGGTGAATAGTCCGCCGGACGTGGACCTGAATTATACGTACCATTTTCCGTCGGGGGCCAAGGCGGGTGATAAATATTGCCAACGCACGGCTTTCTCGAATCCTAACGGCCCGGGTACTTCATCCGGTTCTACCCCAAACTCGACCTGGGGGTTCGGGAGTAATACCTGCGTGACATATAACCCTGGGGGCACAGGCAACCCTTGCACCGCCACCGGTACCTGCCCGGCCAACGTGGCCTGCACCGAGGATCTCCATACCTTGACGCCGCATGCCAATTATCGGTTCACGCTTTATGATAATGCCGGCAGTTATGTTAGTGCTACCCCTGTTCCGGTCACGGGACCCAACGGAGCGGGCGACTATAACAGCACTAGTACCTATAGCAGTATGGGGGCGTGGGCGAGTTTAGTCGGCGGGGCGGTGCAGCAGGCCACGCCGACTAATGGGTCGCCGAGCCCGCTCGCCTATACCTTTAACTACCCGCCGCCGCAGGGACCTGACGCGTATTCCGTGGTTGAAGCCTGGATTCATAATCCCAGTACCGGCAATTGGACGTATTCTTATAAAGTAGAAGGGGTTTCCAATTGCTACTCGGCTACATGTACCATCAGTGTCGCCGGTAACGTGCCCGGCGGTGGCAGCGGTGACGTCCAGGCCGGAAGTACTTATAGTGCCACGGCGACCATTACGAATACCGGCATTCAGCCTATACAGGGCATTGACTGGGCTGGTAACGCCGATACGAACGGGAACCCCGCCCAGCCCTTATCGATACCAGGAGGGACCCCCGCCACGCCCGTGGATATGAACCCGCCGCCCGCGGCACCCGGAGCCATAGGTTCGTATGTAGTCGGCGGAGGCGTTTACTACGGTCCGTATCAGGTAGCCGGCTGTTCTCCCGCCCCCGTGAATACGTTCCAGCACTTTACTTTGGTGCCGACTGCCAGTATAGATCCTGCTACCAGTCCCGAAGACCCGACCAGCATAATATATGACACCGCGGTTACTCAAGGGCCGGATCCCTATGCCCCCAATCAATATGCCGGCACGGTCGCGTCTAATACCCACAGCATCTTGAACTACCAGCCTTACGGCGGCGCGTCCACGACTGTCGACAACGTACCGAATTCGGGCAATTACGGGAATGCCAGCTACACCAATACCTATACGAACACGAATCCGATCCAGGCCGGCGACCAATTCTGCCCGGTCATGGTCATTGATAACGCGACCGGTTGGATCGGCCCCAGCGGTGAAATAGACGGTGCGCCGGCAACCTCAAGTTCGGGCTGCCTAACCGTAAGTAACAGGCCTTTCTTCAAGGTTTATAACGGCAGCGCGTCGGCGGGCGGGGCCTACCAGTCCTTGAGTCCTAACTGCAGCGGCGGCGGCGTTCTGGCCAGCTGGAACAATAATAGCGGAACGTATCCTGCGTCCGGGGACTTCGGTGCCTCAGCCCAAATAGGGGCGTTGGCGTTGGGGCCGATTACGGGCTTTGCCAGCAACCAATCGGCGTTTGGTAACGACCCGACCGGCTTGAGTTTCGCCAATAGCGTGTCCGTAGATAAGACACAGGATCCGTATAACCCTAAGCTGGGCGGTAATTTCAATACTTCGCCAGGTGCCGGCGATTGCTTCACGGACGTCTCGCCGCCCGCTGGCGGAGGGGGTCCTATAGCCGGGCCGAAAACAATAGGTACTGTAGGCAGCCCTACTTACCTTAACCCCGGCCAGAACCAGTCCGTTTTCGTGACCGGCGACGTCTATATATCGAGTAATGTCCAGTACGTAGGTGACAATACCAAGACAGGTTCTCTAGCCGCTTGGAACAGCACGGGCAACGTGCCTTCATACGTGGTGCATGCCACGGGCAATATTTTTATCGATCCCAGCGTCACCGAACTGGATGGACTGTATGAGGCGCAAGGCAAAATTTATACTTGCGGCGCCAACACCTCGCCATACTCCGCCATGGCTTTAAGCCTGCTATACACCGGCTGCAACAACCAGCTGACAGTCTATGGAAACTTAATAGCCACCCAGATAAATATGGCCCGGTCTTTCGGCTCGCTGCGTGATGAAACCCCGAACCCCTCTACGAGTTCAGGAGGCACGCCCGGCGCGACGGCTCCGCTCAACTGGAGCTTTGCCGGTACCATCAGCGGCAATAGCTGTACCAGGGTCTATGAACCGTCCGAGCCAAACGAGCCAAACTACTCCGGGCCGCCGCATGGCAGTAACGGCTGGATCGATAACTACCTCTGTGTGCCGCCGGGTGACGGCTCCCCAAGTCCGGTCCAAGTAAGCTTTACCTGTGATAACTGGGCCGCAGGCAATCCTAATGGTTGTGATAGCGGCAGCCCCTTACCTAACTGTGTGAATATAGGTAGCTTCATTAATGCCGGGCCATGGAATTATCCGTTTTCGTACGCCTGGGGCGATAACCAGCTTTGCAGCAACTACGGTATTAGCCTAACGACCAGTCCCTCGATACCGGGCAATTACTGTACAAAGATGCTTGAACCGGCCGACCATGACGGTAATAACATCTGGCAACAATTAAGAGTTTGTATACCTCAAGGTACGGCAGGTTCGTTCTCGGCGGCTACCGCCAATGTCGCGACGCCTTGCAGTAACCAGGGAGCCGTCACTTCGCCGCAAACCTGTGCCGCTGAAATCATTTACTCCACGCCCGAACTTTACCTGTCATCGCCGAATATCGGCCAACCGAGTTATGGGGCGCCGCAGTGGGATTCCGTAACCAGTTTGCCGCCGTTGTTATGATACAATTAGTAATGAAACTCAGAAAAAGTATAAACAGGAAATAGATATCAAAATGGGTGGGCAGCCAAATCAGTTTACAAGACGTTTTCCTCGATCGTTGACTGATTGCGCTTATGCTATAATTCGACTGATGAAGGGTAATCATATGCCGCTCCCGGCGGGAAGCAGTGCGAGCGAGGCCGTATCATGAGTTTTCTAACCAGCAAATCCGATTTCTTCAGCCTAGACATAGGCACCACGGCCGTCCGTTTAGTGCAGCTACACAACAGCGGCGGTAACCAGCTTAGCCTTGTCAAATACGCCTACGTACCCCTGGAAAATACTTTATCGCTAAGCGAATCGAAAGCCGACCAGCAGAAACTGGCCCAGGTTATCAAACAATTGGTCGATCGCGCTCATGTCAGCACCAGAAACGTGGCCGTCGGCATACCCTCAAACCGGGTTTTCACGACTGTGGCCGATGTCGAGCGGCTGCCAGCCAACGAACTTGCCAAGTCTATTCGCTACCAGGCCGATTCGCTGATCCCGACACCGCTGGCCGAATCCAAGATCGACTGGACATTGATAGGTGATTCGCCGGTGGACAAAACCAAGCAGGAAATCCTGCTGACCAGCGTGCCGAACAAGTTCGTCGAGGAGCGTTTGGACTTGCTGGAGTCAGTCGGCCTTAACGTTATAGCTTTTGAACCTGATAACCTGGCTATGGCTCGGGCCTTGGCCGCGCCGGAGGCCGGTGCCCAGTTATTGCTTGATGTTGGCCGCCGCTCAACTGACCTGGTAGTCGTCCTAAACGCTACGCCGCACCTGACACGCAGTATACCGACCGGCGTGGAGGCAATCGTGAGAGCAGCTACCCAAAACCTTAATATAGACGAGAAACAAGCCGAACAATTCGTTTTCAAGTTCGGCCTCAGCAAGGAAAAACTGGAAGGCCAGGTGTTCCACGCCATCACCGGTACGATAGACCTGCTGACCACCGAGATTGAAAAATCCATCAAATTCTTCCAAACCCGCTACATCGGTTCCAATATCGAAAAGATCGTCGTTACCGGCGGCGCCTCAGTTATACCTGAATTTCCCCTGTACATGGCTAACAAATTCGGCCTTAACGTAGAAATCGGCAATGCCTGGCGCGGCGTATCGTACAGCCGCGACCGGCAGAACGAGCTGCTGGCTATATCTAACCAGTTCGGCGTGGCCGTCGGACTATCGGAGAGAACGGAATGACAACCCAACTCAATCTTCTGCCAGATGTCAAAATGGACTACATCAAAGCCCAGCGCACGCGCCGCTTGGCGATCACTATCTCGCTGCTGGTCAGCGCTGCCGCCATCGCGTTATTGGTACTGTTGATCGGGGCAGAGGGTTTACAGAAGAAACACCTCAGCGATCTAAGCCGTGATATCAGCAACGACAGCTCCAAGTTGCAGCAAAAACCTAACATCACCAAGATTTTGACCGTCCAGAACCAATTGGAAAGCCTGACTAACCTGCATAACACCAAACCGGCGGCATCGCGACTGTTCGACTACCTCAATGAGCTGACGCCGGCACAAGTTGATATCACTGACCTCAAGATAGATTTTACCCAGCAAACCGAGAGTATCACCGGGACGGCCGACTCTTTGAGCAGCGTCAACCAATATGTCGATACGCTGAAGTTTACCAATTACACCGATAAAGGCGTCTCCGGCAGCAAACCGGCTTTCAGCAACGTGGTGCTAAGCAGTTTCAGCCTAACCAAACAGAACCAGGCCAACGGCCACCCGGCCGACTACACCATCACGCTGTCTTACGATAAGACAATCTTCGACATCACCCAGAATATTAGCCTGTCAGTACCTACTGTGACCACTACCCGTTCGGGCGTAGCGCAACCGATCGACCTTTTCCAGGCAGCTCCGGCAACCTCAGCCTCGGGCACGAAGGGGAGTAACTAACATGGCCAACAGGGGACCTATCATAACCAAACGGCTAGCAATCAGCAAAGCCAATACCCAAATGATTGCTGTCGTTGGGGTGGCTTCTTTCGTGGCTGTTTTCTGCCTAGTAGCCTCCAAGGCCGTTTGGAGCCAATACCAGTACCAGGCACGGGTTACGGATGTCAAAACAAAAGCCCTGACACAGCTCCAGCAGAACATAACTGCCTTTAACAGCTTGTCCAGTTCCTATGACAGCTTTGACGGGCAAGACAAGAATATCATCGGCGGCTCTAGGACCGGTACCGGCAATAATGATGGCAGCAACGCGCAAATCATTCTCGATGCCTTACCACCGAGTTACGACTTTCCGGCCCTGACTTCCAGCCTCGAAAAAATCCTGACCAACGGTAGCTTCACGGTCAGCAGTATTACCGGCACCGACGACCAGATCAACCAGCAGACTAATGTCTCCAGCAACTCGCCCCAGCCAGTCCCGATGCCGTTCGCGTTCACCGTCACTAATGCCAATTACACCTCGGTCCAGGCTCTCATGGACACGTTACAGCAATCCATCCGGCCGATTCCGGTTGACACCATCGAATTATCCGGTGGGGTCAACAATATGACGCTGGCAGCCACCGCCCACACCTATTACCAGCCGGCGACCAGTCTGAACATAACCGAAAAGGTAGTCAAATGAAACAAAAAGACATAGCCCTCATCGCGGTCATAATTTTCATCAGCGCCATCGTGTCCCTGTTTGTCTCAAAATCCATCTTCGCGCCGCCTAAAAACCGCCAACAACAGGTTGAAGTCGTCAAGGCGATTACGTCCGATTTTCCTAAACCCGACAAACAGTTTTTTAACGGCCAGGCGAACGACCCGACCAAACTCATAACCATAGGCCAAAATGCCAACAACGATCCGTTTAGCTCCACCACTTCACAGTAGAGGGGGCTATCGATGAGCGTACTATCGGCCACCAGTCAACAGCAGTTGGAAGACACGCTGGTCAAAAGCGGCATGCTGACTATGGACAAGCTGGTCGAAGCCCGGGCCGCGGCCGATAAGGAATCCCAGCCGCTAGTCTCTTACCTGGTCAAAAACAACTATATTACTGATGAACAGCTGACCAAAGCTAACGCCACGATCACCAAGGTGCCTTACGTTAACCTGTCGGCGGCCAAGATCGATCCGGCCGTGCTGGCTTTGCTGCCGAGAGATATAGCCAAACGTTACATGGCCGTGCCGCTCGGTGAAATGCAGCACCGCCTGGTAGTCGCCATGCTTGACGCCGATAACGTCCAGGCCGTTGACTTCCTGAGCAACCGCATTGGCCGCCCGCTAAAAGTCTACGTCGCCAGCGAAGCCGGCATCCGACAAGTGTTGAGGCAATATGAAAACCGCCTCGACACCCAGATGAAAGAGGCTTTCAGTATGAAGCCCGATGCTAACGGCGGCGAAGCCGATAACAAATCCAAACCGGTCCCCAAAGGCAAGGCCATCCAGGACCTCGTCGAAGATTCACCAATCAGCAAGGCCTTGTCAGCTATCTTGGAATTCGCGGCCCGCAACCGCGCCAGCGACGTGCATATCGAGCCGCTTGAGAACGAGGTCAAAGTCCGTTGCCGGATTGACGGGGTGCTGCGCGAGGTCATGCGTTTGCCCAAGAACACCGAAGCGGCCCTGATTTCCCGCATCAAGATCCTCAGCAACCTCAAGATTGACGAACACCGCACACCGCAGGATGGACAGTTCACCATCCAGGTCGATGGCCATGACATCGACCTGCGTATCGCTATCGCGCCGATTGTCTGGGGCGAGCAGATAGTCATTCGTTTGCTCGACAAAACCGGCACGTCCTTGAACCTGGCCGACATGGGCTATACCGGCCGGGCTTTGCGTTTGATCCGACATGGCTTGGAGCAGCCTAACGGCATGATCCTGACCAGCGGCCCGACCGGTTCAGGCAAGTCGACTTCCATGTACGCCCTGATCCAGGAGATCAAGCAGGACGCCATCAATATCGTGACGCTCGAAGACCCCGTCGAATACAAGATGGAAGGCATCAACCAGATACAGGTTAACCCTGAGGTGGGGCTGACTTTTGCTTCTGGGTTGCGCAGCATCCTGCGCCAGGACCCCGACGTCGTGATGGTCGGCGAGATCCGCGACAAAGAGACGGCCGCCCTGGCTGTCCAGGCCGCCCTGACCGGCCACCTGGTTTTCAGTACGTTGCACACCAACAGCGCTGCCGGCATCCTGCCGCGCTTGCTGGAAATGGGTATCGAGCCGTTCCTGATCGCCAGCACTGTCCACACGGTCATCGGCCAGCGACTGGTCCGCCGGATTGGCGACACAGGGAAGCAGACTTACCAATCTACCCCTGTTGAGACCGAGGCCGTCAAGCAATCACTGGGCAAACTTTTACCCCAGACCGCCGAAGATGTTGCTGCCGCAGCCGAAGATCTGGGCTACAAAAGCTTGCCCTTGGCCAACCAAACCGCTTATACTTTAGCTAAGGGTACGGACACCCCCGACACGCCAGGCGGCTATAGGGGCCGAATGGGACTGTATGAGGTGTTTGAAGTATCGGAAAACATTCAGGAATTAATTATGAAACGAGCCACCAGCACCCAAATCGCTAATGCCGCCGAGGCCGAAGGTATGATTACCATGCGCCAGGACGGTTACATGAAAGCGCTGGACGGTCGTACGACACTGGCAGAAATAAACCGCGTGGCGGCCGAAGGCAACGCTTAACCAGGAGAAGGGTGGAATATGCAGGCACAACCAAGAATCGAGATCTTACTCGACGAAGTCGTTAAGAAAAAAGCATCTGACCTACACTTGCAAGTTGGTTTGCCGCCGATGCTACGTGTTGACGGCTCGCTGATAGCTGTCAGCGGGGCTGACATACTTGACGAGGAAGCTATCGAGGCCCTGGTTTTTGCCATTCTTGATGAAGACCAGAAACAAATCCTGCTTAAGGACAAGGAGTTCGACTTCAGCTTCGCTTACGGCGACCTGGGCCGTTTCCGCGTCAACGCTTTTCATGAACGGGGCAATATCGCCGCGGCTCTGCGTCTTATACCTAACGAAATACTGAGCATCGAACAACTCGGGCTGCCGCAAATAGTCAACAAGTTCGCCGATTATCCGCGCGGCCTGGTGCTGGTGACCGGCCCGACCGGCTCCGGCAAATCAACCTCGTTGGCCGCCCTGGTCCACAAGATCAACCTCGAGAAATCAGCCCACATCATCACCATAGAAGATCCGATCGAGTTCACCCACAAATCGCAAAAATCAGTCATCGTCCAGCGCGAAGTCCACTACGATACCTACTCGTTCAGCGCCGCGCTGCGCAGCGCCTTGCGTGAAGACCCCGACGTCGTGTTGATCGGCGAGATGCGTGACCTGGAAACCATCGCCAGCGCCATCACCATCGCCGAAACCGGCCACTTGGTGTTCGCCACCCTGCACACCAACAGCGCCGCCCAGAGTATCGACCGTATGATTGACGTGTTTCCGCCGCACCAGCAGCCGCAAATCCGTGCCCAGCTATCTAATATATTGATGGCGATTGTTTCCCAGCGCCTGATACCGTCAATCGGCGGCGGCCGTATCGCCGCGGCCGAAATCCTGGTCGCCACGCCGGCCGTGCGAAACATTATCCGGGAAGGCAAGAGCCACCAGCTGGAAGCCGTTATCCAAACCGGCGCCGAGTTCGGTATGCAATCGATGGACAAGCAGCTAGTCAGCCTGATTCACGAAGGCACCATTACGTTTGACGAAGCCCGTAATTTCGCGGTTGACCTGGATGAACTTAACCGGTTGATGAGAAGCTAACACAGGAAGAAATACCCATGCTGACATTTAACTACCAAGCCCGCAACGCCAAAACCGGCGAAAAAGTCAAAGCCCAGGTCCAGGCCGACAACGAAGAAGCAGCCGTCAAACTGATCCGTGACCAAGGTCTGACGCCTGTGGAAGTCAAGCTTGAGAAGAGCAGCTCCGGCGGCCGCTTCGGCCGGCGCATCAAGACCAAAGACAAGGTGCTCTTCAGCCGCCAGCTGGCAACGCTTATCAACGCCGGCTTGCCGCTGGTCCAAAGCCTGCGCAGCGTCGCCAGCCAGACGACCAAGAAACCTTTCAAGGTAGTTATCAACCAGGTTATTTCTGACGTCGAGGCCGGCACGGCCTTCAGTGATGCCCTTGAGAAGCACCCTCGGGTCTTCAACCGGGTATACATCAGCCTGGTCGCCGCCAGCGAGACCTCCGGCACGCTGGACAGGGGTTTGGAACGCCTAGCCGACCAACAGGAAAAAGACGCCGATATTATCAGCAAAGTCCGCGGTGCCATGATTTACCCGGCTATCGTGCTACTCGTGATGCTGGCCGTTATGACTTTCATGGTGGTCAAGGTTTTGCCGCAGGTGCAAAGCATTTACGCCGGTTTGCCGGGCGTATCGCTGCCTCTGGTAACCAGGATTTTGCTGGCCATCTCGCACTTTGTCACCCATTTCTGGTGGCTGGTATTGCTTGGCCTGGTCTTCGGCGGTTTCTTCGGCTCGCGCTGGGCCCGCACCTTGGGCGGTCGTTCAGTAATTGACAAAATCAAGATGAAAGCCTGGCCGGTTGGCCCGCTGTTCATGAAAATGTACATGGCCCGTTTCGCCCGTACCGGTACCACACTGGTGGCCAGCGGCGTGCCAATTATTCAAGTCCTGGAAATAACCGGCGAAGCTGTCGACAACGTCCACATCAACAAGTCGCTCAAACGCGCCACCGAGAAAGTCAAAGGCGGCAAAGCCCTGAGCGAAGCCTTGGACAAAGACCCCAACTTCCTGGAATTAGTCCCGAATATGCTCCGTATCGGCGAACAATCCGGCGCCTTGGAGACCATGCTGAGCAAAGTCGCTGATTATTACGAAAAAGAAGTCGATAACGAAATCAAGACCATCAGCACGATCATCGAGCCGGTCCTGATGGTCGTCATGGGCGTTATGGCCCTGATTATTGTCGCTGCCATCCTGCTGCCCATATACGGTCTGGTTAACCAATCAGGCTTCGTTAACGCCGGTTGATAACAGCCGTGATTAACCTGCATGCCTCCTCCAATGATCGCAAGCCGGCGGCTGCCGGCTTCACCATCATAGAAATGCTAATCGTGCTGGCCATCGCCGGTTTAATCCTGATGATCGTCTTCTTGGCCATTCCCAGCTTGGAGCGTAACTCACGCAACAACCAGCGCGTAGAGGACGTCCAGACTATTCTGGGGGCGGTTTCGCACTGGGAGCTTAATAACTCGGGCAACGTGCCCAATACGCCGACTGATAACTTTCTGCAGAATTACACGTCCAAACTGACCTATTACGACCCCGTGACAGGTGTAACGTCAATGACATTAACGCCTGGCGCGACTCCTCCTGCCAGCCCGCCGGATTTGGAAAAAGTCTACGTTTATAACTATCAAAAGTGCGATGCCACAGTTCTCAGCGGCTACACCAGCCAAGGGGCGGGCTACAACGACGTGGTGGCTTTGTACGCTATAGAGACCGGTAGCGGGGGGATAGCGCCGAAGTGCCAACAGATATAAACCGATATAAGAACAATCCGGCAAAATTTTATCCTTGCTTTTTTTCCAACAACTGACTATCATCTAACCATAAGCACTTAAATTTAAGCCGCAAAGGGGGCATTTGCAATGCTTAACAGAATAAAGAAAACTAAACAACAGAAATCAGACCAGGGTTTCACGATCATCGAAGTCATGATCGTGTTGGCTATCGCTGGCTTGATCCTTTTAATCGTGTTCTTGGCCGTTCCGGCTCTGCAGCGTAACTCACGCAACACCAGCCGTAAGAACGATGTCGGGGCTATCTTAGGCGCAGCTTCAGAATATCTGAGCAACAACAACGGCATATTGCCGTCAAACGCCCAAGCGCCGACTAACATTGGTGGTACTTTCACCTTTGTCGCGCCGGCTAACGGTGCCAACGCGCAGGCTAGAGTAGGTTACTACACGCAAGGTGTAGCAGCAACTAACGGTAACGTATTCTTGGCGCCTACCGCCACGGCTGTCGCCGCAGGTACGTTCTCTAACACCACTCACGACTACGTAGAGGTTATCCCTGGGGACACCTGTAACGGTACAGCCGCTGCACCAGGTTCTACGCGTTCAATCGTAGCGGTTTACGCGATTGAGACCGGCAACGCTGTCTACTCTCAAGTATGCCAGGGTTCATAGTCTAGACTTAGACCACGGTTCACGAAGAAAACAGGCCTCTACGGGCCTGTTTTCTTTTGTGATACTATGATGCTAATGATTATTGCCGTTCTGGTGGTTATGGGTCTGTGTCTGGGCAGTTTCGTCAACGCGCTGGTGTGGCGCGTTCACGAACAGCAGGAACAGGCTGGCAAGAAAAAGCCCGACAAAAAGTACCAGGCTAAGCTATCAGTAGCCAAGGGGCGCTCCATGTGCCCGCACTGCAAACATGAGTTGGTGGCTAAAGACCTGTTGCCGGTGCTTAGCTGGCTAAGTCTGGGAGGGAAGTGCCGTTATTGCGCCAAACCCATCTCACCGCAGTACCCTTTGGTAGAGCTGTCCACGGCCGTCCTGTTTGTTGCCTCCTATCTGTGGTGGCCGGTATCTTTTGATACTGCCCAAACGGCGGTTTTCGTACTCTGGCTGGCGCTGTTGACGGGCTTATTGGCGCTTCTGGTGTATGACGCCCGCTGGTTTTTACTGCCTAACAGGCTTATTTACCCGCTTGGCGTTATTGCCGTCGCGCAAGCGGTTATAAGTATCTCTACTGCCAGCCGGCCCTCGCTGGCACTATTTAATACTGTTTTGGCGGTTTTGGTGGGCGGCGGTATTTTCTACCTGTTATTCCAGTTCTCCGGCGGCAAATGGATTGGCGGCGGCGACGTTAAACTCGGCTGGCTGCTAGGGCTAATCGTGGCCACGCCGGCCCGCGGCCTACTCCTGATCTTCCTGGCTTCCATCGGTGGCACCTTGGTTTCATTACCGCTGATGGCACGGGGCCGTCTCAAGCGCACCAGCCTCATTCCCTTCGGTCCGTTCCTGATTATCGCCGCTATTATCGTCCAGCTCTTCGGTGCCGATATTCTACACTGGTACACCCGGACATTTATTACCTTTTAAGCTGGCTTTATCAGATACCGCTTGTGCTATACTGAAGACAATATGAAAGGTGGAAAAAAAACACCTCTTGGTTACACTATCATCGAAGTAATGATTGTTTTAGCTGTTTCCGGCGTAATCTTCCTGATAGCCATCAATTTTATAAACGGTAAGCAAGAGCGCACGTCTTTCACGGAAGGGCTTAATGACACAGCTTCCCGCATACAAAACGTTATCGAACAGGTTACCGATGGCCAGTACAGCGATATCCTGTTGCAATGCTCCTGGAACGGCCCAGGTACCCCGACAATGGTTTCGCCTGTGGTAAGCCCCAGCCCGACGCAAGGCACCAACTCTAATTGCGTCTTCTTGGGCAAACTGATCTCATTCACGTATCCGGCTGTTAACCAGTACCAGGTAGTTTCAATGGCGGCCGGCCGGTCCGACGCGGCTAACGGATTGAGTCCGACGTTGGCCAATGTCGATCCGGCTATTATCAGCAGCCTGACCGCTACGCAAACTATCCAGCAGGCCCTGAACCTTACAGGCATGTCGGTCACAGATACCACTGGCGCCAAACATACCAACACCTATTACAATATAGGTTTCGTGCAGGGCCTAGGGGCAGGGGATGGTGTCGGTACCTTTAAGTCGGGCGCCCAGACTATCTCTATGGTTTATTCATCGCTTAGCCCGGTCTCTATCAATAATGCTACCACCACCACTCTCGTCGGACTGACCCAGGCTGAAGCATCTGTTATCTGTCTGAGCGACGGCACGCAATCCGCACAGATCATACTCGGCACCAATAATAACCAGCTGAGTGTTAACGTGCACCGTCTGAGTCCGGGAGTACCATGCGTACCATAAGACACCTGAAACGAGCTAGCCAGGCCGGAGACACCATCGTTGAAGTCATGGTAGTTTTGGCTATTCTGGGTCTGGCACTCAGCATTTCCTATGCTACAGCTAATCGCAGCCTGCTGAACACCCGCCAGGCCCAGGAGAGCTCGCAGGCCACCGAGCTTGTCCAGTCACAGATCGAAGCCCTTAGGACCCTGACCGGTGCCGGCGATACGCCTAATATTTTCCAGGCCGGTCCGTATTGTCTGGTCCCGCTTTCACCGCCACCCGCCACCGGTCCTTTCTACAGCTTGCAGCCCGGAGGTTGCAGCACGCCGCCGATACCTTACCAGATCACGGTAACTTACGTGAACAACCCTCCCGCCCAGCCTGACACGTTTACCGTTACGGCTCAGTGGCCCGATGTTACGGGTCAGGGCAATGATACGCTAACCACTATTTACAGGCTTCATCAAACGCCATGAAACATATACGACGAACCGGTTTAAACCAAAGAGCTTTTACGATCATCGAGTTGATGATAGCTACGGCTGTCCTGTCGACGATTTTACTGCTGGTAACGGTTATGATGATGAGTATCGGCAACCTCTACTACAAGGGTGTTAACCAGGCTCGGATTCAAGACGACGCCCGCAGCATTGTCGATGACGTATCGCAGCATCTGCAACTATCGGATAATTTACCTCTATCAGCTACCAGCCTCAATGGCCAGATCCATGTCTACTGCATCGGCACCGTTCGTTATACCTACGTGCTCAACAGGCAAATCGGGACCGGTGCCACCCAAAGCCCAGATGTGCTGTGGCGTGACGATAACCCGGTGCCGGGCAGTTGCGCTACGACCAACGGTTTCCTGAATAGCCCGCCGCCTAACCTCAACGGCACCGAATTAATCTCGCCGAACTCGCGGCTGACCGGTTTCTCAATTTCGGCATCTTCTCCCTACATTATGAGCGTGGGAGTAGCTTACGGCGCTGACGATCTGCTCTGTGATAGTGGTTCTGCCGGTGATTGTGTTTTCCAGGGCTTAAGCCTCCATATGAGCCAAATTATAAGCGGCCTGGCTCCGTCCGGCACGATACTCTGCAAAGGCAATATCGGTGACCAGTTCTGTTCGACAGCCGGCCTGACAACTACCGTCGTGCAACGTATAACCGGCAACGGGGGCTAGGAGTATAATAACCATGGGTATGCCATCAAAACGAAAACCGAATCTACACCGTAACCAACAAGGCTTCGCCTCGATAGTCATCGCCTTGATCCTGATCGTGGTCCTGGCGCTATTAACCGTCGGTTTCGCCCAGCTGGCCCGCCGGGAACAGCAGAGCGCCCTTGATAAGCAACTGGCCAGCCAGGCCTATTACGCCGCCGAGAGCGGCATCAACGATATGCAACAGCTGATCCAGAAAGTGTTGGCTACGCCTGCCGGAATACCGGGTATCCTACCCAGCCTGGATAGCCTGACGCCGCCATCTGCTGGCTTGGGCGGGAATGAGGATCCGACCGCTTGTTTAGGGGGGCAGGGTTTCCCCGGGATACCCAGCGGTAACATCAACAGTGCCACTGGCGTTTCCTATAGTTGTGTATTGCTTAACCTGACACCGCCCAGTATGGTTTGGAGCGGAGTGAGTCCTGACTCGGACCGTGCGGTTACCTTTTCGACGACAGGCAACCTTAATAGCCTAACGGTCTACTGGGGCAGCAACGATAGTAGCAGTACATTTAAAGGATCGATACCAGCCAATTCCGAATTCACCCCAGTTACCAGCTGGAACGGCGCCCCGGCCGTGTTGGAAGTTAGCATAACACCGCTTCCTCCGGCTACAATCCTTAACCCTAATCCTCTGAATCGAGCATCATTAATTAGTAACACCTTCAACGTTTTTCTTTATCCCTCGACGAGCGGTAGCAACGTGACCTATGCTACCGGTACCCAAGGTCAGGTTATTGGCGGGCAATGCAATGTTGCGAACCCTAACTATCCTTGCTCGGTTACGATCAATGGCATAAATGGCTCGGCAGGCGAGCAGTACGTCGTCCACATCCTTGATTACTACGACGAATCAAATATATCCGTGGGCAACGCCGCGAATAACCTCAACCAGCCGCTTAATTTCGTCGATGGCCAGGCCCAGATCGATGTCACCGGCGTAGCCAGGACCGTGCTTAAGCGCATCCAGGTTCACGCTCCGATCAAAGAAACCGCCCCGATCCCGCCATACGCCATCCAGGGCCAGAACGTTTGTAAGCGTTTCTCCGCTTACCCCGGCACCGTTACCCCCGACACGCTTTCTCCAAGCTGCAGCCTTAACTAAACCGACTATTTATTTGCGGTGAAACTTCTCGTGCACGGCTCGCAGATGCGGATCGGTCACGTGAGTATAAATCTGAGTCGTAGCGATATTGCTATGGCCCAGCATAGCCTGAACCGACCGCAGGTCAGCCCCATTCATCAGCAAATCCGTAGCGAACGAGTGTCGTAAGGTGTGCGGACTGACGTGTTTGGTAATACCAGCCAGGAGCGCCGACCGGGCCACGATCCGCTGCACGCTGCGGGCCGTCAGCCGATGGAAGTTGCCGGACAGGTCAACCTGCTTACTGCCGCTGTAGCGAACAAATAATGGCCTCGCCGTATCTTCGCGCTTACCCAAATAGTGTTCAACCCACTTGGTGGCCTCGGCGCTGATGAATATCGGCCGGTCTTTCTGGCCTTTGCCGCGGACCATGAACTCCCGCCGCTTCAGGTTGATATGGTCGCGGTCCAGTCCGACCAGCTCGCTGACCCGCAATCCCGAACTGAAGAGTAGTTCAAGAATAGCCCGGTCGCGCACCCCGCTTAAGGTGTTTAAATCCGGCTGAGCAAATACTCTCGCCAATTCATCCTCATTGAGGAAGGTCACTTGTTTGCGCCTGGTCCGCGCCAATTCGATCTTATCGGCCGTCAGGGCGGGCAAATCCCGCTTCGCACAATATTTCAGGAAACTGCGCAGGGCGATCAAATGGTAGTTCTGAGTAGTTTTACCCAATTCATCGGAAGTATTAGTGCCCAGACGGTTCAACCACAGCCGCCATTTGCGAACCATTTCGGCGTCAATGTCGGTTACCTCGATATCGCCGGCGAAATCAACCAGCCGCGTCAGGTAATGGTCATAATTCTGGATCGTTTTCTGCGACCGGTTCTGTTCGATCTCCAAATACTCGAGAAAATCCGTCTTAGCTTTCGCAAATAACATAAGCTCATTGTAACAAACCCAAACTCCCCGAATACGAGCATAGCCCAAACGACCGCTATCTGTTAAAATTAAAACCAATTAAACAAAGGAACCTCACAAGTGGAACGAACCCTCATTATCGCCAAACCCGACGCCATCCAGCGAGGCCTCATCGGCGAAATCATCACCCGCCTGGAACAAAAAGGCCTCAAGTTAATCGGCATCAAAATGTCCAGTCTCGACCAGGCCATGCTGCGCAGCCACTATGCCGAACACGTCGACAAGTCGTTCTACAAGGGTCTTGAACAATTTATGAAGAGTTCGCCGGTCGTAGTCATGGCTTGGGAAGGCTACCAATGCGTCGAATCCGTCCGCACCCTGGTCGGCGCCACCAACCCACGCGAGGCCTCACCTGGCTCCATCAGGGGTGATTTGGCCATCGGCACCGGCCGTAACCTGATCCACGCGTCCGATTCCAAGACCAGCGGCCAGGCCGAAATAGCCAGCTTCTTCGACGACGGCGAATTGTTCGAATACGACAAATCCGAATACACCCACATCTACGAAGACTTCGAACGCGAATAGTAGCCGTTGAGCTGGTACAATCAGATAGCGCCCCTGTAGTTCAATGGATAAAATAACTCCGTCCTAAGGAGAAGCTGGAGGTTCGAATCCTCCCGGGGGCACCAGGCGCGTTTTACTGATAAAATAAGCATATGCCCGAAGCCAAACAAACACCGCAGAAGTACTTCGACGACCAATTCGACGACGAAGAAGTGCTCTACGTTTTCCATAAACACCCGATCGTCATGCGCAAGGGCCTGATTATCGGCATGGTCGCCTGGCTCCTGGGACCGGTTTACACCTTAATCCTGACTTACACCCAGCCCAACAACCCGCCCAACCTGACTTTTTTCGGCCTCGGCCTGGTGATTAGTATCGTTTTGGGCATGATTATATTCGCGCCGAGCTGGATAGGCTGGCATTTCAGCGTCTTCATCGTCACCGACCAGAGGTTCATACAGATCAGCCAGAAAGGGTTGTTCCACCGTTCGGTAGCCGATTTGGGCCTGAACCAAATCCAGTCCGTCAACTACGAAGTCTCCGGCTTGCAGGAAACGTTGCTCGGATTTGGTACAATAAAGATGCAGACATACGTGGGGGACCTGACGATTCACGAGGTGCACCATCCGGCCCGAATTCAGAAAAAACTCCTCGAGATACTGCGCAAAGAAGGAATTACTACTACCAATACGTATCCGGCCAGCCCGCAGCAGCCAAATCAAGCGAATGAAGAAACCGAAGAAGATTAAACGGCCCCAATTAGCCAAGACCATCCGGCGTCCCCTCGAAGGGGCTAGACGGATAACCGGCAAACGCACCAAAACCACCGAAGAGAAGGTCAGCGACGCCCTCAGTAACGTGCCGCGGATCACCAACGAGACCGTCGGCGAACACCGCGAGGAAGTCTTATCCAGCGCCCGCAAATATATCTACCCGTTGCAGCACTCCAAACACCACGTCGTTCGCATCTCGCTGGGGCTGTTCAGCCTGGTAATAGTAGTCTTCTTCGCGTTTTGCGGACTTGGATTATACAAATTACAGATGACTTCCGGCTTCATTTACGACGTCACCCGCGTCGTGCCGTTCCCGGTCGCCAAGACCGGCAAGAGCTGGGTCAGCTACGAATCCTACCTCTTTGAACTGCGCCGCAACATGCATTATTATCAAACCCAGCAGCAGGCCAACTTCTCGACCAAAGACGGCCAGACCCAGCTCAAGCGCCTCAAGCAGCAGTCGATCAACCAGGTTATCCAGGATTCTTATGTCAAACAACTGGCCGCCCAGAACAAAGTCAGTGTCAGCAACCGGGCCGTAGATGATGAAATCAACCTGTTACGGAGTGAAAACCGCCTCGGCAGCAGCCAGCGCGCCCTGAATGATTCGCTAAACTCTTTCTTTGGTTGGAACGCTAGCGACCTCAAACGCGAACTCAAGCAGGAACTCCTGGCCCAGGCCGTCGTCGCCAAACTGGATACGACGACCAAAGCCCGCGCAGAGCTCGCTCTCAAGCAGCTCAAGCAGGGAACGGACTTCGCGACACTGGCCAGCCAGATATCCGACGACCAGTCCACCAAGGCCACTGGCGGCCAGTACCCAGGCACCGTGACCATTAACGACAGCCAGGTCGCGCCAGCCGTGACTGTCGCGCTGTTCAAACTCCCGGCCGGCAAGGTAGCAGGACCTGTAAACACCGGTTACAGCCTCGACATCATCAAAGTCCTCGATGGCAACAGCGCCAGCGTCCACGCCGCCCACATCCAGTTCAACTTCCAGCCCGCCATCACCTATACCAAACCTCTCCAGGCCAAAGAACCGCCCCGCACTTACATCAAGCCCTAAACTCTAAGTTTGCTTTTTGAACGGCGAATTGTTATGATTACCCCTGTTGCATTGGCGTCAGCCAGTGCCCGATAGGCAAGGGCTCGTAGTGAAGAGGCCTATCACGCCTCCCTGTCACGGAGGAGATCGCCGGTTCGAATCCGGTCGGGCCCGCCAAGACGCTTATGTTTAAAATCTATCTGTTTTCAAAGGCTTTTTGCTATCATTAGGTCTTATGCCTGAAGCACACGACGATCACCATGAACATAGCCATTCACATACACACAGTCATGGTGAAGTGCAGCATGGCCACTCACATGGCTTAGTAGACCCCTCGATAATTAGGTCTCAAGAGGGCGTCAAGGCAGTCAGCCTGAGCTTTGCAGTGCTATTGGTGACAGCTTTAGTTCAGGTATGGTTATTTACTTCAAGCCACAGTATCGCCTTACTGGCTGACACCATACATAATGCTGGCGATGCACTGACCGCTATTCCGCTGGGGTTGGCATTTTACTTGCACAGTAAGAAAGGCGAACGTTGGTCAGGCTACTTCATTGTTTTCCTTATTTTCATTAGCGCCTTAATAACGCTCTATCAGGTAGTGAACCGGTTCATACATCCTCACACGCCGACACATCTTCTGGCTATTCTAATAGCCGGTATCGCTGGCGTTATTGGCAATGAGCTAGCCGCCGCCATACGCTGGCGGGCAGGCAAGCGACTGAACAGCCCGGCACTAATAGCTGATGGCAACCACGCCAAAGCTGATGGTTATGTCAGCGCAGGTGTTATTGTCAGCACTGTTTTAATAGCTTTAGGTTTCCCAATAGCCGACCCTTTGATCGGTCTTGTCATCAGCGGCCTGATTCTAAGATCTAGCTGGCAGTCTTGGCAGACGATCCGAGCGGCATAGCTAAGAAATAGTTCCAGACCTGCAAAGCTACGGCCCGCCAATTTGATTTTTTCAGTCCGGTTTCTGGAACAGTTTTACGCCTTGCGGGTCGCGGTTGCCAAAGTCCAATACACTAAAATTGACTACAAGTAAATATTTTGCAATAATGTTGAGATAATGGACATACCTGGGTCTTTAAGGGCTTCCGTCCACGAAGCTTCAATGAGTATAAGCCGCGGTGCCGAAACTGCCGACTACTATGGCGAGCCGATCACCCCGCCTTTAACCGGCGATCACCCGACTTTCGGAATCGGTTACACCAATCTCTTTATGATTCCAGGCGAGCCGGATCCCAGAGTTCACAGGCTGGACTTCAAAAATCCCGACCTCGAAGAGTGGGCCGCCGACGCTATTATAGATGACGTGACTAAAGAAATTACCGCTACTATGTCTGTCGCCATTCCAGACAAAGCTATTAAATTTATGGCCGAGTGGTTCGCGAGGGCCTGTGAAGTAGTGGATGAGGCGACAGAGGAGCCGAGGCCGCCTTTTATAACGCTCGGCCTATCAACGGCCTTTACCGCCGGCCAGCAGACATATGGTGAAATGTTCGTTTATAAAGGTTTATACGACGCTATGTTCGAAGCCAGCGGCGGCCTGGACCCGCTGCAAGTCATTGAAGAGGGAGACAATGAGCGGGGCTTTGCTATAGTGTCCGAGCACGATCTTGATATTACTCATGAGCAGTGGGTGGCACAGGCTAGGGAAGACGCGGTCACGGTTGGCGATACGCCTGAAGAAAGAGGCGGAAAAGGTGCTGCCATGGGAATTATCGCCCGGCTATTGGTTCCTCAAAAAGCCCTCCATCCGGTATTAGTGTCCGAGCTTTTTACCGCCCGGTGATACCTAAAGCCCTATTATCGCAAGCAGATGCTGACCAGGTTTACGCCTGAAGCTATAGCCGCTAACTGGCTTAAGAAGGAGAAGAGCTTATGATTGCAAAAATACCACTTTTATGGTAGTATCTTTGTATGGATGAAAAAATACAAACACACAATCAGGAACCGGACCCCGAATTCGCCCAACGCTTTATAGACGCGGTGGGTTCGGTGGCTGAGTATAACGATAAGCACACCGGTCAAAGAAGTATGGTTACGGGCTTGCTGGGCCTTTTTAGGGTAGAGGGCGAACCCGAACAGCCCCAGCTCTCCGCCAAAGACAAGGCCGATATGGAAAGAGACCTTGTCGCTATGCTTCAGGCTGATGAGTTAGCCGAAATGGGCGTGACATTATTTGATACTAACGATAGGGGTATTGAAGAAGCAGATTTTAGTGAGCCGGACGAAGCCGCAGAAGGTGAAGAAGCCAAACGGCCTTCATTTTTGTTAATGCTGATAACCGACGGTGATAAGTTCAAGGAGACACTGGGTAAACTTAACCCGGCCGACGAACAGAGGGAAAAGGTGGCCGGAGGGGTAGACTTGATACTATCTAACACAGTCAGCTTCATTCAATCGGCCTACGACTTTGATAAGCCCGAAGATATGAGCGAAGACGGGGCCACGGAGCCTGACCACAGGACCGTTGACGATCAGCTTGACCTATTTATGGAATTAAGCCCGGCTCTAGTTGCTCAGGGCTTTGGCAAAGGTGGCGCGTATAAGACATTAGCCGAATATGCTGCCCGCCATGCCTCCGGCACTTTGGCTGAATACAGAGAGGCTGAAGTTAAGGGCCTGCTGGATGGACCGGCACGCTGGGTAGGAGATAGCAGTCCCGATGATCTTAGGGGGAAATGGACTCAAGGCTTTGATCTGCTTAAGCGGCTGCGTGACAGGGAAGAGCCATCACCTTTCTTCACGGAACTATTTAGTCAATTAAGAGCTGATTTTGATACTGCCCGAAACTGGCTGGATAACGTTCCGATCCAAGATGACGAGTTTGTGAGAGCATACGCGGAGTGGCAAAAGCAGCAAGCTCAACCAAGCTCACCGGTGGATACAGAAGGACTTAGCTTTGACGAGGCTATAAAGGAGCGATTTAAGCATTACACGCAGCCTCCACGGCCGCCTCAAGGTTCACGCCGTAAGGAGTATGTTGATGGTTTGCGGGCGGAGATGGATAAGCTGGCTAAGGTATGGGAAGAATCATTTCCGTTGGAAAACTCTTTTTATCTAAGTGAAGTAGAAGCCGCCCACGATCCCTCAGAGCAATAAAAATAGTTCGGAAGTCCGGCTCGATGTCCCGCCAAACCAGATTTCCGTGTTTTTCGCGGTTATCACGACGCAGTTCATCAAGTGGTTTTCTCGGGGTGAGGGCCACTTTTTTGTTACCCAAATACCAGTTCGAATCCTGCAATACATGAAGAGATACGGCTATCTTGAAGCACTAGCAACTGTTCTGATTCTGATGGTGGCTGTATTGGTACTACTTTTGAGAGTTTAAGCTGTTGTCTACTATTGATGGCTTAATTCTTACGGCCTCCCAGCCGTCACACACCGGGTTGACAATAGGACAGAACTATGGTATATTGTACGTAGATCTTAAATTACTAAGCTTCAAGGACGATAATATGTCGCATAACGGCTTGCCTACACCAGATCAACCTCCTCAAGTAAATGTTGGGGGCATGCCCCAAGTTGACGCTGTAGCGCAGCAAAGCCAACTACAGCCGTCGCATCATCGAGAAGATGATATTCATGTAGCTGAGGCTATGGCTTACGAAATTGTGAATGCTGAGGCAAAGGCTTACGCTGGTGATGCTTTGAGAACAAAAGGTGCTGAGGTGCGCAAAGCAGATGAGATGTTTGACGCTAAAGAAGCTAAGTTCGATGTACTTGCCAGTATAAATAAACAAGCAGTCCCATCACGTTTTCGACCATTTGCACGCAGTGATTATTTCACCCGTAGACAAGTGGCAGCAGATGCATACGTGGCTCTGAATGACCCTTGGCTGCAATACAGCCAACCCCTCCACAGAAGGCATTACGAAGAGTACCTCCAGGAACTGCCGGAACAAGAAGCTGACGCGTTTGCGTGGGGCGGCACTCCTCGTGACTTTCACAAAGGCTGGGAGGATTATGATAAGCGAGCTGACCGAGTTGAAGAAATAGCAGGAGTGCTGCACGATCATCCTGTCAGCCAGGATTTTCAAGATGCCAATCCCGAAGTTGATATTACACCTAAGGGCTTACTGATCCGAGCCGAAGCTGCCGAGCGAACCCAAGCAAGGGCTGCTTTTTACAGAGAACGAGTACAGCGTATGCAATGGGACGATCCCGAAGAAGACGATGACGGCGGTAGCACAGGTTACGGGGCGCTTGAGGGCTTGATATACAGTATAGGCGGCCGAGCGGATGTAGATTATGCTACAGCTAAGGAAAATGAGTTGCACTTCATGAGGCGAATGAAAGCAAGCCAGGACGATTTAAACGAATTTTATAGAACTCTTTACACTGAAGCAAACGTTAAACCACTTGAAGATGAAGTTGCCCAAACACAAGGCATATTCGATGCTCTTCAGGATGACATCCATGCTGGGTTACCTGGACTCAATGTTCGAACTGCCTCTGCTGTAAAGTAGTTCCATACACTCAAGGCTACGGGCCGCCATTTGCAACGTTATAGCTCTTATGTTATTATATTAACTATGACAGAGGCTGTTACACTTCATGTTGTACCAAGCACGTGGGTAGAACGGTTCACGCATATGCAAGAACCCTACAGCAGGGTGGTGGGCGTGGACATTGCAGATGGGCAAACAATTTGGGTATCGCCATCCCAGACTGGGGATAGAGCTTCCGAGTATAAACAGGCCGACACACAAGAAAGAGCCATACCTTTAGATATAATTCACGCGCAGAGGCTAGTAGCTTTTTTCGATAGATTTATGAGTTATGGGTCACGAACTAACGAACACTACAACTGTCATCGATTTGCTGTTTGGATGACTGGAACTGAGCAGCCAACTCAAGATCCGACGGGTTTTGAGCAAGCACAGAAAATAATGGAAGCCGGCAGAACTTTAGAGGGACCTCTCAGATTAGGCGAACATGGTATTTTTGGAGGGAAAAAAGACAGCACTTTCACACCCGACCACTCTGTTATTGGACTTGGGGAAGACAGAGACGACTGCTTACAAGTAATATCCACAAATGGTCATCTGGCTGTCACGACCTATCACAGCATAGAACGCTTTTATAACGATGCGGCAGAAGGTTGGCGAGGGCTGTCTAACTATGGTATGTATGTATTGCGTGCCGCAGAAGGACCACCACTAGAACCAGAGACTGCAAAATAGTTCCAAACCTATACGGCCACGGCCGCCATTATGCTTAGGCTAAATTATTGTGCAATAATATAGTTGTGAAAACTCTCAAATACAAAAAGCAACTATTATTCATCGTTGTTGCGATTGTATTTTTATTGGGGGTGGCAGCAGTATCATACTTATATTTATATACAAATAAAGACAACTCGCCAGTTTATAAAGATGGTTATGTAACTTTTAGTGGCGAAGTAACTAACATCAGTAATGAATGCGCATATGACGGTAATTGTTCAATTTCGGTTGATGGAAGTAATATTGTAACTGGAAGCGGACTTTCGGCTAATCCAACGGATAATATTTATGGTAGAACTGATAATGTCAAAATAGGTGATAGGGTTACCTTAAAAGCAGTACAAAAAAGCTATGGTCTTTCGCTTCAAGGCTGCTCTTCTTGCTACATCAAAAAGGTAAAATAATTCCATACATCCTCTGCCTCGATGCTTGCTATCATATCTTGCAAGCTTGAGCGTTATGAAATAACTTGCTGAAGTACCTATTCTTTAAGCCTAATATAAGAAGTTTTAAGGGGGAGGGATTGTATATGAGTATAGAAGGACATGGCATTGAGGCGGGCCGTAGCGGGTGGATTCCGCAGCCACCTGTTGTTACCCGCTGGGCATTTAATACTTTCATAGGCATATCGCATAAGTTGATTGCTAGGCCGGCTATTAACTCCTTGTTAGCTCCACAAATTACGCCACAGGACCGACCGATCAATTACGGAAGAGCTCCTGAAATAGGGGTAGTTCATGCTCCTGGCCAAGATCGTGACCATACCCTAACTTTCTAGCCCACAAGATCAAGTATTTTGATTTGAGTATTACATTGTAGGTATTATTTAGTGGTAAGCTTTAACCATAAGTAGGGCCATGTCTAAGAAACCTAAACATTTAACAGCGCTTATAGTCATTCTTCTTGTGGCGGCGGCGGGCACTTATTTTATAGTTGGTTCGCGGGCGGCATCGCCGAATACTTCCGCGGTCGCGACAGATGGTAAGGCGGCAGGTAGCGCGACGGCCCAACAGAACTGTACCGGTTCAAACAGTGGCGGCTGCGTTTTGTTTAGGAATACGGGCGCGTCAGACGCTACATGCAATCCCAGCCCATGTAGTGCCGGCGCGGCGCCAACCGCGACGGTGAATATGGTCGATCTTGGCCCTATCAATGATGGCAGCACGTCTCCAGACCGAACTTATGGTTATTACATTCCCCAACACTTGGTGCATGACGGTTCGGCGCAAGGCCGGCCAGCCGCGGTCTTCGACCTGTCGCGGACCGCTTGCGGTACGGGCGCGGCCAATGGCGAGTATCTGAACTCCCAGATGGGGCCGGTAGCCGACAATAATAACTTCGTTATTATCGAATTGGAATGCGCTTCCGGGAATAACAGTTGGATTCACCCCGAAACGGACTGCGGGGGCGCCGCTGGGGTAACCGGCGCCGGAACTTGCGATAGCGCGACCGCGCCTAGCGACGAACCCTATATAAAAGCGGCCGTGGCGGATGCTACTACCCGGTTCAACCTGGATCCGACCCGCCGTTACCTGATTGGCGGGTCATCGGCCGCTAATATGGCCCGTGACGCGATTTGCAGTCAGTCCCAAACGCCCAATAACTCTACGCTTTTCAGGGGTATTATGACGATGGGCGGCGGTGCCAACGCCTTGTTGAATACTACTTCCGGGGTTTGCCCGAGCGGCGACAAGACGACCTTTTGGCTGGAGCTTATGGGCCAAAACTCCGGCGCTGACCCGTATACTACTATCAAGATACCTAGCGCATGCACGTCAACCTGCGACCATACGATTCTTGGTTTTGCCGATACTCGTGATTGGTGGGCCAGATATCTTGGTAATTGCGGCGCCCCGGTGCACTCCTCAATAGATACTATTTCCCCGGGTGTCTCAACCGAAGTCTATGACTATACGTGCAATGATGGCCACGCGACGTCACCGTTCTTCGAAGCTGTCGCCGTCGTTAATGGCGGACACATGTGGTGCGGCCTGGATAGTAGTCCTGCCCCTAATTGCGGGATTGGCCCTAATAATACCAATGGCTGGAAGACCGCGACTTACACTTGGAACTTCTTCGCCGGCACCACGACCAGTAACTAAATAGTGACCGGATTACAGGTTAAAATGTGCTATTATTTTAAATAAAGTGGTTGGGAATAAACATTAATTACTGATTGGGCGTACGCTAGGCCGTGAATTTTAATTTATTAAGCCAAAATCTGTTGCTGATTGTCTGCGTGCTGGTGACGGCACTGGTATTTTATATGCTTACGCATCTAGGCTGGCCGGAAAAGGGGTCTAGAAAGGGCAAAAAGAAGCAAAAAGAGATCAAGCAACGGATAATAAAAGAGCTGCTGGTTATCCTGGCGGCCAGCCTTGTCGTATCGCTCTGCCTGAAGCTATTAATTAGCCGTGAAACTGATTCTGGCCTGCCCGACGCGTTGGTGTTGATGGTTTTGCCGGCTATGTTCTGTGTCGGCCTGTTGGTGCTGATTATCAAGGACGGACTCAAGCTGCGCGCGGTTGGAATTATCAGTGTAGTCTGCGGCGTGCTATTTTCACTGTTACTGGTTAATAACTACTATCGTTTTTACCCGACGCTCGGCCAAGTTTTTAATAAAAACAGCGCGGTGGCGTCGCTTAACGATTCGCAGAAGGGGATTAACCTGCAATTTACGCCGGCGGCCAACGCGACTTCCGATGCCCAATCGATTGAGGGATCGCTGTCATCTCTCAGCAAACAGCCCACCAAAGGGAGCGTCTACAGTTTGGACATTCCGGGGGTCGTTTCTAAGTTTCATGCCCGTACGGCCTATGTCTACGTGCCGGCTATTTATAACAACCCCGGCCGGATTAATTTGCCGGTGATCGTTCTGACTCCCGGCTTTCCGGGTTTGACGGAGAATTGGCTGGGCAGTGGTCTTCAGGGGACTATGGACGACTTCGCGGCCCATCATGATGGCATCGCGCCGATAGTTTTTATGGTGGATAACACCGGCGCTTTGACGAATGACACGGAATGCGTCGATAGTCCGCGCGGTAACGTGGAGACTTACTTGTCGGTCGATGTCCCGAATTATATTAAGAGTAAATTTCATGTAGCGACGGAATCCAGCCACTGGGCGATCGGCGGTTTAAGCATGGGCGGAACCTGCGCCGTCATGCTGGCGCTTAGGCATCCGGACGTTTATCACTACTTCTTGGATTATGGCGGGGAAATGGGGCCTGAGACCGGCTCGCAGGAAAAGACTATCCAAACCCTGTTCGGCGGATCTGAAAAAGCGTGGGAGGACCACCAGCCTGAAAATTTGTTGGCGACACGCACGTACAAAGACATGGGCGGCTTCTTCGGGATCGGCAGCCAGGACGAGCTGGGTGTCACCCAGGCCGCCTACCGGCTAAGTAATGATTCCAAAAAGGCGGGCATTGAAACCCTCTACGAAGTTATTAACGGACAGCATACGTTCAACGTGTGGCAGGACGCTTTCAAATTATCCCTGCCGTGGGTATCTAACCGCATCGGTGCCACGGCCTGCGGGGTTAATGACTGCATCTAAACGACCATGCTAGACTAAAAGTATAGGCGCGTAGGGCATTATGCTTAAACATTACCTCTCTAATAGAACAGAAAACTTCCAACGTATCAGCCTGGTTTTGATTGTCCTTATCGTAGCTGGCGTGGGCACCTATTTAATTATTAGTTCTCGTGCCGCCAGCCCGTATGAGAATGTCGACGCCAGCGGCGGAACGACGAATGGCGCTACGGCCCAAACCTGCACCGGCAGTACTGCCGGTAATGGGCAGTGCGTGGTGTTTGGAGGCCAATCATCAGGTCCCGTTTCCAAAGCTGTCTGCAATCCTAGTCCGTGTACCCAGGGTACGCTTACGAGCAGCCATGTTACGGTTGATGATGGAGCGGGAAGCTCACTTAACCGTCTGGTACAGTTCTATCGCCCCCAAGGATTAACAAATTCTCCCAGTAACCAGGCACCGCTGGTGGTTCTATATAACGTTTCGGACCTGAATAATACGACTATTCCGCAGCAGAACTGGGAGAGTTTGGCCAATCAGGACCATTTCCTGGTAGTCTCGCTTACCAATCAATGGACACAACCTCCGGGCTGCAACACTTCGTACGCGACTCCGGTGGCTTTCCCACTGGTGGCCTGTGAGAATGACTGCGGTCCCAGCCAGACCGGAGTCTGCGACGACACGCCTTATATCAATGCCGCGCTCGATTCACTCGTCACCACGCAAAACGTTGACCAGAGCCTCATTTACGCGACAGGCGGCTCCAAAGGCGGCTCCATGACCGAAGAAACGATGTGTGACCCGGCCATGTCCAGCCGCTTTGCCGGTTTCGCGCCTATAAGCGCGGTGTTTATTTCGCCTTCCACGAATAACGATCCGTCAGTTTTGCCTAACTGTCCGGCGCTGTCCAGCCATAAGAATTTTTCGGTCCAGTACCAATTCGGTACCAGCGATAATGCCTATAGCGGCAACCTGGCTACCGGTTTCGTTAACGCCAAGAACGAATGGCTGTTCAGTCAAACCCAGAACCTGACGAATATCATCAACCCAGCTCTAGGTTGCTCCAACACGCCCACTACTTCAACCTTGTTTGGCAGCTCGAATAACATCATGACTGTTTATGGCAACTGTACCACGGCCGGTATAAGCACCAGCGTCGTACAGGTTAATGGGGGCGGGCATACCTATTCTGGCCTGGATGGTGTTAACGGCTTTGATTCAGCCCTTGAATCGTGGACGTTTTGGACCTCGAACGCGCCATTTAACGGCCCTTAAACAACGTAGTAATGACCGGCCAGCCTGTTTATGCTTGCTTTACGGCGCCGATTCAGGCAATCTATATTTTATTAGCGAGAGTAGGATAGGTAAAATGGTCAGGACAGTCGGGTTGGGCGGAGTGCTGGCTTTAACCTTGGCAGCATGCGGCAAGTCGAGTTCTAGTCCGAACCCTGACACGCATTCCACTCCCAAACCCCCTGTAAACCCCAGTCCGGAACCTTGCAAAAAGTTTCATGACAAAGTCGAGCCAACCGGACGGTAAAAACATAAACCTTAATCTTCCGTCTCTGGCGCAAGAAGTTGTTTCTACTACTGCCACTAGCACTATGCAGTTTGACGAATCTGGACATACTGAAAGGATCACCATATACAGCCAAGCCCAACCCGAACATCACCCCATGCGGTTCCAGAGCGACTTTTGTCCTACTCCTCAGGGTTCATAGTTCTAAATTCGGCGGCGCGCTTTGATTAGCGGCTATGCTAGTATTAAGGGGTGGTAAGCCCTGTAATCGTGCAGGGGATAGGTTTCGTCGCGGTCGGCGTATCCCTCTGTATATTCCAAACAAACAAGCGTAAAAACATGCTACTGCTGAGCCTGGTGGCGTCGCTGTTGTATACGGCGCATTTTTTCCTGTTGGGGGCTATAACCGGCTCGGCCATGAACCTGTCGGGCGCGGTCAGGAGCTATGTTTATTACAAAGTGAAACCTAGTGCCAAAAACACCTGGATAATGTTCGCGTTCTTGGCTATTACGCTTGCCGCGACGGCTTTGACCTGGCAAGGGTATATCAGCTTGTTGCCAATGGTGGGGACGGTGAGCGGAGTCGTGGCTTATTGGCAGCGCAAGCCCAAACTGATACGGCGTTTAGGGCTGATATCGCCGCCGGCTTGGTTTGTCTACAATGCCGTTTCCGGTTCTTATGCCGGGATGTTTATAGAAGTTATTAACTTGAGTTCTAATCTTATCGGCCAGTATCGCTTCGATCTTCCAAAGGGGAGCCGCTACCATAAGCTGTCGCGTTCGGCCCGATCCGCTTAATAGAAATTTTGACCTCTGGACGGTTTAGTGGTATTATAACTACATATTTACGGATAAGTTTGTTCCGTGTAAGGAGTTAAATAGGTGACAGGCCCGAACGCAGCAGCTTTGGAACGGGGTTCAGCAGTCCCCCAACCGGATAATCTAGGATTAATGGATTATGCCCGCAACGCTCCCACTGTCGTATTGGCCAGTCTGGCAATCGCGGCCGGTGTTGTCAGCGCGGCCATTAAAGGTTTGGCGGATCCTAGCCTGGCTGGCGCTCAGGCAGCTGCCGCCGATATATTCAATGGCCATGAGCCGGTTGCGGCTGAAGCCAGCCGGACGGGGCAGGTCCAAGAGTATGCCAAAGTAGCAGCCCAAACCTCTACTGGAGCCACGACTCCCATAAAGCCTAATATATTCGTTCTGCGTGAACAGTGTAAGGACGGGTCCAAAGCTGTTAACCGCAAAGTGGTTGTCACGAGAAGTGTCCAGCCGCTTGGTAGTTGCAACATCGGCAGCCCAGTCACGGTGACTGATGAAAAGCCTCGTTCCAGCGACTGGCAAAACGGCAAGCCGACCAAGGAGCGAATACCTAAGGCAACCCGCAAGAATAACCATCACTTCGTTTTTACGGAACAACAGATAGCGGAAACCCCGGTAACCCCGCCCGCGTCCGTAGCTCCCGCCGAGCCGGCACCTGTCCCTCCATTACCACCGGTCACTCTTCCTCCGACACCGGTCACCCCTCCGGTTACCAAAGATCCCTTTGCTTCCGGCAATGTCGGCACCGATATCTCTTGGCCGCAGTGTAATGGCTCCAATAATACGGTTGAGGGCAGCGTTTCTAACTTCAGTTTTGGGCTTGTCGGCATACAAGACGGCCTAGGTTATTCGGTTAATCCGTGCCTGGCTAGTGAAGTCGCTGACTTCACAGGCAACGATTTCCTCTATGTAAATACTGGCTGGTACAGCGGCTCTGCCCACGTTAATCCGAACAGCCCGAACGTCTGCGCGACTGGTGACGAGGTCTGCCTGGCTTATAACTACGGTTATAATAACGCCTTGTTTGCCGTTCAGACCGCTGCCAACGAGGGTATAAGCGTGACTGGCATGACAGTAGGTGAAGACCTTGAAGAGAGTAATACCTGGTCGCAGGGCCAGCCGAATAGCGCCCAGCAGAATGAGTCCAGCTTGCAGGGCACGCATGACGGCTTGCTGGCTAGCGGAGTGGCTAAGGTCCTCTTCTACACAAATCCAAGCGCTGAGACCGATATCATCGCCAACTACCAGAACGGCTGGCCGGAATGGTTTGCTTCTGGAGCGACTACGGCCGCCGAAGCCGCGCAGTACTGCACTAACGGTGCTGGCAGTGTCAATGGCGGCCCGGTGGAAATAGTTCAGTTTGAAGGCTCGACGACCACGGGCACAACCGGCATACCGGTGGATGAAGACTATGTTTGCTAGTATGAAGTTTTCCGTCGGGGGGGGGGGGCGCTAATTAAATGGC
>Ga0075522_10000253_pt1 | contig 37069 bp, 50 predicted proteins | sample NGEPerA_FD_74796 | JGI IMG/M metagenome (GOLD analysis project Ga0075522, IMG submission 74796) | Arctic peat soil microbial communities from the Barrow Environmental Observatory site, Barrow, Alaska, USA - NGEE PermafrostL2-A | ecosystem: Environmental > Terrestrial > Soil > Wetlands > Peat ... | reverse complement strand
GCGAGGATTATCCGCTGTCATTCACTGGAATAATTGGGGAAGCCACGCTGACCTTGAGGTGAGGCATATTGCGAATGTATTTCTAGTTGGCGGAGATATAAATGTGGACGCACGTGCGCACGGCGCAAACTAGGAGCAGCAGTGAAAGCGAGCAAAGCCGAACTTGAGAGGGTGGCACGGAAGCTGGCAAGAGCGCTCCGCATGCAGCCTCAGTACACCAGTCTCCCGGACGAGAATAACTGCTGGTGCGCTGGGGAATGAACGGAAGGAAAGCAGTTTTGACGCTCGATATCTGTTTTGATCTAGCGTTCTGGTTCTTTGCGTCGTTATACGTGCTCTATCACTTATGGATAGTCTGGCACCTAGCTACATGTGATGGGCATTGTCAAAGTGAATCGAAATATCTTTATTAAAGTAATTAAGTAAGCCAAGACGGAGAAGCCGTAATGCCGGTCGAGATTCACACAGAGCCGTTTCGCTTCCCGAACTTCCTGAAGGTTAAGGAGTGGGACGACAATCACAAGCTGGACTGCGGCTACCTTTCAGAAACGAACGCTGCCTCATATTGGGACGAACTCAAGCCGCTGTGGCTAGAGCACTGCCGCAAGCGACGTGACCAGATTCGCGCCAATAGAGGCGCTCCAACCGTGGGAGATCAACATGGAACTGACTGACGAAGAATTCATGCGCCGATTGCGGGCACGTTTCATTGAGCGTGGGGGTGAAGGTGCCGACGCCGTAGCTGATGCGGTGGAGGTGGCGACATGGCGGGAAAGCCCATTTGAGGATTTTCCCGAGGATTCCGCCGATGAGGAAATGAGTTGTTGGGACGCCGATGAGGCGAGTGCCACGTAGGAGAACAGTCGTGTTTGAATCCACCTGTGTAGCCTGCGGAAAGGACTTCATGGTGCCGATGATGAATCGGCGTTGGGTGTGCTGCAACGGCAGGGATTGTGGCTGTAATGGCGCTCAACTCCCTGACGAATTCTGTTCCACGTCGTGCTACGAGAACTATGAGCCAGCAGAAGATGATGACGAGCCTCTAGGAGGCGGGGACGTAGGCTGTGAGGCTCATATTGCTATTCACAGATCAGATGCCATGCGGGTTGCCAGCAAAAAGCTGAAGTTTCGCAGCGAGAAAGCGATCGAGGAAACGTGCGACTTTGCCGGCATGTCTTTAGCTGACGCCTACAAGTGCGGTGCCGAGGAAGCCCAAGGCGAGATCGTCAATCGCTTGGCCGCGCTACGAACCTTCTCTGTTCAAACGAGTCCATAACATGCAGGGTTATATGTTCGCCGCACCTACGGAGCAAGATTACGTGAACGCCGTATTATCTACTCGGTTTCAGGCGCTTATCGCCGAGCGAGACTTGAGTGATCGTGCGATCATCGTGATCTCTGCGTTACAAGTAGTTTGGAAGAACGGGCACCAGTTGGGCGCGGTGCTAGGGGCTGAAATATGCCCGTTGAAGGCTGGCCCGGCTGAAGCCGTCCCGAATGCCGTTTGCGCATCGGCCGCGTGGATTGCGCAAGAACCGACGATCAGAACTGCGATCAATCCAGCGAGGTAATATCTCATGGGTGCTCCTGTGTAATGTTGGCCCCCAGCGCGCTTAAAATCAGTGCCACCCCTACGGGGGTGATCTTGTTAGCGGCGAGGTAAAGCGGATGGCAGATACCGGCATGCTCAATCGCCGCGGCTTGCAGCTCCGAGCATATCCAGGAGTCATCGTCACGCCAGTTGCGATTGACGGCAAATCCCACGATAGCGCGCCAGTCGTAGGGTTTGCCGAGCTGTTGGAATAGGAATGAGGTGCACAGCGAGCCCTGTTCCTCTGTTACTTCTTGGGTGAGGTATGTCTCGCTCTCAAACTTGGCGTAGGCCTCTGGCCTGATCTGCACACCCGGAGGTTTGCCACCGGCCTTGTCGAATCTCGCCCCGAGCTCAAAGCCTCCAGGGAGAATTAACCCGACATGGGAGGCTCGCCCGGCAGAGATGTACTGTATCGCCTTCGATGCCAGATCATCCTGCGTGACGAGCCGCCAGGTCAGTGAGATCACGGCAGTTTGGCGATGAGTCCGTCGATACCGGTGCCGATCTGCGTATTGATTACGCCCACTTCCGCATTCGCCAGAAAGGGCTCGAGCAGCACCAGTTGGTTCATGAAGATGGCGAATGCAGGGGCAGCACGTAGAGGAATCTGCATCGGATCGCCGGTCAGCGTCGTGCTGACTGCGGCCTTGAGATTCGTCAGGGCTATCTTTAGGAATGGGGACGCTGCCACTAAGGCGGCGCTAGGGGCTGAGGCAGTCGGGTTCGGTGTGCTCATGATTTCTCCGATGGTGGTGGGGATAAAAGGGGGGCGCTGTCATCGGTGCCGTCCTCCAATGTGTGGGGACGTTGCCGCTGAAACCAGTAGCCGCTTTGCTGTGTAACGATTGTGCCAAGCACGCCGGCGAGGCCGGTCAGCAGAGTTTTTGATGTCTCGTCGAGCGATGCGTGGAAGAAAATCAGCGTAAAGATCACGCCTAAGAATCCCAGCGCCATGATGTGCGAGAGGCTTATTTGCGCCTTTGAGAGTAAGTTATCCGTGTCGTTCATTCGATGCCACCCCATGCGAGGGAAAAATGGTCGGCATCAGGTTTAGGCATGCCGGTTTTATCCTTGAAATCTCCGCCCCAGCAGGCGAGCATGTGCAGGCTTTTCCAGTACGCGCCTAGCGGCGCATAGTCCGCGAGCGCGGAAAGAATCATGCCGTCCCTGAACAGGTTGAAGTCGATAGCCAGGCGCATGCAGTGCAGCGAGTGCTCGATCCCGGCGCCGGTGTTGGCGTTGATCTGCGCTTCCGTGGGCGAGCGATAGGCTTCTGAAAAAGTTAGCTCGTAGCCATTGGCGTACGTCCATTCGATCAGCTTGGCCGTCAATTGGACGAAAAGGGACTGCTGCTTCCTAAGATCCATGATCACTTATTTTTCAGCTCCCAAATCTGATCGACGCGCTGATGCACGCGCTCTACCAGGGCGCGCACGTCTTTCATCCCCTCTTGGTTCTCCGCATGCATGCGCCAACGTTCGGTCTGTATGCGATCTATGGCCTGCGCCAGTTCCTCGCGCGTGACGAAACTACCGGCGGTCTTTTGCAGTTGTGACAACGCCTCAATGGCATCCCGTGTCACATACTCCGCTTGCGAGGCGACGAGCTGATCGACTCGGAGGCGGTAGATATTGAAGAGATAGCCGAGTAGCCCGACCAGAGCGCCAAGCACCCATTGGACCGGACCGTTGCCGTATGGCTGTGGGTTTAAGTCCATCACGCGTACGGGAAGGTCATGCTGTTATTGCCAGCGATGGCCTTGGTGCCCGAGTTGGTAAAGGCAGCGCTTGCCACCGAGCTTGCAAAGGTGATGAGCCCGGTTGCCGCGGCAATTGTTGCCAGTCCCATCTGTACGGTGCCGCTGTCCTCCACCACGCAAAGCTGCGTCTGGTTAGTGACCGGCCACAGATAGGACGGCAAGCCCAGCAAGGTCATGCTGGTGGCGTTGGAGGTTCCGCTCGCCGTGGGTATCCACAGCGTGAAGTTGCCGCCATCCGCCTGCCAACTCACCAGCACCCTGACTGTAGTGGTAAGGCCAGAGAGCTGGGCTGCAAAGATGCCTGAGCCTGAGAACTTCAAGCCTATCGGCGTCAGAGAAGTGAACTGCAAAGGCGCGAGCTGAGCGAAGACATTGACCGCGGTACTGCCGGTTGCAGCAATCGCCGTGCCGCCCAGCGGGCCGAGCGTGAGCACATTGCCCGTAGAGGTCAGGACGCAATAGTCAACGCCTACCGTAAAGCCATTTTCAGTGGCATCGAACTGCACATAGGAGCCGACCGCATATTGGGTGGAATCCGTCACGCCGATATTGGCCGACGAGTTGGTCATCGTCGCGGCTTGCAGGGCGCCGGGCTGGATCGTGTTCGGACCTATCACGGCATTGGCAGAGCTACTATGCAGTAGAAGCGCCGTGACAGTGGCGGCAATCGAATTGCCTTTGATCTGGACATTGTGAGCAACGCCAGTCTTGATCCCAGTGGCCCAAGGAAGCCCCTGCGTTCCTACCGTGTTATCGCTCGCCGTGACGCCGAAATAGTTGGTGCCGATATATAAACCGATCGAGCCGGCATTGGCCGTATTGCATTCGCACTCGTTGTTGGAAATTTTGATCTTGTCCCAGACCGTGGAACCCAGATCTGACATGAGCACAGCGGCGGTGGCAAAACTGCCGTTGTCGGTCTGAAGGAAGTTATTTTCAATCGTAGTACCGCCGTTGACCCCAACGATCTGGATTGCGTACTGCTTGGAGAAGTTGATGCTGCTGTCGGCAACGATGCCGTAGAACACCGGACCGAAGGCAAGACCGATATCAAAGCTGTAGATGTTCGTGCCCAGTAGCACGACCTGCTGTGCCTGCTCGCCTGAGTCGGCTTGCGCCAGTACGCCATAAGAGGTGCCAGACCCAGTGGCGCTGCCCTTTTGGATCAGGCCGCTTTCGATCAGGATCTGAACGCTCTGGCCGTCGAAGAGATAGCCCTGATAATTGTTGTAGAGGAAGCAGTCACGGAAAACCGAGCTCCACAATCCGCGCACGCTGACGGCTTGAGCAAAGCCGTTGATCGAGAGATTGGAGAAAACATCGCCAGTGACTTTATCGAGTGAGGCTGCGGTGAAGTCGACTAGCAGACCGTTATTGACGAATCCTGAGGCTTGCTGATTGAGCTGAAAGTCGCGGAAGAAACGAGATCCGGCATAGGTGCCTTCGATCCCGAAGTGCAAGCCGTCGCAGCCGTTGGGGCCGAGGACAGTGAGCTGGCCCTCACCGGAAAGGGATGCACTCAGGGGAGCGGTGAGCGCGCTGGTATAGAGCCAGGTGCCGGCGTAGCTGTAAGCGCTAGCCCCGCCATTGGAGGCGACCGAGAGGGCATCATTGATGGCCGTGGAATTGTTGGCCGCGCTGGCGAGAGCCCCATAACGCCGGGTATCGCTCTCCTCCAGATAGAACATGGAAGGGCTGACGCTGGAGGTTATTTCAGCGGCAGTACGCGGGTAGAGCGCGGCGCCGATATCGGCCTGGGTGAAGTAATTAGACTCGTAACTCTCCCACGTGTCCTGCACATTACCGAACTGATCGGTGAGCACCAGATCATAGAAGCCGGGATCCAGACGCACGGTGGCAGAGCCGGTGGTATCAAGAATGACCGGATTGGAGTTTGCAGCCGTGCCAGCGGCATCTGACCATGTGACCTTGTTGGTTTGAGTCGTGGCCACGTAGGTGTATAATTTGCCTCCGGCCAGAGGCACGCCTGCGGAGTCTAAGGCCCGGAAGCTCGGAAACGGCAGAAAGGGTGTGGTCATATGGCTGAAGTCCTATATATAGCTCTGCTCATTTGGCTGGCCCGGAAGGTTGTTGCAGCAAATCGGAAAGCGTCAAAACACGCCCCTGCCAGTTCCCTAGAGATGCTTTTTCAGCCATCGAAGCGCCCCAGCGCTTACCAGCCGCTTCGCCTAGTGCAGCTCCGCCGATCGCCCCAAGAGGGCCTAGAATTGACCCAGCTCCAGCCCCAACAGCGCCTCCGAACTTGGGCAAGCTTCTGGACATCAATCCGCGCTCTAAAGCGTTAGAGGCTTGGGCAGCAGCGCCGGGGTATCCCTGATTAACCTTGAGAATCTTGCCGGCTGAATCTAGATCCTCTATTTGCCCCAGTATCTGTGGGGTATCAGCAAAGGCCGACTGGAACTTAGCGGAATTGGCTTTTATTACTTTAGATACCCCAGGCGCATTCCACTGTCCTTGAGTGCCAGATCCGGCGTCGAGAACCTTATTCGCTAGATGTGCCTTGATTTCCGCCAGCGCCGCTTGGGCTTGAGGCTGAATCGAATCAGGCATTGATTGAAGTGTGTTGACTACATTGTCGAACTGAGCGGCCGGCAAACGTGACAGGGTGTCTGGGATTTTCTCGAAAGCGGTGGTGCGATTAAGTGGATTCTTAGGGTCGAAATCCATCAGCTTGGCTATGCCGTTGGGATTATCCAGCGTCTGCTTTTCCATAATGACAACTTGACGGGCAGGCCCGTAAACGTCCTCACCAGCAGACTTGAATACCTCTTCATCCAATGCGCCTTTAACCTGCCCAATGGTCGATGAGTTTTCAGGCGTCCATGTCTGGTTAAGCCATTTCCTGAAATTCTCCGCCGTATCAACCATCCACCCCTGTGGATTCAATTGCTGAAAACGAGAGAATTGCCTTTGCATTGAACCCAGCAAGCCGCCCTGATCTTTGGCGAGCAGTGTCTCGGTGAAGTCAGGATCATTGAGCAAGGACTGGACACCAGGCATCTGTCCGATGGGCTTACCGGCAGCCTTAGCGTCGGCAGCGTCATAAGCGGCCTGTTTCTGCGTGTCGAAATATTGACGCAATGCGTCGAATGGTTGGGAAATCGTCTGGCCGCGAGCAACCAAGCTATCTTCGTCAGTTCCCACAGTACCGCCGGTGGCGGTCACGATCCCCTTGGCGTGATCTACCAAGGTTTGGCGTTCTGCATCAAATTGTGCTTTCGCGGATTGTCCGGCCGGCTCGTCGAATTTGGTCAACTGAAAGTCAGTGGCCGCCGCGCCTGCATCGCCAGATAAAGCACTTTCGCGCGCATTGTCAAAACCAACACGCTGCAGGATTTGGGCGCGTTCCGCGGATACAGCAGGAGGTAGTCCGCCCTGTATCGGCTCGTTATCTACCGTAAGATTAGTCCCAGGGATATCCTTCGGCTCGAAATATGCGCCTCTCGGAGCCGATGAAGCGCTCAGAGGCTCTGGTGTAGCGGTCTGCGCTTCTGGTGCAGCCGCTAACTCAGGGGTACCACCCAGGCCTAATGCTTTGGATAATCCATAGGCGCTCATCGCTACGTTGGCCGTAGCTTCCACAGCGGGGCCGGCGATAGTCGAGTACTGGCTTGGAACACCGGCAGCGTCAAGTCCAGCGGTAATGCCTTTGCCGGCATATTGGGTCGCTAATCCGGGCCAGTTTAGCGGGTTGTAGTTGCTGCCCATGACTCCAGAGATCATCTGTCCGGCAGCTGTCTCTGGCTGGTAAGCTGGGTTTTGCGCCTTGTAATTCTGCGCTGTCGTGTCTGCCTCAGATATTGAATGAATATTTCCGTGTGCCAAGCCGGAGAGCACGCTCCCAGTCGCGCCAATGTTCTGACTCATGCCGCTGAGAGTGCTATGCAAATACTGGAAGATCGGCGTATCAGCGCCTTGCGAACTAGCGGTAAATGGCTGTGAGGGATCCGTATATAGCGGTGCAGATGACGAAGAGTTCTGCGCAGTGCCGAATTGGTCGAAGTCATTAGCTGCGGCTTGCGGCGCATCGAACTGATCGAAATCGTTAGCCACCCGGGAGATACCCATACTTGGCTTTGAACTGCTGCGCCTTTCCTGGATTGGCTTTCAAATAGGCTAAGGCGGAAGCTGGTGCGGCTCCTGCCTTCGCATTATCAGAGATCATTCTTTGTCTGTCGGCGCCCAGCGTGTTCTGATATTCTGGCAATAGCGCCGCAGAACCAGATTGAGCTAAAAGACCACTGTAATATTGCTTTCGATTGAGTTGGATCTGGGAAATATTATCAGCGCTCGCGCCTGGCTGCGGGATAAGGCTCTCGAAGTTAGACCGTATCTGTCCAGCCTGTAACCTTTGACCAGCCATCGCATGACCTGCGGCCTGCATAACCGGCATAACTGCGGACATATATGTCTTGTCCTGCTGGGATAATCCCGCTCCTAGCGCCATCTGCGTCAGATACTGATGGGTAAGCCCTTCGCCTTCATTAACTGCGGCATCAATAATAATAGAGCGGGCTTTAGCAGATGGCATATAACCAGCGCTTTCAAGTTTATTCACGCCACTCATACCCCCCCTAAGGTAGCCTGCAAATTCTGCAGCTTTCAGGTTCTCCGTATCCGGTGGCTTCATGCCGAGCGGAACACCGCCGCCTACTGCACCGCCTGCGCCTGGAGTGCCGGTAGCCGATGCTGGGCCACCAGTCGCAACAGGCTGGCCGCGCTCATTCATGCCGCCAGTTGGCACGACCACCGCGCGCTGTTGCAGATCTGGGTCCGTGACGACCTGCGTAGTTCCGCTGGGCACTTCGCGTGACAATGCGTTCGTGGCCTGCCCAGTCATATCATTCACGTTCTGCGTGCCGCCGTAGCCCACGCCTTGCTGGTTGAAGTGCTCGGGCATCGGAAGCTGTGGCAACTGCAACGCAGCGCGCTGCTTATTGGCTTCGATGGTGGCGACGCGACGAACATTGATGGCCGTTACCTGACTAGGGTCGACGCCATCTTTCGCAGCAAGCTGCGGCCACTGGGCGAATAACTGCGGGTTTTGCATCAGCGCGACATGCGCGTTAGGGTTGTTCGCAAAGGATTCCATCACAGATAGCGGGCTGTTCGGCATCGACGCCTGAAGTTGCGCTGACTTCAGCGCATAGTCCCGGCCTTCGGTTAGGCCCTTGAGCATATCCGGGGCCAGCATCCCGACCGCCTGCGCGGAACGCGGATCTAACATGGGCGCACCTATATTGGGTGCGCTGCCCCCCCAACTTTGGGGTGCTACTGAGCCCTGCGGGCCATTCTGGATCCCGCCAGTCGGGCCGCCATTGTTCTGCGCCCCTCCCTGATTGCCCTCCACTGAATCCTGAATGGTTCCCTGCTTGAACTGCTGGAACTGCAAGGCAAGCCGCATCTGCTGCAGATTCAATCCCTGCCCCTGCAATTGCCCGGGGAACATCTGCGCTTCCTGCGATTGGGTCTGCTGTGCCTGCTGCAACTGCTGCGCGCCGGCCTGTACCTGAATCGGGGCCATCTGGCCGCGTATGTATGCCCCGAGCACATCCGGCGGCGGGGCGAAGGACGGAGAGGGCGCGACGAAATCAGCCATCAGTTCAGCCCCGGCTGATTGACCACGTAGCCGCCTCCGACGTTCATGAGCCCACCGCTCATGGCGTTGTTCTGGTAGGTGTTCATCGCGGACTGATCCATGTACGGATTGGAATACTGCGGTGACTGGCTATAGCCCAGAGCGCTACCGATCCCCGACAGGCCGCCATTGATGGCCTGCGCCTGATTGGCATAGCCGGTCGCTTGAGCATTGCCGGCATAAATCTGGTTCGAGCCGATCTGATTGGCTGCATTCGCCCCTGCAGCTCCCGTGGCCTGCACAGAGGACTGCCCGAGCCCGGCAAGGCTCTGAAGCCCTCCGGTGTACTGCTGGGCATAGTTACTCGCCAGCCCCTGCCCGAAGGTCTGCAGCTCCTTACCGGCAGCCCCTGACTGCAATAGACCATTGGCCGCAAGATCGCGCTGCGTGGCCAAGTTCCCCTGCTGCTGCTGGAACTGATAGCCGGGGAGATTAGAGAGAATCGAGTTGTAATCGGGAGAGGCCGCCTGTCCAGTAGTCGTGGCTCCTGCGCCGCTTGCATCTCCAGGAGTCGCGACACCGCCAAGCCCATAGAACTGGGACAGAGCATTGACCGCCTGTCCGCCTGCCTGTCGCCACGGCGCCTGATTGGCGTTCGTGGTGTTGTACATGCTCATCTGCGTGTTGTTAGCGGCGTTCGACGCATTGGTCTGGGCGGAGGCCGCTTTTGAAGCGTTGTTGGATGATATGACGCCGTTGGCAATCGAGCCGGCAGCCCCAACGCCAAGAGCAATAGATGCCCCTACCCCTATTACTGCTGAACTCACGATAAAACCTCTAATCGAGACGTTGTATTAAGGACATCCCGATAATTGACTAGCACTTCAGAACCACTGGGAATGGGCCAAATCGCATCCACATAAACTGACCGATCTTCAAGAAAGCACTTTGCATTGGGGGAATCCGAATGATTCAGGTAACGACCAGCAGGCGTGCGGTTAGGCCCTATGCGAATAGGACAGATACGCTCGCCAAGAATGATTGGGGCCTTCGTCATGACGCCATGACCTTCAATGGTTGATGGGCCTATCTCCACCTTCACCGGTGTGGTGAAATCGATGATGTCATCAGTGTTCGTGTACAGATCCCGCAGCTTGTTTTCGATGTCTGGCGTAATGCCGGCCTCATCCTTCAGCGCCTGATAGGCATATCGCGTGAGGCGCACATGAACGGCTTTCCCCAAGGCGAGCATTCCATTTTCTGGAACGAAAGCCTCTTGTTCCAAGGCCGCAATGTCACGCGAATCGCATGGATTCGGATGAACGGTTCTTGCCACTACATCGGTCAATGCCTGCACCACCATCTGATAGCCAGGACGTGAGGTAAATTCAGCAGGCGCATCGAACCTGACTTGTCCGTCTTGTGAATTGAGCACAATCGACCCGGAAAGCAGTTGGCACAAGTGACCATGGCGATGTTCTCGCCCGATAATTAACTCACCCGCAGGTATCGAAATCTCTCTAATATAAAGACCGCCATCAAACAGATGACGCAGAGGGTATTCCGATTGCTCCAAGTCCAGAAATCGGTGCGTTAGGTAGGCCAACTTCTCCGGCCATGTAAGCGGCAGTGCATTCAATTGTGCGATGAGATTCACGGGCGGCCGCTAGCTTTTGAAAACAAATGAGTTCTCCAATCTGCTTATTGAGCTTCACCAGCTCGCCCCGGATCTCGCTCAGCTCGTTCCTCACGTCTGCTGAATCCCGCTCGCATTCATGCTGATGGCAGTGGCCGTATCCGAAAAGCACTGGATCGAGTCACCGGCATTGAGCACAACGCCCGCGAGCTCGGGCGAGACGTAAGAAGCTTGCGATGCAATCGAGAGCGCATCAATTACGATGGCCGGCGCTCCGGCACTGCCGCCGCTTGGGACCACCTCGGCCGTTATTTTCGCAGCCCCGCCCGAGGTATTGCAGAACACCACATGGCGCACGATGACTTTGGAATTGACCGGACAGGTATATTGGGCCGCAGGAGTCGTGATGGGCGCCTGGATATTCTGAAACAGGCTGATCGCATTCAGGCTCATGGAATCCTCACGGCCACCAGGCCATCAAACTGTAATCGGGGCGTTGCGGGAGATCCGCATTCGCAAAGAGCGCCGCAACGTTCAAAGCAGCGGCATTGATACGATCCTGCAGGCCCAAAGCATCCTCGGCCGCGCCGTCGAGCGCATCCATCGTCTGTAGGTCTTGAATCGTCGTGACGGACGGCACGCTTTGCGCAAGGGTCGCCAGATACTCATACCACTCGCGCGTAAAGCGGCCGGTCTTGGAATCAATCGGGTTAAGTGCATAACGAGGGACTATGGTGGCGCCGCTCATGAGTCGTAGCCCTCGCCCTTAAGGTTTGCTCCCACCCACTGGACTCGGTTACCCATGGTCGTTCCTATTCGGAACACCACGTCACGCCCTGTTCCAAGTCGTCTCCAACGAACTCTGGCCAGGGTCTTGCCGAGCATCCCCAGTCCGATCTGGCGCCTATAGCCCCATGTTCGACCACCGTCCCGGGAAATCTGTAGCCACACGATGGGCTCTGATGGAGTCTTAGTTGTATTCAGGACGCTGCTGGCGAAGCCTTCCCAGAAGTTCGCCGCCCAGAAGCCGGGATTCCAGAATCCGCCCTGCCAGAAGCCAGTTAACGCCCCGGCGCCCACGGAAATATTGTTCTGCGTGTCCCCGTCGCCAGTCATGGCAACGAGCTCGAGAATATCCCCGCGCGCTTTTTTGCCCTCATCATCGGCAATATCCCATGCTCGTTCACGGTAGATCGGTGAGCCGGCATCGCTATAGACGTCCAAGCTCATTTTATAGATCGTGGCGTTCTGATAGTCCCCGACCAGATGCATGCCGTTGAAAAAGGCGTAGCAGTTCGCACGGTGCCGATGCAGTAGACCGGTTACGGGATCAAGCCAGGCGCGCTGGTGCCACGCCTGCGTCGCTACGTCATAGACCCAGCTGGCATCTCCGCTTGGGAAGGTCAGCCAGTAGAAAAGGTGCCCCTCTTCCTGGTAGGCAAACCCGATGGCATCCGAGATATCCGCATAGCCGTTGATCGCATGCTCAATAGCGTGAGTTGAAATACGCTGTGGGATATAGGCATTCGCACGATAGACGACTCCTTGGCCGTTCGGGTCTTTTCCAAGCCAGAACACGGAATTGTCGAGCTTCGCCGGACTTCTGGCTGCGGCACAGCCCTGCTCGATAAAGCCACCAGGGGCGCGCTCGAAGGGGAAGAAGGCAGCGCCCGTGTCGGTCCATATCTCGATCGTGCTATCCCCCATGAGCCACGCTTCGCGATAGTCCGAGAGAATGGAATTCAGGTTGTCCGGTAGGCCCTCGGCTGTGGCCACATCCAGCGCATCAATGCTGCTCAAGTCTCCTAGGGCTGTTATCCCGAACTGACCACCACCATCAGTGAATAGGACGTAGTTGTCTTGAGTCGTGACGATGGAGCCCAGCGGGGCTCCTGCCACAGAGGCCGTCGATACCCCTGTAAAGGCGACCCACTCCCAGCCGAACTCGTGGGCCACCGCAAGCTGCGTACCATTGTCGGTCATGGAGACCGGGAGCACCCCTGGGATACTCCCCAGACTTATGCCGGTACTGACCCCGGTAATGCGGTATAGGGAGTTCCCAATGACCGCATAGAGCGCGCCCCCGGCCACGCGCATACCGCGAACGCTGGCATGGTTACCAGTGAAGAACGCCGTAAGACCGGGCGTGCCGTAGAAGACACCCACTTCGTCAGTGTTTTGTTCGCTCGACTCAGGATAGATATTGATCGCGGTCTGACTGGCCAGAATCGGCGAGCGAGACTGGTAGGCCTGACCGAGAAAGCGAGTCTTCATCCAAGGCGCGTCGCAAGCTTCGATCCGCGCGTGACACGACGGCGCTCCTGCTCATTGGCAGATTCCACGAGTGCGGTGTAGGTCTGCTCCCAGATTGGAAGCCGTGTCAGTTCACCCAGGAACGGCGCGCTAGAGGACAGCGCGGCATAGAGGAACAGATCCGGGTGGCGAGTAAACAGCGCATTGAGTGCCGTTGAAATGTCGGGGAAGCGCTTGTAATACTGGCCTGTCACTACCGTACCATCTGGCATCGAGGGGTAGAAAATGATCGCATCGCCCTGAAAGCTGTACCGGATCGGGTAGGGCGCGCTTCTCACCTTGCGCTGCGTCAGATCAGTGATGGCCTCCCAAGGCTCATAGCTGGCTACCCCGTGATTTGCTACGTAGGGCGCACCACGAAGCTCCAGGTAGTCCGAAGGCAGAGCTGCCCCGCCACCAGTCACAGTCAGCGACAAAGCCGTGTCCTGCACGCTTGAGCGAAGATCACGGTAGATCCTCACCTCTCCAGCTCCAATCACCAGATCCAGCACTGATGTCGAGAGGTCTGACGTGCTGATGTCATCGCCGTCGAGCAGCACATGCACTTTATTGCGAAAGTCCACATAGGAACTAAATATCACCGATACGCTCCTGTGCTCGCTTGACCGCGCTAACCGGATCTTCGCCGGCACATTCCAATGCGCTCAGCAGCTCCTTGTGCCAGTGCCATGAAGCATGTCCATCGGCGTAATGCTTGATACCCGGCACCCCAAGGGTGTAGTGATAGACCGCAGCCGAGCTGGGCGAATCCTCTCCTACCAGGCAGTTCCAGCCGTGGAATAGCGAGGATATGTTGGTATCCTCAAGCCACTGGAAACGGTGCAGGAATGATGCTGGCGCTTGCTGCACATACTCGCGCGTTAGTAGCCGGTTCGCGTAGTGGCCGCAGTTCCAGATAATCAGGCTTGACCAGTTCTTCCTGGGATAATCCTCATTCGCAGATTCCATTGGCGTGCCGATGTACTTGCGAGGATGGCGGGTCTTATAGTCGTGCTTGACCACAGAGACCGCGTTATAGATCGGGCGCTGTTCCCAGAGCTTTGCGATATCGGTATCGCACACCATGTCTCCATCAGCGAAGATCGCAAAGCCTTTGAAGTCGCACAGCAGGGGGACCAGATAGCGCGAGAGCGTGAAGGCGTTGCTGCCGCTGCCCTGGCCGTCAAAGCCGGCCAGCATATTTGCGGCTAGCGGGTGGAACGAGACCGGAATACTGGCGCGAGCGATTACGGATTGGCAGAAAACGTGGTAAGCGGCGGCTTCTCGCTGGTCGAAACCAACGAAGAGCCTGACGGTATCCATTTCTTGCGAATCGCTCCCTTAAAGTGCCACAGCCGCGCATCGGACGTATCCTCGCGCGAGTTCGGCGACCAGTTGAATTCATTGCAGGGCAGAGATAGGACGCTGTAGATGCGCCTAGCGGCCACTGCGGCTACGGCATGCTGATCCCCGTACCAGCGATGCAGATTAGGCGACTGGCGTTCAAGCCACTTCTGGCAGGCGCCCCAGAACCATCGACCGCGGGAGAACATGACGCCCGTGTTGAACGGCATCTTGTCCGCCATATCAGCGCCGCCGTTCTCGGCCAGCGCTCCCTCACGGCGCGTGAGCGCGACCTCGAAGGAGCGCTCCCACACATCGTCCAGGGTGCGTTTTGCGATGACATCGGTGTCGAGAATCAGCATCTCATCGTGCCTGTAGGCCGCGAGATGCGAGAAGCGGTAGAGCATCAGCTCGATATTGAAGGGTCGTCTGACCACTTCATCGACGCCCGGAACAGCGGGAGTCTTAAGGTCCGACATCTGCACGACGCGGTAGCCCAGAACGTCCTTGACGCTCTCGACCATGCTGCGCGCGTAGGGCTGATCCCCTACCAGAAGGAAGCTACAGCAGCGATCCATCCGTGGCTTCGATGCGAGGCTTTGCAAGCCCGATGACAAAGAAACATCGGTCATTGCCTACCTGTATCGTCTGCAAGTCCCAGCGATCCCAGAGCTTCGGCAGCCACCACTGCATCGGCTCCTGCGTCAGATGAGCATTCCTGCCATCTGAGAGCCACTTGCCGGCCGCCTTCGTATCAATAGATAGGAACGCGATGCCCTCGCACACGCGCACAATGTCATCCAGCACCGCATCGAGCTTATCGGCCTCTATATGCTCCAGCACGTCGATGCAGGCCACCATCTGAGCCGGCAGCGGCTCCTTGGAATACTTCGGCACCCCCGGATCGTAGGCCTGATAAGTGACCTTGTGGTCGGCCTTGAGCTTTTTAGCCAGATTGCAATTGGACCCGCAGCCATAGTCAAGAAGGTGCGTGACACCCATTCGGTTTATGATCTGCGAGACGATTGGCGCATAGTGCAGGCTCATCACGCCGTAGTTCGTCGTCTCGTGCAGTCTCTCTTGCTCGGTGCGGTACTCGTCCGAGATAAGTTGCGATCTCGCTACCTGCGCGTTCAATTTCGCATCTCCATGATCCATGCTTGGCTTGGCGGATGATTCGTAGACTTTCATACCAAGGAATCGATTGTTTAGTTGACCCATAACGCCACGTCGTTGCTACCGGAATGAGAACCGAGACCGGAACACCCAAAGCCGCTGCCGTGTGAGCTACAGCGGTCTGGATGCACAGAACATAGTCGCATGAAGCAATGAGAGCGGCCGTGTCGTCATAGTCTGAAGTCAGCGTGCCCCACGGATATTGCTTGAGATTCACCTCCGGGTGTTTCACGTGAAACGCTGCAATTTCCTCGGCAGCATCCTTGTATTGCAAGCAGACGTACTGGGCATCGATCTGGTGAAATACCGGCAGGAACTCATTAAGCCCCACCCTGCGATTGCGCGAGTTGGTCTTGGGTATCCCGCCGCTCCACGCGATCCCGATGACGGGCTTGCGAGGATTCCACAGTCCATCCCACATGCGAACCCGGTCAGGACAGGGCACCAGATAGGGCTTGCCCGGAAATGAATCCTCGGATGTCCTGAAGAACTCACCGATCTGACCTAATGGGAGAGAACCTTCCACATTCCAGTCGTCCTTATCCCACTTGCCGCTCTTGTTTCGGCGCGTCCCGTAAACCCTGACGCCGGGAAAGGAGCGCTTGAATAAGCCCTCTAGCCGGTCGTCGCAGTCCAGGATCAGCTTACTGCACACAGCTTTAGCATCTGGGACCATGCTGGCGAAGCTGATCTCATCGCCCAGGCCCTGATCGCCATAGAGCGCGACAACCTTTCCTGGAGTGCCGTCCCATTCCGGCTCATCGTTGTACTGTACTCTTGGCCGCCAGTCCTCGCCGATGCTGCCGTGATAGCCCTTCCAGCCCTCCGCCCAGTCGCCCTTGGCGAGCTGACAGAAGCCTAAGTTCGTGCGAGCCCCGACATGCGCCGGATTGCTTGCAAGGATCTTGCGCGCGATGTCCTCGCCTTCGCTGAAACGTCCGTTGTCGAGATAGAGCGCGCACAGATTAAGGAGCAGCGTTTCGCGCTCCTGCGTCTGATTCTTGCACTGCAAGCCGCGTTTGTAGGCGCGTTCTGCTTCCTCGGGCAACCACATCGCACTCGCGGCATGCCCAAGGTTCGTCCAGGTGGCATCATTGTTAGGCCATATCTGGGTGGCGGCGAGCGCAAAGTGATAAGCAACCGGGAAGTTCTCGAGCTTGTACATCAGGAAGCTGCCGGTAACCAGAGCCGGCACGCTCTTAGGTGCTTCCGTCAGCAGCTTGTTGATGATCTTCCATGCCGCCTTGAGGTTTTCATGCCCCCCGGCACGCCCGAGTTGGGCTGCTTCTCGGCAGGCATCGCTCACACTATCGGCCATTATGATAATATTGTTCCATGAACAAGAAGTTACGCCACTATTTCGGCAATCTGTCAAAGGCCAAGATTAAAGCGGTCATTAGGATCACGAAAGACCATGAGCGCCAAGTGGCCAAAGAGCCGCGCATTTTGGCTAAATTCCCCAAAGAAACATGGGAAATCCCTAGCCTAAAATCTTGACTCCGCGCGGGCCGTGCATGCCAGTCGTGCATTTCAGGTGCGGGAAGTTGCTGTTAAGTTCGGCGAACATGCGGGACTCGTCATTCTTGTCGAATACGTTGATACCCTTCGCTCGCAGTTGCAGGATGACCACTGGCGGGATCTTGGCGTAGAGCCACCACCCGGCCTTGATGTCACCGCTATTGACGCCCACACCATTGGCAATCGCCTTGGTGTGATCCAGAAGCGGCTCAACATCCGCGGTGCGAATGAGCGTCATCTTCTGCTCTGACTCGCTCCATGACGTATCCGTGCGGATACCCGTCATGGGGTCGTATTCATAGAATTCTGCCACTGTCCTGCGTTACATCCTTGATGTCTAAACCGAGTCCGAAGGCCGCATTGTGTTCGGCTTCCACATCGTGTACCCAGCGGTATTTATGTCGTTCCTCGTTCCACTTGCAGTACCCCTTCACGGTGGGATAAAGCAGGTTATCGAAACCAGCTAGACCAATTTCTGTATGGCCGAATTCAGCCGCACAGAAAATAGCCCGCAGGCCCGTGCTCATCTTGTACTTCGGCTTGAACTTCTCGAAATAGGTCATCCACTTCTTTCTATGCGCGCGAAACGTGTTAGGCGAGTTGTGGTCCTCGCACTCATGGCTTGCGAGAATCCAGAAGGGTTCAGTGCCCTTGTGCGATATGGATGATGCGCACCTGATATCTGTCCGGCAGCCCCAGTCCTTGGCGTTGGGGATAATGCCGCTCTTGAGCCTTACAACGATATTGCCGTTTATCCACGGACCCAGGCCCTTACCGACGATAGAGGGGCCGGAACCGATGATGACTAGCATAAAAGAGAGGGGCGGCTCACAACCGCCCCACATGCCTATATGAGGCCCACCACTTTCGCACTGGACTGCCAGTTGCGAGCCACCAAAGTGGCCTCAGTGATGATCTGGTACTTCGTACCATCGCCCGTACGTGCAAGCTCCCGAGCCATGGGACGGCGCAGGAACGCGATCGCCCAGTAGTTCGGGTCCAGGCACAGAACGGTCTGAGCGCGCATGTAGCGATGCAGAACCACCGTATGGCGGCCGTAGTCGCTGACATACACATTAGCCGCACCGATGATCGGGCTCTGCGTTGCCTTGTCCACATCGACAAAGCGCGTCGCAATCGACGTGAAGTTGTCAATGTTGGTCTTGTTGTTCGCAGAACACAGGATGATCGTCGGGTCGCCGCCATTGCTCCACGCGCCCTGTAGCGCATAGTTCAACGCGGTCGAGGTGATCGCACCCTGAGAGCCCACGGCCGGATCGGTCGGCGCGGTTCCCGGTACACCCGATGAGGTGAGCGGGGTCGTTGCCGAGGTTGAGGTCGTGGTGGCCGTCACTGCGGTTGAGGCAGTCGCGGTCGTGCCCACAAAGGCGTTCTTGAGATAACCTGAGATCCAGGTCTCCATGCCGGCCATCGAGCGCCCGGTCGTGGAACCACCGGCCGTGCCGATGGCATTCTGGGTAAGGGCATATTCCAGATCGCGCTTTAGTTCGCGCATCTTGATCATCGCGCCGCGAGCCACTTCAGAGCCGCGACCAGCGCGCTTCGTCGCCTCCAGGGTGTCTGAGACCAGGAAGGTCTTGGACAGGATCTGGGTGTAATTGCCGTATCGCGACGGGCTGGTGAGCGAGGTGAAGGAGGCATCATCGCCTTCCACACCGATGTTCGCGGCGGCTGCCAGCAGAGTCTGGCCGAGCCATTCATGGGTCGGAGCGGTCGCATCGACCTTATCTAGGTTCGATACCGCCCAGGTGTCCTCAGGGAATAGATCCCAGATCACATCTTCTAAATCCTCACGGATACCGCCGCCTGAGCCGACGCCGAAGGTCTGGGTTGTATTGGTTAAAACAGTCATGTTGTCCTCTTAGCGATTCCCGAACATGCCTTGCAGGCGTGTCTCAATCACTCGGGCTTTGTCTCCCGAGGTATGAGCGTTCTTGATCGCTTTACCGTAATCGAGCTTGGCTCGAACTCCTTGGGGCATTCTCTCGGTGGCTGCGCCGACCTTGAGAACCTTGTCAACCTTGCCTTGCGCTTGTGTGGCGCCGGCCTTGACCTTCTCGAACTGAGAGGCTTTCCACAGCACGTTATAGCTGCGTGGATCCAGGAGCACGTTGTCGATTTCCGTCTCCGTGAGACCTTCGGACAGCGCATAGCTGCGTACTGCCTTTTCGGTGTCCTCACTGAAACTCGGTATCGATTTGGACGCGGCTTCCTTGGATTTGCCTTTAAGTTCCGTCAGTCTTGCTTTCACATCATCGTTGAACTTTGAGCGCTTGCCCTCGACCTGCTTCTCCAGCAGGGAGCGGCGCTCAACGACACTGTCGCGCTCCATCTTCCAGCGCATCAGTTGTTCCATGTTCATGTTGGCCGTATTGGCCTTGGCCACTTCCGAGAGATACGCATCGATAACGTGCATCTCCTGCGCTTCGGAGGCGATAGATTCGCGAAAGGCCGAATCCATCTGGCGCGTGGTCATGACATCGCGCATCTGCTCGTAGCCGCGGCGCTGATCGGCCAGCTCCTGGGTCTTTTTGGTGTAGTCCTCATTGCGCATGAATGCGTCTTTGAGCTTTCCCGGCAACTGATAATTCTGCCCATCTATCTCAAGATCGAAAAGGTCGGGCGCAGCCTCTGTGGCTATCTCTCCGGTCTGTGCGGAATCGTCCTGCTCACCCGGGAAGCCCATGGCGTTAGCGATACGGTCGGAAATCGACTGCGGTTGCGCTTGGTCGACTGCTTCATCTGTCATGCTTGTTTGTCCCTGAAGATTCTACGAAATGGGTTTTGACTGGCTTGATCTTTCTGCTGCAGGCGAAACGCCTCCAGCTTTCCAGAATTCACCGCTGTGACCATGTTGGTCTGTATCGCGCCCAACAGCCGCAGGCAGCGCCTGAAGTCCTCTGCTGTGGCTATATCGGCTATGGGGCACCGCTCTATGCCAGAGATCAGCGCCTCCCTGACGGCCTTGTAGGCATCCTGATAGGCGCAGCTATCGAGGACCGACTTCGCCATGTTGCCCTTGCCGATGTCGCTCATTCCAGCCCCGTGATGCGCCCAGACGGGTCTTTAATGACCTTGCGGCTCATGAGCGTCGCCCCGGTGTGATCCAGTACGTCCACGCCCTGCACTTCACCATTAGGGCCGTGCCTGAGAACCTTGCGGCCCGAAGCAATCGCTGCGGTCTGCTGCAGCTTATCCATGACATCGGATAACCCGGACTCAGGCAGGCTCAAGCCGCCGTCAGGTCCAGGAATCTTGCCAGCCTCTAGCGTCGCCTGATTGCGCGCCTTGAGGTGTTCGATAGTCACCTCATTGCCATGGTCGATGTGCTTGTCGATGATTCCTAAACCCGCATTGGTGTCCACGGTATAAATCTGGACCTGCGCCTGGCGCTGGCTCTCGACCTCCTGTTGCACGAGTTCTGCGGCCTTGATCTTCTCCCGACTCGCGATGTCCATCTGCGTCTTGACGATCTCAGGAGGCGGCTGAGGGGGGGCGGCCTTGATGGTGGAGGGATCTGTCCAGAATCGCCCGGGCGAGGCAAAGTCCGCAGCCTTGGTGAGTTCTACCAGCGTGTTGTAGTAGTTCTCAGGGGTAACACAGGGCAGCTTCATCTCCAGCGCATCTTTCTGATAGGACAGCATCGCCGTGAGCCGGCTGATCTGTGCGTCCTTATTGCCGGATGAGAAAGCCACGCAGGTCTTGAATGAGGTTCGTTTCTTCCATGAACCGGGATCGACTTCGGTCCATTTCCCCTGCAGTTGGATGGTTTCGCGCTTGTGCCCCATCTTGAGCACTTGCTCGTGGACGATGGAGAACAGATCCTCGATGGCAAAGGCCATCACACGGGCGATCTGTATGACCCGCTCGGCCGACATCGTACTGACCTGATTGACCGTACCAGGCTGCAGGTTATTCAGATCCTTGGTATCGACGCCTGAGAATGCAGCACTGACGCCGGTACGGTTCTGCCGCACGGTATCCATGTACTCCAGGCCCTCAATGGCTTGGGGTAAGATGAACGGCACCTGCTCGTAGCGGATCGCGTTGATATCGGTGGCGCGAATCAATCCGCCGGTGACTGAGATCAGCGCATCGTCTAGATTGACCTTGCTCTCATCTATGATCTTTTGCGGGTTATTGGCCAGATACAGGTTATTGAGGCCCTGCCGCAGAATCGAAGTCTTGATGCGCTGGATATCGCCCGTTTCATCCGCAGGACAGGTGCCGATATGCCGGTGAGGCAAGGGAGTGGCAACACCGGAGGCTACCGGAAAGCGCGAGACTTCCTCCTTCCAGAGAATCTTGCGGCCCAATCGGACCACGTACAGCAGTTCCGCAATGCCATCGCCGTCATAATCACAGCGAATCCAGATCATGCGCGCCTTGACGCGTCTTAGGGACGGGTCAGAGGGCTTGTAACGCTCTAGCCGCCGTTCCCCGTACTGATCTCGCGCGTAATCCTCCTGGGTGTAAATCTCAGGGTCATCAGCCGCATCATCGGGAACATCAAAGCCCTGTTCCCGAAGTTCCGTAAGAGTCGTCTCCTCCCAGTATTCAAAGTAGTTGCAGCGATCATCCAGGCGCCAGGAAAATGCACGCTGATCGACCTTGACTCTCTCAGGCGGAAGCACCCGAATGCACAGATTCTTAGTATCCGAGGCGCGGCGAATCGTGCAATCGTAAAGCATTGCCGGCCGCGTCATCGGCTGACCGTTCGCGTCCATAATCGGCTGTCCGCCAGGGGCCATAACAGGCTCTGGCGGCAGATCAGGCGCCGGGTGGCTCTTGGCATCGATCAGCGTGCAGGAAGGATCTTGCAGCAGATAGGACACGCCCGCAGTGGTCTGGTCGGTGTACTGCTCAATCTGGCTCGCGCGTTTGTTGTCCTTGTAAACCAGGAAATAGGCGTTCTTGGTCAGTAAGCAGTCTGTGGCCCACTCCAGGAACAACTCAAACCATGGATGCTTCTGGGTAACGAACCAGTTTAAGTAAGCCGTCTCCTGCTTGGCCTGATCCTCATCCGCAGCACTTTCAGGCGCCAGTGTGACCACATCATCGCCATTGGCGAAGATCCGGCACAGACTGGGAAGAATCCATTGCAGGGTCTCAAAGACGGTGCGGTCAATGACGTTGCTCTGGCCTTCCGGTGCGGGCTCGAGATTCTTTCCCAGGTACAGGTCAATGTTGATTGCGCGCTCGGCTGACAGCCCGGCGGTCAGGTTAGACAAGTCAGAGCCGTAGGAGCGCTCGTCAGAATCATCGATAGCCGCAATGAGAGCGGTATCGTCCATGGGCTTTGGAGCTTGAGACGGAATTTCCGAGGCGACTGCGCTCAATGCTTTACTTCCTCATCCGACTATTAGTGTGCCTTGGCCTGCAACTGGCGCGGATGCTCGACTCGATTGAGCCGCGCCTGCAGCAGATGGTTCTGCTGCATCAGCTCCTGCTCGCCGCGCACCAGCAGCGCAATGATGCACTCCTGCCGGTATGACTTCGGCGTCTTCATGTCGTTTTCGTAGATCGCGCACTGCGGGAACACTTGGGCGATGTTCTCTGCAATCAGACCGACCTGAGTCGTTGTCGCATTCGGGTCTGCATTACCCGTTGCCTTCAGGTTGTAGATATCCACATCGAGTTTCGCAAGCCGCGTCAGGGCATTGCCGGCAAAGGGGCTGACGTTCTCTTTGAAGCGCAAACTGGAGATCGTGCAAGCCGAGGTCTGCAAGAGTACGACATGGCCGCTCGACAGGCACAGAAAATCCGCATTGGTGCCAGTCGTGACATTGCTCAACGTGATGCCACCGGCAGCGGCCGACAGCGTGATAGTCGATCCCCCATCGCCCAGCGTCATCGCATTGAGCAACGTCTGCTGAAAGAACACGTTGTACCCGGCAAACTTCATCTGAAAATTCGTGTTGCCGTTATTGCTACCGCCGTAGTTCCATATTTCCTGCAGCTCATTGCCCGTCGCATTGGCGGTGCCGAACTGACGTAAGTACGCCTCGGAAGATGTCAGGTTTGGCGCAAGATCCGACATGCCATCGACGGTAGCGGCTGCTGCAGTATTGGTCCCTACAATGGAAGGCGTGCCCGCCGCAGCGCTCGTCAGCGTCTTGGCGCTGAGCGACTGTGTTTGTGCGAGTTCGACAATCGTGTCTGTGGCCGCTGGCAGGGTCGCGGTGTAGCTGGTCGAACTGGAATTGGCGGTGCCAAGAGTCGTTGCGCCGGTCGAGGTCCCGTTAACCTTGAGCCCGGTGGCCGCAAAGGTGCCCGTCGTCGCGGTGCCCTGAAGATTGACGATTGTGCCTGTGTCGCCGAGATAGAGCGTATCGGGGAAGTACAGCTCCTTCAGCCAATAAATGCCCGTACCGTTGAACTCCAACGCCCAGTAGCTATTGCCGTTGTTGTTGCCGCCGTAGTTGAAAACTTGCGTGATTCCGTTCCCGGTGCCGGTGTCGTGTCCTAAAATCGTGGCTGCGTTGTTGCCAGTGGACATACTGGGGGCAAGAAAACTAGCAGCTTGATTAAAGCCCAAATTACCGGTATTGGTTGCGCTGAATGGAGCGATGCTGTTAGCCCCCGTTACAGTAAAGTCAGCCGTTCCAAAGGTGTTACCCGCAATCTGCGTGGTCGCGGCAATCGTGCCACCTACCAGAAGCGTGCTGGTGGTCCCCAGTGACTGATTGTTAACGATGGAGCCGTTGGCGCCCTGGTTGTTGAACACACCGCCATCACTGCCCGAGGTGGGAGCAATCCACCCTTGAGCGATGTTGTTGTGCATCTGCACGCTGGTAAAACTGGACTGCGACTCGACAGCAGGGTAGGAACTCGTGGTCGCTCCATCGGCTTGGATATAGTTGTCGTGAACATCCGCATAGGTGCCGCAGCCACTCAGGAGAATGCCCGGCCCCTCTATCCCAGCGGCCACATAGACGCGGTTATTCGCAACGATGACCTGACTAGAGGATGTCTGTGTGCACGTTCCTACAAAGCCGTTGATGTTGATGCCGATCTGAACGTTGGTGTTGTAATAGCAACTGTTGCCAATTGCCGTGTAGCCGGTGGTCGTGGATATGGTGCCGTTGGTATTGAACCCGGTGAACTGATAGCAGGCGGCTCCCACGGTCGTGACCATCGAAGCATAGTTGCCGATGTCCTTGATGTCGGTCGCGCCGCCCCAGTGATCGAAGCAGGCGTTCAGGGAGTTAAGACACGTATTACCTTGAGAGAGTGCGTCTGTGGTGCCGACTGTGGCAACAAGATCACCCGCGCCGGTAGACCAGATGTTGCTCACGCGGACGTGAGAGTTGCCTGAAGGGAATGAGATGATGTGAACGCCGCCAGAGGCGCCGGTCCAGACTAGATACCCGTTCTGGACGGCGATGTAAGAGGCGTTGTTTGCGGCATTGACGAAGGCCGCGATGGCACTCCCCGACCAATTCCCAGCCGCTGCCGCAGTGATCGTGTAGCCGTTCAGATCGACGGTGGTGTTGGAATTGAGCGTCGTGGTCGCATTGACCGTGCAATTACCGGTGATCGTGATATTGCCGCCGACCGTGGCAGCAGCGGCCAGAAGCGCGGCATCAGCAGAACCTGTCGAGCCGTTGGTGCATTGGACATTCTGACCAAACCCGGTGAAGGTGTTGGCCGAATAGCTCATCGTCTTGTTAGAGAGCGCAACAGTATTGGTCTGAGTGACCCCGCCGCTTCCGCCCACGGATGCCCAGCTCGAGCCATCGCTTATCTGCAGCCCGCTATCCTGCGTATAGGCCGTGACGCCCTTGTAGTTAGCGGCCGGGAACTGCGAAGTCAGGTGAGCGAGTGTGTCGAAGCTGCCCAGCATGGGCACAGACACGCCGGGCACGTATCCCACATAGGGCGGATCGGAGAAAGCAATGGGAGAGATCGCCGCTGTCAGTAACAGCAGCGCCAGCAGTTTCTTGAGCATTTAAGGCTTAACTCTCTGGGGCAGTGTCAGGGTTTTACGATCAAGAGGCTCGGCCTTAGATTCACCCGCACAGACGCATGGCGGTCTTTTCTCCAACGCCTCTACTCTGGCCGTCAGTTCCTTGACCTTTGCGTACATCGCAGCGCTCATGCATAACCTCTTTTCGGATAATTGATTGGCTTCCACTTCTGTCTCTGCGGGGCCTCTTTGCCGCCACGAATAGACAATGCCGCATAGCGAAAGGCATCTGCTCCGTGGCTTGACCAGTCATGCACTGGCTGAGACTTCATCTCGCCCATCCGCTTGTTGTAGTCCCATCGATAATTGCCCAGCGATTCAAGGCCAGCTCGGCAGCGCTCCTTATCGAACTGGCATTGAGGAAACAGCATCCGAGCGGCGTTAATGCCGTCCTCTAGGGAGACTTTGTTCTCTAGTACCTCGACCTTAAAGCCATTGGCACGCATCACGCCGGCGAACGTCACGTCAGAGACAATCGACTCATTGTTCGCGTCATGCGGCAGATAGAGCGTGTCGTAGTTATAGGCGCGGCTACGTAGAATCGAGGCGTAATACGGCGCGCTTTCCCCGCTGTCCTCAAAGTAATCGATAAACCGAATCTCGCCGCCAAATATCTGATAGAACCAGATCGCGGTCGCATCGCGCTTGCCAATGTCGAATGCGGTGTATACGAGCCTTGAGCCGTCATAGGGCACAGACCTGACCCGATCCTGCGCAGCTTTCAATTCCTTGGCATATACCGCCCCAAGGATCGCGGCCTCAAATGAACATTCCAGTTCCTGCTCGAACTGGTCAGCCGTCATGTCCTTGCGCATATCCTCTATTTCGGGCTGCGGCAATATCCCGGTGCGGCTGGCTGGCAGAACGGCCGTAAACCATTCGGCCGGATTCGCTTGCGCCTTGCGATGCAATTCGTAGAAGGCATCGTGCCCGTTCGGCGTGCCTATGAACGAGCCCCAGCCGTGTCGGTCAGCGAGCATCGGGCGGATAACCTCGCCCCATAGCGATGGACGCATATAGGCGTATTCGTCCATGACCGCACCATCCAGATACGGACCGCGCATCGAATTCGGGTTATCGGCACCATAGAGCCGCACTATCGGGCCTCCCATGATGCGCACCGAGAGATCCGATTCCCGCACATCACTAGCCGATAGCACGATCTGCTGCGTGTAGCGCTTCAGGTACTCCCATGCCGCATCTTTGGCCTGTTGCCTGAAAGGGGCGATATAGGCGTAGCGCCCATCTGGCTTGCTCTCTTCAATGGCTCTCTTAACCGCGTCATTGACGTGGGCGACGGTCTTGCCGCAGCGACGATGGGCGACAACGTTCGACCAGCGCTGCGTGCGATTGTGAAACGGCAGAAACGCATCCCGCGGCGTATACGGGATAACTATTTCTTCCATGTCATTTCTTCCATGTCACCACGACAGGTCCAGAATTCTCATCCCCACCGAGAAGTACAGCCTGCGCAGGCTTGCCGTCCAGCCGGTTACCTAATTCCTGCAGCGCGGATAGATCCCCAGTCGCGCACTTGCTCAGCAGTACATCGGCCAGCTCGTCTATGGCTTTGATACGCTCATCGGCTGGCTGTCGGCGCTCTAGAGCCCGTTGTATCGCGGCAGACCATACTTTCGCTTTGGCCGCGTTTTGGTTCCCTAGCGGCGCAGCCATTGATTTAACTCAAGCATTTGATTGTGCGACTGCCTCTCGGCTTAGTCGCCCTCTTACAGAAGAAGTGCAATCGCCTCGTTGTCGAGGTCGATATCGAAATAGGATTTGATCTGAGCATCCATCCAAATGCGCCTGAGTTCTCGCGTTGCAGCATTCACTGCAGAGCGCAGCTCGCGCGTATTCGTCGTGATCTGAGCCGGCATAACGGATTGAGTGCGAGCGAGCGCAACCGCCTGAGCGAGCACAGCCAGTGCGCGCTCCTTGCTGGGGCATGTGAAACGATGCCCGTCAATCGTGAGCGCATACTCACGGACCACCGATGTTCTGGGTGCCAGAGCCGCTTTGCTGCACCACCACTCCGGCAACTGATCCGACATTGGCATCAAGGCGCCCACCCACTAACGGGGTAGTCAGTCCCCGGGCCGGATTGGCCGTATCGCTCCAGAAATCCGTCACTGCAGCGGGCACCAGCCCTCCAATCTTGATGATCTCGTAGGTACTGGTGTTGTCAGGGTTTGCGGTCGGCCAGTTCTGCATGACCGTGGCCACGGGAGTTGAACCTCCTGCTCCCGCAAGCGACAGCACTACATTGCTCTGTCCGGCCCCGGTCCCACCAGTCAGGATAACGATATCCCCAGGCTCGCACTGAGCCGCGGGAGTGGAGGCGGCCAGGCCGATATTGCCGTTGGCACCTGACAGTGCCGTCCCGGTATAGCGTGGTAAGGGCGCCAGCGTAGAGAGCGCAGTGAGACCTAAACGCGTGGCATCGTACAGGTCAGCTGCGGTCACGATGATCTTGAGCTGATGGGTCTCCATGTTCCCGGCTGTACCGGCAGGGGCACCCGCGAACCAGATATTGCATTCCCCTGCGGTTGCGATACAGGCGGCTGGGATATCGAAGCGATAGCCCCCAGGGGCGTGGGTGTCATCGATCTTGACGAAGCCACCAGAAGAGTAGGCGCCAGTGACGGTCTGCGTTGCTAAGGATATTGAGGTGAGCGTACCGGTGGCGCCAAGACGGTAATAGGCCGTCAGGCCTGAAGTATTGTAGGTGAGTCCTAGGACCGGGTCCCCTGCTGCAGTTGAGGCAGCGTTCTGCACCAGGGCAATATCCGTGTGCTTTGACGTGCTCCCGGCGGTCTTGAATATGGTTTGCGTGGACACCTAGAAACCGCCTTGATTGGAGTTAGCCAAACGGCCCTTAGTGGCAGCCGCAACAAGCTCGTCGAAAATAGCCTGCACTGAGATCACGTTGCCGTTGTTTCCTACGGTGAAAGTGGCCGCCTGCGAGGTGGCGGAGGTAACGCGTTTGTGTTCACTGGCCCACGCCCCTTCACCAGCGCCGCCAGTCGACTGACCGCCGCCAGCAGTAAAGCCAGTCCCCGCGGTCATCGTCGTATTGAAAAAACACCGCAGCGCATAGGCGCTGATGAACGCCGGCTGCACGCTGTTCGTGGCCGAGACCGTGACCCCATCCGTGCTGGTCCCAGGAGTGGCCTGGCTGGCAGAATTGGCGATATCAAAGGCTGCCAATGCCGCTCCTGATATCTCGCGCACGATGATGAAGCGATTGCTGGAGCTAAAACTATTGGTCAGGGTGAAGGTTAGTGCACCGCCCGTGATATTCACCGCCGTCCACTGCGCTAAGCGAATGGACCCAAGGACCACCTCGCTGCCTCGCTTGGTGTAGGTGTTCGTGCCATCGGCAAGCGAGAGCGTCTGAGTCGTATCGTTTGCGCCCCCGATTACATGCAATGCATTCCCGCTCGTGCAAGTGAGGGTCGCAGTAATGGTAGTGGCGCCGGCAGAAGCCCCGCTATAGGTCTCCTGCGCCAGAGCAATAGTCATACGTGCCCGAAGAAGCCGTCGCCGTCTTGAAGGGTAATGGACGTGACCGAGCCACCGGTCATCGTCGAATCATCCGAGCAATTCAGGCGCTTATAGGTGCTTGGCAGCGTGACGCTCTGTATCCCATTACCGCGCGGGTTGAATACCGCAATACCGTTGGCGTAGAGGCGGTAGAAAACGCCCAGCGATCCTTGGCTGATTCGTTTCGCGGTTTGCGCGGCCTCACTCGCGGCACCCATCCACGAAAATCCTGTGCCTGCCGGCACGCTGCCGTAGGCAATCTCTACGCCGCTAGAATCGACTGCGAAGAAGCCGAACCAGCGCAGCGTGTTGCAGTCGTAGGGCGCCGGCTGCCCGCTGAACTGATTGGAAGTAGAACCTGATCCGCACGAGCACGGAAAGAGCAAGTTATCGGTGAGCACGCGGCACTTGGCCGCCTCGTAGCGCACGCCCTGATAGGCGGGCGTGAAGGTTGCGACCGTGCCATTGCTATTGAAGGTAAGCGGACTGGAACCATCCGCGCGGATGTTGCAGGCGCCGTAGACGCCAAAGCCACGCCCACTGAGGACGGTCTTTTCCCGTGCATAGCCGGCAATAACCGCGCTAATGTTGTCGTAGGCTGCATCGTGGCTCCATGAATCGCCCGACATGGCCTCCATGATTCCAATGTCGATCGAGCCCACCAGCGGGGCGAAGCTGCCTGCCGCGGCACCACGGAACTGGCTGGTATTGGCGCACACCAACTGCCCGGGGTTTGCGGCGCGGAAAGCGTTAAAGAGCGCATCGAAACCGGCCTGAACGGCTGCGATCTGAGTCGTTGTATTGGTGTTGCCGTTTCGCAGCCAGTCGGCCGTAACAAAAATAGAAGATGGGATGTCATCCAGATACGGACCGGTGATGACCGAATCGACGGCGTTGGGCCCCAGCGCAAGACCGCCTGCGGAACCGTTGCGGTACAAATCCATCCAGTAAGCGACGAAATAGGAGATGCAGTCGCGGCCGTGAGAGTCGGTCGGATCCACGGCGGTCTGTGCTGGGTTAAGCACGTCGCCGCTGTTGTAGGTTACTAGGGCGCCATTAGGGTAAGAGGCCTGCGCGAGCATCTTGTTGGCGCTCATGGCCGCCACTGGGTCCCCGGTAACGCGGCCGGTATCGATGTAGCCGAAACTTAAAAAACCCGGATTAGCCGCCAGGATATTGGCGATGTCGTTTGGAATCGAATAGGCGGCAGAGTTCTGCCCATCCAGGCCGGGGTACATACCCAGAACCGAGCCGCGGTAAAGCTTCATCTGCGCCTGATAGGCAGTAGAGCCGTAGCCTTGACTTGCATTGCCGTTGCGTGTGCCGCCGATCGAGTAGTCGAACAGCATTGACGTATTGCTACCCCCACCGGCGCTGGGGTATGTCACTGTCACCGCTGTGCTGGCGGCCGACACATTGCCAGCTACATCAACCGATTTGACTGTGACTGGGACCACCTGGCCTGCAGAGTGCGGCGCGCTGTTGAACACGCACGGAGATGCGCCAGTCAGCGCGTAGTGCGAATAATTCATGGTCATAGTGGCCGAGGCATCGCCCTGGCAACCAAAGCGGCCCACGAATATCACGGCCGGTGCGTTCGGGAAAGTCTGCGTGTTCTCTGTGACCCAAGAAGCATCACCAGCCGCCGGGGGCGGCGTGGTGGCCGAGCGCTGGCTGGTGAGCACATTGCCGCGGCGGAAGATGTAGCGAGAGACGGCCGTTGTGACCGTATCGGTCACCTGTGCGGCCTGCCCGGCGGCCAGCAAGCGGTACTCGCTGGCGCCTCCTTTGGCCTGCGAGTTCGGAAACTGGAAGCTGTTGAAGTAGGGAGAGGCCGGATCACTCGTAAAACGCGCTGCTATGCCGCCCTTGGCGTACTGATCGGTGCTGACCACCGAGTCGATTTCGATGAATACATCGAAGTCGCCCTGTACAGCCTGTGCGTTGAGAAAGAACTGATCGCTCGTGCCGTAGTGATTCGTACCACCGCCGGTAAGCACGCCTGCAGAATCGCTGCCACTGAACGCCGGTGCGCCGATCTCAAAGGCCGTGAGAGATCCCCCACCTGAGGGCTGCGGCACCGTCGCCACCTGCGTGCCGTTCTCAAGCACCTGATAGCTGGCAGTGCCCGAGATGATCGCCCCGCCAGGTCCCGTGTCAGTCACGGGCGGCCATGCCACCTCATAGGTATAAGCCGTATTGTCTTGCGTGACCAGCGAGACAGTAGGCACCGGGGGCGCCGTCACGTCTGACGTCGAGGCATTGGGCGTCGTGACCGACTGAACGCCAGTAAAGGTCGAAACGTTCCCGCTCGGGTCAAAGGCCGCGACGTTATAAGCGCACAGCGCGTTCTGTTCCGCGGCGTTGTCCGTAAAGGTCAATGCCGAGGTAATTGCTATGAGCGTGTAAGGGCTTGCGGCGTAGGACGCATAAATCTGATAGCCAGCAACTGCAACGTTATCGGTACTCGCCGCCCAGTTTAGTACTGGGGTATTTCCCGAGAGCGTGACGACAAAGTTGCCCGGTTGCGTGGGAGCCTGGGTGTCGCGGGCAGCAGGGGGCTTACGGCGAAAGGCACGCAGGATGAAAAGCATTGGGCTCCAAAAAGAAAAAGCCCTGAAGTCCAGGGCTTTATGACCGCTATTGCGGCCGTGGTCGGCTAGGAGGGGGCCCCGCCGAATGGTTGAAAATTGGCGCTAAAACGCAAAAGCCCGCACAGTGGCGGACCTTGGAGACGGGAAGATCAACTCTAGACCGAATTTATACCCGAATGCGCAACTAGTAGTCAAGCCTACACCCGAATGCGCATCAGTCTGGCGAGCGTAAGGTTGTTCGACTGCTCAAACTTCCACTTCAAAAAGTTGAGCGACAGGCGCCAAGCGGTCTCAAGTGACCGCGGCGACATGTTCATCTGCATGGCAATTAGCTTTGTGGGCAGTGGTTTTCGATACCAGCTCACGACGATGTGCCGTGTCTTTGGCGGGCACAGCCGCACGATCTCATCGACCAGCATGCAGGTATCGTCATCAAGTGCCGGCGGCCGCGCAGTTGGCGTATCATCCCAGCATTCCTCTGCCAGTCCGCTACCATTGGCTACCGCCCAGCGCTGCAGGATACGATCCACCGGCAGCAACTCGCGTTCGAGAACTCCGGTCGTCGTATCGCCGAGCATCACCTTCAGCACGCTCGCGGTGTACATCCTTATTCCCCTGCCGATAGACCGAAGGCCATCAGCGAGAAGTTTCAAGGATGAATCAAACCATGAGGCCGAATTCGGTTTTAGCTAAACCGAAATCGGTAACCGAATGATTATCTCTGCGGTAGTTCTTCTGCTGCCTCTTTCAGCCACGTCCGCACGGTGTCTACGTCGAGCGGGATGTCCTGCGCTTCGAGGTAATCGGCAATCTGCTTTGGTATCGGGCTCTTTTTGTCATCAGGCCTGTACCCGAGGCCGTCCATTGCAAGGGCGATAATGATTCTGAGTGCGGATGTACGGCACTTGCCGGTCAATGCGACTTCTGGTTTCGGCGACTCTGGCGCCGAAGGCCGCCCGGTTGAGTGCCGGTCAATCTGCTGCTGGGCACTTTGAAGCGCGGCGAGAGGCACTAACACAGACATGTCACCTGCAGTGACGGCCATCACGACCTTAACATCCTCAGCCATCATCGCAACTCCGCCTTACGCGCGGCAGCTCCAGCTCGCCTTATGCGCCGGAGCCATCCAGACTCCCCAGCAGAAGAATGCGAAGTCATAGCCATTCATCCGATTGCTCCCAAGGTTGATCGATTCGCGAAGTTCACAATGTCGTCCTCTGTGCGCCAGAGGCCATAGGGCGCCTGCATCTGATCGCAGTCGGTCATAAATTCCTTCTGCGAGCGCGTGCGCTGCCCGGTGGGCGTTTTTATCTCCGCCGGCATCCATACCCCCCGATGAAAGGCCCAGCCGTCGAGGGGGCCGACGCGCGGATGGAAATAGATTCCTAAGCGCGCCATGGCCTTCATCAGCGCCGGCTCGTTGGCATCGCGGCGCGTGGTCTGAACGGATCGGCGCCACTCACTCATAGCGGGGGCGTGTCCGAAGGATAGGTGATTACCATCGAGATCACCATCGTCGCGAAGCCCACCACGAGCGTAGCGACTTGCAGCCAGACGTGGCACTGGGAGCATGCGCAGCTCATAGCCGTTTACCGTGAGCCAGCGATGCGACGAATGAGATATCGCGCACCGGCACGTTTTTGCGCTTTAGATCCCACGAGTCGTATTGCACTCGATATATCACGTCATTCTCATAGGCCAATGGAGCGCGAAACCCCTGCGCCATGCAGTCGGTAGCTAGTTGTTTTAGCCTCATCTGCGAGGGCGTATAAAGCTCCCCGCCCATCTTTGGACAGCGCATCATCCAGTTCTCCCAGGTCCTGACCCAGTCGTGCATGCGCTTGCGATGCATGATCCAGTAGTTAACGAATTTCATGTGCTCGCGCTCGATGTTCACGGTCGGTGTCTGTAATTCTGCCCATGCACGCATAGCCTCAGAGATCGAGAAATCGGCTGCCAGTTCTGTCAAAGCCATAGATCCTCCAGACAAAAGCATGATCAAGAGCCTTAGGACGCCCTACTCCTATCCGCCTTCCGATGCTGCTGGTCCGATGTCTCTATCTCTCAGGAACCAATGCCTTCCTAGCAGCTGGTCCGCTCCCCGCTCCCGGATTCCCCGGGCGCGTCCTTAACCCTGTTTTAACCATCCCGTTGCAGCACGTTCTGGTCGCCTCGGCTCTCTAAAGGCTAAAAACACCGTTTCGCGTATTCGGGTCGCCACCTTGACAGCCGATCGAAACCATAGTAAGAAACTATCGTACTTGTAGGTTTGATAGTTATTGTCTATCGGAACGCCTGGATGGTTGTCCGCCACCAGGCGTTTTTGATGTGAACCGCTGAAGCCAGCCCCGGCCATCGTGACTCGGGGATCCAGCACAGAGACCCCGCCCGGGCAGCGCACCGAGGCGGGGTTTTTCATTTCAGATCCAAAGAAAATCCGGCCCCGTGGGCGGGCCGGCTAAAGTCCTGCGGGGGATTGCAGGTCTGGAAAATTATTGACATTGCGTGCGTTGGCGTACGGATAGACGTCGGTGTGGCGCATATAACAGCGTTGGGATGGTGTGGGCGCGGGATTTGGGGCGAAAACGGGGAATCACCATGGTCTTGGTATGGATCGCGCTCTACTGGCTCGGCGATCACTGGGTGGCCGTGCTGGCCTTCCTGTTCGCTCTGGACTTCAGCTCGAAGCTGTCGAGCATCTGCACTCACCTGTGGGAGATTCGTCAATTGCTGACGTCGATCCGCGACGGGCGTGACGATTAGGGTCACCGGCGCGGCCTGCGGGAAGGGATTCCCGGCAAATCCCGGTTTTGACCGGCTTTGCCCAAGTGCCCTGCACGGCCATGTATTTCAATGGCGTCATGAAGACGCGATTCGATGTAGGTAACAATGACCCGCTCGACCAGCTCGTTCAGGTCGGTCCCGTCCACGTCAGCGAGCACTGCAAGCGCCTCATGCATGTCTGGATCCAGCTTTGCGCGGATGTCCTTACGGTCGAGCGACATCAGCCACAGGCCGGTTCAAGAGTTTGTCCGCGTTTAGGCCGATCCACATACAGGGATTCATCGACCTTTAATGCCCCGTACGTGACCGCCTGGAGCTTATATGCGCTGCCCTCTGGGATGACATCAGCCCACTGCGAAACCGCCCCTACTGAGATTCCAAGAGCTTCTGCGACTGCTGTCACGGTCTTGAAATGCTCAATCGCGGCGGCCTTTTTCATATTCCCGAGTGTATAGCATGCTATTCCATTTGTCTAATTATGCTATCCCTGTAAGCGATCTAAGCTTGCTTATGGAGACCATGGGACAGAGAATTAAGCGGTTACGGGAAGCCAGGGGGCTCACCCAGCAGCAGCTCGCTACCCTTGTAGGAGTAACTAAGGGGGCAGTATCCCAGTGGGAGGGAGGCGGCGTCGATAATATCAGGCTCGTAAATCTGCTGAAATTGCTGACCGCGCTCAGTACAGATACCGCCTATCTGGTTTACGGCCCAGATCGCGTGCCACGAAATGAATCAGTCGCCCTTTTCCGGGATATCAGGAGGGCCAAACAGTAACTTTTTTTGCCTTTTGGGTATAGCAAGCTTGACTACAAGGTTAGTTTGCTATACAGTCGGCTCCATGAACTCAGGAGCCGCCCACATGCACGACACCCGCGATGCCGCGATCAGGGACTACCTGGACGCGATACATAAAGCTGACAGCGCTCACGAAGCCGCAGCCTTTATGGCCCTGCTCGACCGCGTAGGCCAGATCGAATTCAGCCGCGGCTATACCGCTGGCTCGAACCAGACCACCGATGTGTTTGACAAAATCTTCAACGTACTCGGCCCCAAGGTGCCGATGGTGTTTCCCCGTGCGCGCTGAGCCAGAGTCCTACGGCGACATCACCGACATGGACCGGGATGGCCCGCAGTGGACACCGGACCGCGAGCCGGACGAATTCGAGCGCGAAGAAGATGCCGCGCGGGAGGCGTTCAACAAACGACGCGATGAAGTCAACGACATTTTGTTTTGGGAGGAAGGTTATGCAGTCACCGATTGACGAATCCGTCGCGCGCAAAGTCCTGAGCGTCGTGGACGCAGGTTTAGTGCACGGCCTTGGCAATCCAGTGCCGGGGCAGATGTGCGTTGAGGCAGCGGTTAAATTCGCACTTGGCGAGCCGCATGGCGATGATCCGAAATGCGTAGCTCCTGCACTTCGTTCGCTGAAGATCAAATTGAACGATGCGCGCTGGTCGAGCAATGCCGCGCGCACCAAGGGTCTGCGCCGTCTCGCCCTCGCACAACTCGGTAGTGCCGGTGTGCTGGATGAACGCGAGTTCGCCAATCGCGTTGTGAAACTCGCGATTCAGGTCTCGGTCCCGCAAGCCTTGCGTGCTGCTGCCTCGATCTGCAAGGACGATACCCACAAGTACAAGCTGCTCAAGGCGGCAATGGATTGCGAGTCCGATCCGACGCGCGCGAACGCAGTGAGCGCGAAAGATATAGCCGCCGCCTACGCCGCCGACGCCGCCTACGCCTACGCCTACGCCGCCGCCGACGCCGCCTACGCCGCCGCCGACGCCGCCGCCTACGCCGCCGCCGACGCCGCCGCCTACGCCGCCGACGTCGGCGCCTACGCCGCCGCCGACGCCGCCGCCTACGCCGCCGCCGACGCCGCCGCCTACGCCGCGTCGGCTCGCGATAAATCGCTCGCCGACTTCTGCGAGAAAGTAGTCGAGATCCTTATCGACATGAAGGCGCCGGGCTGCCAGTGGCTCTGGCTTACCGAGGCCGCATGAGCATCCAAGCCGCCTTCGGTTGCACGATGCTCGTCTTCATCACACTGGGCCTGCTGTGCTCGATGCAGCCGCAGCGAAAGCCTTGGCGGCCGGCGAGCTGGCGCAAGCCCGTCACCCGTCGGGAGCTGATCGAGAGCGTCAATGGGCGCCGGTTCAATCCTTGGAGGGAACGGCCATGACCCACTGGATGTGTCCCTACTGCGGCGAGCCGCTTGCCAACGCACAGAGCCCGCATTGCGGGGAAGCCGGCCACGCCGAAGAAGTCGAAGACAACGATCACGAGTACGAGGATTTCATAATGGATCGGGCGTCAGAAACTTCGGAGCACACACAATGAACGATACCGCACTGGTCGCACGCGACGAAACGCTTTCCATGATCGAGCGCGCGGCCCTCAATCCTGCCGTCGATGTGGAGAAACTGGAGCGCTTGATGGCGATGAAAGAGCGCATCGAGGCGCGCAACGCCGAAACCGCTTTCAGTGCTTCGATGACCGCCGCCCAGTCTGAAATGGGGCCGATATCCGCAGACGCCACCAATCCCCAGACGCACAGCAAGTACGCCAGCTACGAGAAGCTGGATCGCGTGCTGCGCCCGATTTATCTGCGACACGGCTTTGCGCTGAGTTTCGACGAAGGCGATTCGCCGAAGCCGGAGCATGTCCGCGTGCTGTGTCACGTCTCGCACAACCAGGGCTTTACGCGCACGTACCACAAGGACATGCCGGCCGATGGCAAGGGCGCCAAGGGCGGCGACGTGATGACCAAGACACACGCGGCTGGTGCTGCCATGTCCTACGGCATGCGCTATCTGCTCAAAGGCATATTCAACGTCGCGGTCGGCGAAGAAGATCGGGACGGCAACGGCGCGGACCCGACCGTGGACGCCAAGCAAATCGCCAACATCGAATGCCTGCTGAGCGAAGTGGGCGCGGATGCGAAGCGGTTCATGGCCTACATCAAGGTAACAAGCCTCGATCAGATCCTCGCCAAGAACTACAGCGCCGTCATCAAACTGATCGAAGCCAAGAGGAAGAAATAATGGATGCGCTGATATTGGTTCAAGGCTCGCCGGAGTGGAAAGCTGCGCGCGTTGGCAGTCTCGGTGCCTCGCAGATTGCCGACATGATGGCGCGCACCAAAAGCGGATGGGGCGCCTCGCGGGCTAATCTCATGGCGACACTGATCGCCGAACGGCTGACCAGCGTATCGACTGAAGGATATACGAGCGCAGCTATGC
>Ga0075522_10000251_pt1 | contig 37078 bp, 27 predicted proteins | sample NGEPerA_FD_74796 | JGI IMG/M metagenome (GOLD analysis project Ga0075522, IMG submission 74796) | Arctic peat soil microbial communities from the Barrow Environmental Observatory site, Barrow, Alaska, USA - NGEE PermafrostL2-A | ecosystem: Environmental > Terrestrial > Soil > Wetlands > Peat ... | reverse complement strand
CGTCGAACTCGGCGAAGGTCCGCGCTGCGCCGATGCGCGCAGCGTCGAGGTGCGCCGTTTCGAGCGGAAACCGTGTCAGCACGTCGAGCGCCTTCGGCTTGAGCCGCCGCAAGAAGTGATAGGTGTAGAGGCGCGCCCCGGGCCGTTCGAGGAATCGCGAGGCGGCCGCCAGATCGTACGGGACGGAGATGGTGGCGGCGGCGCGGATGGCGCTGGCGGCGCCCGACTCGCCCAGCCATTTGAGCAGCACGTTTCCACCCAGCGAAAACCCGACGGCGTAGATCGGCACATTGGGCTCGCGCGCCGCCAGAGTTCTCACCACGAAGTCGAGATCGCCCGTGTCACCCGAGTGATAGAGGCGAGGCTGTCGGTTTTTCAACCGGCGCGTCATCTGCAGCGGATCGCGCGCGCAGGAGCGGAAGTTGAGCACCGAGCACCGCCAGCCCACGCGCGCCGCCTGCACCGCCAGCCCCTGCGTGTGCAGCGAGTGCGCGCTTCCTTCGAGGCCGTGAAGCAGCAGCAGGCGCGACGAGCCCGCGGGGCCGACGGCATGGTCGAGGACCAGGTCGTCGTCGTCCGTGGTCGTCAGCACCTCGCGCGCAAACCGCACCAAACGCCGCGAGCGCGCCACCCGCGCCCACAGCGTCTGGCCGGTCGCTCCCCGCAGCCACCAGGCGACCGCCACCTCTCCGGATTCTGGCATCGCTCTCATATATGACGATCGGGAGTTTTGGCGCACCCCGATTCCGGTCGCTCAAAGGAGCGCCGGCGTCCCCCACGTCGCCAGTTGTAACAGAACCGTCGCTCGACGGCGTGCCCGTCCAAAGCAAAAGTGCGGACCGACTTCGCAGAAATGTCGTTCCGCACCGCAGACAGAAACCTTGGAGGCACACGTGAAGCGATCTGTTTTTCGTTGGGGGTTCGTCGCGTCGCTGGCAACCGCCGGGCTGATCGGCGCCTGCGACGGCTCGGGCAAGGCGCCCGGTGGACCGGCAGCTGACGGCACCGGCTCCCTTCGGATCGCCCTGCAGCTCGCCAACGGCACCGCGGTGTCGAGCGCGAGCTACTCCATCACCGGCCCGGGCGGCTTTACTCTGGCGGGGAGCCTGGATGTCTCGAACAGCGCGACCATTTCGGCGGTAATCGGCGGCCTCCCGGCCGGCAGCGGCTACGCCATTGCAATCTCAGCCACCTCCACCGACGGGACGACCAACTGCGGCGGGTCGGCCAGCTTCAACGTGACCGCCGGGGTCACCAACGCGGTCGCCGTCCACCTCAGCTGTCACGAGGCACCCGCCACCGGGTCGATCTCGGTGAACGGCACGATCAACGTGTGCCCGAATATCGAGTCGGTCAGCGCAAATCCGGCCGTGGGGAACGTCATCGCGATCGCGAGCGCCGCCGACGATCCGGACAGCGGCCCGCAGCCCATCTCCTACCAATGGACGACGACCTCCGGCACGTTGAGCAGCGCCAGCGCTCAGAACCCGACGCTGACCTGCGCGGCCCCCGGCGTCGCGTCGCTGACCCTCACCGTCTCCGACGGCGATCCGGGATGCAAGGCAACCTTTAACGTGCAGGTGACCTGCCCGGACGATTCGGCGCTCGCCGAGACGGCCTGGGTCGAGGTCGGGGCGAACAACCAGGCCATCGCCCGGCTCATCACCCCATACACGGTCTGCCCCACGATCTCCGTGGATGGTGTTTCGAGCCCCATGACGGTCCGGGCGCTGCCGGCCACCCTCCCCCTCCGGACGACCAGCACCGATACGACCTTGGCCGCGGCGATGACGTCGGGAAACTCGAAGCCGTCGGCCTTCACGACGACGACCTGTGAGTTCCTCGTTCCCGCGGGGGCGATCGCGGCCACCGTGGCCGGCATCAATCTGCCGCTGCCGAAGCCGGCCGTCAACCGGGTGGTGATCGTCGGCGACACCGGGTGCCGCATCTCGATTGGAAATGTCTACCAAGCCTGTGGCGATCCGACGCAGTGGCCCTTCTCCGTCATCGCGAAGGCGGCGGCCGCCATGCAGCCCGATCTCGTCCTGCACGTGGGAGACTACGAGTACCGCGACAATCCCTGTCCTCCGGGCAACACGGCCTGCGCCGGACAACCCTGGGGTTACGGTTCCGACGCCTGGGCGGCGGACTTCTTCACACCGGCGGCACCCCTGCTGCGAGCGGCTCCCTGGGTGATGGTCCGCGGGAACCACGAGGTCTGCAACCGCGCCGGTCAGGGCTGGTACCGGTACCTCGACCCGAACCCCTTCGACGGCACCGACGTCAAGACCTGCGACGATCCGGCGAACGACAACGCGGGAAATTACAACGACCCGTGGGCGGTCTCCTTTGGCGACACACAGTTCATCGCGTTCGACTCGTCGAACGCCGCGAAGACCGCCTACTCGCCCCCCGCGTTTCAACCCTACACGACCGAGCTGGCGGAGGCTGCCGGCCTGTCGAGCAACCCGAACCTTCTGAACATCTTCGCCGTCCACCACCCGGTTCTCGGTTACACGGCCGCCAACCCGCCCACGGTCGGCAACGCGGCTCTCCAATCGGTCATGAACGCCGCCTTCCCGGGCAACTATTACCCGCCCAACACCGCGATCGCCATCCACGGTCACGTGCACGACTTCCAGGCCCTCAGCTTCGGCAGCAACCACCCGGCGACCTTCGTGGCCGGGAACGGCGGCGACAACCTGGACTCGGCGCTCCCGGCGGTGTTCAACCCCAACGGCGACCTGCCGGCGCCGAACACGGTGGTCAACGCGTTTGCTTACTCGCAGGAATTCGGCTTCATGGTCATGGACCGCGTGGGCGCCGTGGGCGCAAAGAATTGGAAGTTCTGGTCCTATCGAACGGACGGTACGCTCATCGCCGTGTGCGACATGGCTCCCCCTGTCGCCTGCAGCGGCGTGTGCGACAGCACCCCGGGCAGCCAAATCACTTGCACCGACGGCAGCGGCAACGTCGTCGGTACCTACGACAACATCCCGTAGGCGGGAGCTCGCCTGAAAACCGACGCAGGACCCTGGCGGCGTCTGGCGACGGGCGCCGCGGTCGCGTTGGCGCTGGGCGCCTGCCGGAAAAGCGCGCCTCCGCCCGCGCCGAAGCCGACCATCGCGCAGGCGTGGGCCGCGGCGAAGATCCCGAAGCTGCCCCGCTCACAGGTGATCCCGGCCCGGCGAACGAACGTCCTTCCGATTCCGCCCCGGCAGGGGCCGCCGGACAATCCCGTGCTGGTGGCGCTGGGCAAGAAGATCTTCTTCGACGAGCGTCTGTCGGAGCCGGCCGGGACGAGCTGCGCGAGCTGCCACGATCCGACGCGCGCCTTTTCGGGAGGCCACGGCTCCCACATTGGCGCTCCGCTGGGGAGCCGCCCCGGGCACTTCGCCCGGCGTTCGACGCCGTCCGTTCTCTACATGAGGTACGTGCCCAAGTTTCACTATTTCGAGGACGACGAGGCCCCGGCGCCGGAGCCGCGCGGCGGCTTCTTCTGGGACGGGCGCTCCGACAGCCTCGTCGAGCTGGTGCGGCAGCCCCTCTTCAACCCCGACGAGATGAACGCCGGAACCCCGCGGCGTCTCGCCGCCAAGATCGTGCGCGGACCTTACGCCGAGGAGCTCCGTGCGACCATCGGCCCCTCTTCGGCTCCGGAGGCCGTTCTGCGCGGGGTAGGCGTGGCACTGGAAGCCTATTTGAAGAGCGACGAGATGACGCCGGCGAGCTCGAAGTTCGACGCCTACGCGCGCGGCCAGGCGACCCTCACCGAGCAGGAGCGGCGAGGTCTGGAGATCTTCAAGGACCGCCGCCGCGGCGCCTGTTCGGGCTGCCACCGGGTGGCCGAGACCTCGACCAACCCGGCGGAATCGATGTTCACCGACTATGGGTACGACGCGGTCGCCCTTCCCCGAAACCGCGACCTGCCCGGCAATCGCAACGCCGCCTCCTTCGATCTCGGCCTCTGCGAGCGCCAGAACAAGCAGACCCCGTCCGCCGACGAGAAATGGTGCTCGAATTTCCGCACCCCGTCGCTGCGAAACGTCGCGGTTCGTGAAAGCTTCGGCCATAACGGCGCATACAAGCGCCTGCGCGACGTCGTGAAGTTCTATGCCTTGCGCGCCGTCGCGCCCGGCCGCATCTACCCGCCGGGGCGAACGTTCGACGACGTGCCGCCGAAATACCGCGGCAACGTCAACATCTACGCCCCCATCTACAACCGGCGGGAGGGTACTCCCGCGCCGCTGACCGACGATGACATCGACGCGGTGGTGGCGTTCCTGGAGACGTTGACCGACGCGCCGTATGCGGCGACGGACCGAGCGACGGTCGCGCAGTCGCCGTCGCCATGAGAAATCGGCCGCCCAAGAAGCCCATCGGCCGACGGCTCCGCGACCCCGCGGTCCTCTTGGCGGCCGCCATCGGCCTCGCCGCGATCGCGCCCGAGCGCCCCGCCTTCGCCCATGCGGTCGGCGTCTCCAGCGGCGAATACCGCCTCGACGGCCAGGTGCTCTACGGCGATATTGGCATGGCCGGTCGGGAGCTTGCCCGCTGGCTGCCGGAGATCGACACGGACCACGACGGGGCGATCGCCCCCGAGGAGCTGGCCGCGGGCCGCACGGCCGTGGCGCGCGCGCTGGTAGGGGGGCTGACCGTCGAGGCCGACGACAAGGCCTGCACCGGATCGCTCGACCGGGCGTGGGTACTGGAGGGTGAGGGCGGCGTCGTCTTCCAGGTCCGTTACAGCTGCCCCACGGTTCCCCGTCCCCTCACGCTCGGCATGCCGCTGCTCGACGCGCTGGCCCCGCGGCATCGCCACCTGGCGCGGGTGTTCCGCGCCGGCAAGGCCCAAACCAAGGTACTGGATCGCGCCCACGCCACCTGGACCCTCGACGACGCGCGCGGGACCTCGAGCGCGGCCGTGATGGCCTGGTCGATGCTGAAGCTCGGGATCGAGCATATCCTCACCGGCGCCGATCACCTGGCCTTCTTGGTAGGTCTCATCCTGGTGGGCGGCAGGCTCCGATCGCTGATCGGCGTGGTGAGCGCCTTCACGCTCGCGCATTCGATCACGCTGGCGCTCGCCGCGCTCTCGATCTTCGCGCCCAGCCCGCGCCTCGTCGAGCCCGCGATCGCGCTCTCGATCGCGTACGTCGGCGTCGAAAACCTCTTCGTCAAGGACACCCGCCACCGCTGGCGAATCAGCTTCGTGTTCGGCCTCATCCACGGGTTCGGCTTCGCGGGCGCGCTGCGGGAGATCGGGCTGCCGCACGGACAGGTGCCGATCGCCCTCGTCTCGTTCAACCTGGGCGTCGAGATCGGGCAGCTCGGCGTCCTCTCGGTCGCTTTACCCCTCACGCTGGCCGCGCGCCGCGCCCCTTGGTTCGGAGACCGGGGAGTAAAGGCGCTGAGCTTGGCCATCGCCATCGGTGGCGGCATGTTGTTTGTGGTTCGGCTCGTCGCCCGATAATCGGTTGACGATCGGTCGAGGGCCGGGCGATCAGCCCTTGGCGACCACCTGCAGGGCGTGGCGGATGGCTCGTTCGAGGACCTCGAGCTGCGCGCCGCGGGCGGGCTCGCCCTCGGGGGCAACACGCCGGACATAGGTGCCGTCGGAGCTCATGTCATGGGCGAAGGCGTTGTCGACCAGTCCGGGCTCCAGGGTCTCCTTGCGGATCTGCTCGCGCAGCGCCTCCGAATGGACTGGGAACAGCAGCTCGACGCGACGGTGAAGGTTGCGCGGCATCCAGTCGGCGGACGACAAGAAGAACTCCTCCTCGCCCGGTGGGCCAAACACGCTCACCCGCTCGTGCTCCAGAAACCGGCCGAGGATCGAAAAGACGCGGATATTCTCGGAGACGCCGGTGACGCCGGGCCGCAGGCAGCAGATCCCCCGCACGCACAGCGTGATTCGGACCCCCGCCCCGGACGCCCGGTAAAGAGCCTGGATCACTTCCAGGTCCACGAGCGCGTTCATCTTGGCGAAGATCGCCGCCGGCTTTCCGGCGCGCGCCCGCTCCGCCTGGGCCTCGATCTTGGTCAACAGGGCGTCCGCCAGCGCGGTCGGCGCGACCACCAGCTTGCGGTAGCGGTCCTTCTTCGTGAACCCCGAGAGCGAGTTGAAGAACTCCGACACATCCTCGCCGAACTCGGGATCGGCCGTCAGGATGCCGAGATCGGTGTAGAGCCGTGACGTTGCTTCGTTGTAGTTGCCGGTCGAAAGGTGGACGTAGCGCCGCAGCCCTTCGCCCTCGCGCCGCACCACCAAGGCCGCCTTGGCGTGGGTCTTCAGCTCGGCGTGGCCGAAGAAGACGTGCGCGCCGGCCCGCTCCAGCGCGCGCGCCCACGCGATGTTGTTCTCCTCGTCGAAGCGGGCTTTGATCTCGACCGAGACCGCGACCTGCTTGTGGTTCTCCGCGGCGCGGATCAAGAGCCGCACCACCTCGGCGTCGGCGCCGGTACGGTAAAGGGTCATCTTGATCGCCAGGACGTCGGGGTCCTCGGCGGCCAGACGCAGGAAGGAAAGCACCGGGCCGAACGAGTCGTAAGGATGATGCAGGAGCACGTCGCCCTTGCGGATCACGCCGAACAGATCGGCGCTCTCAGCGAGCTCGACCGGGATGCGCCCAACAAAGGGGGGATCGCGTAGGTCGGCGTGGGCGATGGTCGCAATGGACAGTAGGGCGCGCTGGCCGAGCGGCCCGGTCGACTCGTACACCTCCGCCTCGTCGATGGACAGCTTCTCGATCAAGAGCTGACGCACCCGCTGGGGGATGCCAGCGGTGACCTCGAGGCGCACGCAGGCGCCGAACCGGCGCCGTCGGATCTCGCGGTCGACGATTGCGAGGAGATCGTGCGCCTCCTCCTCGAGAATGTCGTAGTCCATGTCGCGCGTGACCCGGAACGGATAGGTTCCGAGGATCTCCATCCCCGGAAAAAGCTGGTCGAGGTTGGCGGCCAGGAGCTGTTCGAGCGGCAGAAATTCGTGGCTCCCCTCGGCGCTGCCAGCGCGCGCCGGGTCGAAGCTCTCGAGCGGCACGAAGCGGGGGAGGATCTCGGGGACCTTGATGCGGGCGAATTTCCGCTCCTTGGTCTCCGGATCACGCGCCTCGACGGCCAGCGAGATCGACAGGTTGGACAGGAACGGAAACGGGTGCCCGGGATCGACGGCCAGCGGCGTCACGACGGGGAACACCGAGCGCCGGAAGTACTTGCGAGCCAGGCGTCGGCTGTCGGCGTCGAGCGAATCCCAGTCGCGGATCCGAATCCCGCGCGCAGCCAGCGACGGGAGCAGGTCGTCGGCCAGCAGCGCGGCCGCGGTATCGAGCTGGGCGCGGATGATCTGGCCGAGACGGGCCAGCTGCTCGCGGTCGCCGAGCCCATCGGGGTTGGTCTCGACCAACGCCGCGGCCTCGACCTGTTCGCGCAGCCCCGAGACGCGAATCATGAAGAACTCGTCCAGGTTCGAGGCGTAGATGGCCAGGAACTTGAGGCGTTCGAGCAGAGGCAGACGCGCATCGAGCGCTTGGGCGAGCACCCGCCCGTTGAATGCCAGCCAAGATGTCTCCCGATTGATGTAGAGCGCCGGGTCCGTTAGGTCGGCGCGCGGGACGGCCACGGCTGCGCGGGCGGCGACCTCGTCCTCGTCCTTCTTCTCGGCCTGGGTCTGCTGCATGATCTTCCGGGCACGTGTACCGCGGCCCGCCCCACACTTCTGTCTCGTTTGCGTGACATTTTGTGGCATCGACCGCACCAGCGCGCTTACGGCCGGCAGCACTCGTGCCAACGATGTTTCGCCGTCGGCACGGGTTTGAAGCGGCGGGTTCACCGCGCCCCCTTAGCCTGGTCGCATGAAACAGGCCGCGCGATTCGCACACATCTCAGACCTCCACCTCGGACGAAGCGCCGAGACCGATGCCAACGCCGCCCTGCTGTGCGCCGCCCTGATGGAGTCCGGAATCGATCAGGTGATCGCCACCGGCGATCTGACCCACCGCGGGTTGCGCCGCGAGCTCGCGCTGTTCGAGTCGACCTTCGCACCGCTGTTCGCGCAGGGGCGACTGATCGTGGTCCCCGGGAACCACGATTGCCTGGGCGATGACGTGTCGGCCGACTTGATGGGCGGCCCGCGCGTGCAGACCACGACGCGTCCCGGTCTTTATGTGGTGCGCGTCAATTCGACCGCGCCGCACAACCGATCCTGGATCAACGGTCACGGCAGTCTCGACGACGCCGATCTGGACGCCATCGATGCCGCGCTGGACGCGGCGCCGGCCGGAGTCCTGGTCGTCATAGCGCTTCACCACCACGTGCTCCCGATGCCAGATGAGCACGTGGCGGAGCGCCTGTCGTCGTGGCTGGGTTTCGTCTTCACCTCCGAGCTCGCGCGCGGACGCGACCTTTTGACCCGGGTCCGCGGTCGTTGCGATCTCGTGATACACGGTCACCGCCACGTACCCCGTCGGGCGCGCCTTTTCGGGCCGCCGCGCCCGATGCACGTCTTCAACGCGGGCTCGTCGACCGAGCTCGGCCGCGTGCGGGTGTTCGCGCACGACGGGCGCGGGCTGCTGCTCGGCGCTCCGCTCTGGCTCGACGTCCCGACCCCTTGGGATGACGCGGCCGAAGCCTTCGGGGCCGATTCCAGCTTTCCGGCACGTCTGGCGATCTGACTTCGGCTGCGGCAGGCTTCTGAGTCGAACGACGAGCGGCTGAATCCGAGCGGGCAACGCCCGCTCCTCGCTTTGGTCAGTCGCCTCACGTAGGATCGGTCTAGTACATTGAAGGGATTCTTGCTGCTGCTCGTCCTGGCCGCCGCGGGCCTCGCCGGCGTCCTCTACTGGCGGCGGTCCCTCCAGGCGCCGAGCCCGCCGGCCGTCGGTGCCACCGACAGGCCCGCCAAGCAGGGCAAGGAGCGGCGGCGGCGGCGGCGCGGCGTCCGGCGCCTAGCGCGCAATGGGATCTTCGCCGCGTCGGCGCCGTCGAGCGAAGCGCCTATGGGCGAGGGCTCGTCCCCGGCCTTCGCCCCACCGCCGCCGCCGCCCGAAGACAGCGCCCCTCTTGCGCCGGGCGGCGCCTCGACCACCGAGGTGCCGCCTTCGGATGTCTTCGGTGCGCTCACGTCACCGACGCCGGCCCCGAGCGGCGTGCGGCATCAGCCCATCGACGAGCCGGAACCCGTCAAGCTGCGCGCCGCCGACCTCAAGATCATATGGCAGGGCGAGGATCTGTCGCGGCCCGAGACCATGAGCCTGGACTTCTCGAAGGACTCCGGCGGGCGCGAGCTGTCGCAGGACGAGATCGACGCGCGCTTCCACACGAAGGAGGACGCCGTGCTCGGGTGCGTCACGCGCGCGCGGCCCGACGAATACACCTTCGTCCCGGGCCGGGTCACCGTGAGGTTCCGCATCCAGCGCACGGGCGCCGTGAAGGGCGTACAGGTCGAGGCGCCCGTCATCTTGCAAAAGGGTGGGCTCACCGGCTGTATCAAGGGCGTCGTGGGAGGCCTGCGGTTCCCGGCGTCGAACATGAGCCAGGTGATCACATATCCGTTTTCCCTTTTGTAGGGGAGCCGTTGTTGCAGCCGGACAGTTAACGCGTCGGCTAGCCGGCTAGAACGTGAACGTCGTGATCGTCGTGCCCGCGCCCTCGCTGCCGTTGTCGCCCGCATCACTGGCGGCGAACGAACCGGTGAAGGTCTGGAGCGCGTGGCCGGCCACCTCCACGGTCACGACGTAGTTGGCGGCGGCGCTCTGGCAATTGGACCAGTTGTCCACCCGAACGGTGTAGGTACCCCGCGGCGCCTTGCCGGTCGGCCAGACGACGTGCTCGGCGTCCACGCCGTCGATGGAGCAACCTGCATTGGAGTCCAGGTCGAGAAGCTGGATGGTGTCGTCCGTCGTGAGATAATCGTTGCCGTAGTAGACCTCGTTGCCGGTCGGGTCTACCACGTGCAGGTCGAGATCGTTGTCGACGTCCCATGTGAGCGCCACTTCGACGTCACCCGTGCCCACGATCATGATGGAGGTGGGCGTCGTCTGCGGCGCGCTGACGTCGCCCGCCGAGTCGGCGACCTCGAAGATGATACCCAGCTGGACGCTCGCCGCGCCGCCCTGAGCCGCCGCCAGCTGCTGGGCAAACGTGAGCAGCACGTCGGCCGCGGTGGTGCCGGTCGGAATCGGGATCTCCCAGTAGCCGCTCTGCCCCTGCACGGCGACGTACACCGTCACGATCTCGCTGGTCGCCGAGATCTCGAAACTCGTCGAGCCGCCGTTGATACCCATTCCCGTCGTCGGCACGGTCACGGTGATGGTTCCCTGCGGCGACGGCAGCGATCCGGTGTGAAACAACGCCGCAGCGCCCCCACCGCTGGCGCCGCTGACGATCTGCTGGGCGTTGTTCCCGCCGCCGCTCGATCCGCCGCAAGCCGCCATGGCGCACATTGCCAACATCCCGCTCCACCAAGCCATCGTTCGCATCCCGAAATTTTAATGTAGTTGGGGACCCAATGGAATCCCCAAGAATCCCGGACCCCGCGAGGTGAGCTGCGCCTCGCTACGGCGTGATTCCGTAGCGGGGTCTTGAGCGCGGCGCTCGTCGCCGTCCGCTTGCGGCCTGCTTCCGCCGCCGCTACGCTGCCAAGCCGGTGGTCGCCGAGAAAGGGCTGTTCGTCGCTTCGTGCTCTATTACGACGACGCGGCGGCGGCGATTCATGTGGGTCGCCTGGTGGACCGCGCCGCCCGCGCGTGCGCCCTTTCGCAAACCCGACGCGTCTTCCGGCGGCGCGCGCAGCCACGAAGAAGCTCTGGCGGAGGCGCGCCGCGCCGTGGGCGGGCCGCTGGTCGAGATCGAGCCGTACTGGGCCCGGGCCTGGGCGCGCGTGCTCCTCGGTCGCCCGCCGTGGGGCGTCCGCGCGGAGGGGGCCGCCAGCGGCAGCGCCCACGGGCGATCGAGCGGCCGGTCGACCACGGCGATGACGAACGCCGCCCAGGTCACCACGACCTCGATCTGGGAGACGCTCGGCATCACCGCGCGCGCAACGGCCGACGACCTGAAGCGCGCATTTCGTCAGCGCGCTCTCGCCACCCACCCCGATCGGGGCGGCGATGCGGAGGCCTTCCGCCAGGTACAGCGGGCGTTCAAGGAGGCCCAGCGCCGGATCGCCCGCCGCCGTCCTACGCGCATCCGGGCGCGGTGATGGCGATGTTGTTGCTCGAGACGCTCTCCGGTGACGCGCGGCGCATCGGATCGAGCCCAGTCTCGCGCCCGCGGGCCATTCATTTGACCGCATCCATCAATGCCCGGAAGGTTTTGACCGCCTCTTTCTTCTCCCTTACAGTATCGCTCCCATTCCCAGGGCGTTGGAGGTTGGACCGATGAAACGAGCGCTGATGTGGTCGTTCCTGTTGGTTGGGTCATTTTCTAGCCGGAGCGTCTGGGCGCAAGAGCCCCGATTCGGCGACCCAGGGCACGTCGCGATCTCGGCCGAGCGGCTGTTCGGTTTCATACACACCGAGGAGAGCGAAAATGGCGCGAGCGCTTCCGCCGACTCTTTCAATCTGTTGTCCGCTCCGAGCGCGTTAATCGGGACGGGCTATTCGTGGCCGCGGATCGGTGCCGATGTCTTCGTCGCGCCCTCCATGAGCGTGGGGATCGCCGCGTCGTACTTCAATGTGTCGCCGAGTGCCGGTTCGATCAGCGGTTTTCAACTCGCGCCTCGTTTTGGTTATGGCGCAAATGTAACTCCGAAGCTGGCGATCTGGCCGCGTGGTGGAATCACCTATGAGAGGGTCTCCACGGACGTCGGAACGGAATCCACGGGTACGCAATCGTTCCTTGCGCTCACGCTCGAAGTACCCTTCGCGATTTTGGTCGTTCCCCGCGCCGCCATCCTGATCGGGCCCACCCTGGATGTCGGCCTCGTCGGAAGCGCCTCATCCGGCGGTGTCAGCACCGACCAAACGTTCACAGACTTTGGCATTCAAGCCGGGCTGCTCCTGTTCATCTGACGCGATGAGCGGGCTCGCGCCGATTCGCGGGTAAGAGTGGCCACCGCAACTTCCTATATTTGCTCCGTGAAAAATGAGCATCTCGAGCAGGTCGAGGAGCCCACGGCCCCCAGGGCGACGGCCGATCCCAATGCCGATGGTCAACTACTCGGTCCGCCTGCTTTCCAATCTGGGCCGCGTCGGCGTGCTCGTCATCGACGGGTGGATAGCCAAGCGAACGTACGCGCATTACGGTAAAAGAGATCTGCGTACTGCTTTCAGCGCCTCACGGCGCTGCGCGCTGCTGCTGGGATAAGTCATTTTTAGAGATTTGAAGGCGTCGAGGATGATGGCCGACACGATCAGCCGCGCATTCTCTTTGTCGTCGGCGGGTACGACAAACCACGGTGCGTGTTTCGTGCTGGTCGCAGTTAGACAGGCCTCATACGCCTTGGCATATTGCTTCCAGAACTTTCTCTCTCGAATGTCGCTCTGGCTGACTTTCCAGTTCTTGTCTGGGTCATCGATGCGATCGAGAAAGCGTTTTCGCTGCTCCTCCTTCGAGAGATGAAGGAAGAACTTGACGATCCGTGTTCCGTTGCGGTGGAGATGACTCTCGAGGTCCACGATAGAACGATATCTCCCCTCCCAGATGTCTTCCCCGATTGCTTTGGTGGGCAGCCCCTCTCCGCGCAGGACCTCAGGATGGACCCGGGCTATCAACACCTCCTCGTAATAGGATCGATTGAAGATCCCTATTCGGCCGCGCTCCGGGAGATCGCGGGTGGTGCGCCATAGAAAGTCATGCTCCAATTCGCCGGCGCTTGGATGTTTGAAGCTGAACACCTGACAGCCTTGCGGATTGACCCCGGACATCACGTGTCTGATGGCCCCGTCCTTCCCCGCCGCGTCCATCGCCTGAAAGATGATCAACAGAGCGTAGCGGTGCGAAGCGTAGTGAAGCTCCTGATGGGCGCTCAGCTGCGCGATATGCTTGGCCAGAATGCTCTTGTACTGTTCCGATGATTCGTAGAAGGGCTCGACCTTCGTCGGCCACTTGTCGAGATTGACCTGGTCTCCCGCCCCGACCCGGAACGCCTTGGGATGTATTTTCATTGGGTGCGATTCAGGCCGACGCCGGGCTGTGGGCCTCCGTCTTCACGCGAACGCTCTGGGGCTGTGGCCCACTTTTGGCGTCAGCCTTCGGCCCGACTTTGTGCCGATCGAGAACCCAATAGGCGAGCAGCTTCACGCGATCATTCACGAGGGCCCACGCGACTGCATAGCCCCACACGAAGAGCGCCCATCCCCAGCCGATCGGCGCCATAAAGAGGCCGTACACGGCGATAAAGGTCGCCGCGAGCTGCGTGCCCAGCACCGCCAGCCACAGGACCCGCGCCGGTCGTATCGACCAGAATGGGCCGCGTGTCCGCGTCAAGAAGATGGTCAAGTGGCCGGCCACCGACAGCTTCAAATACATCAGCGTCTGGATGCGCGCGTGGTCGAGATGAAAGACCCGCATGCCTAGAAAAAATAGCCCGAAGGCGGCAACGACCCCGATGAGACCCAGCACCGTGGAGATCCCCAGGACCACGCGCATGTTCCAAGCCTCGGGCTGATCCCGGTAGTGAACGTTGTCGTAGGCGATGGACAGGATTGCGCCGTCGTTGAGCAACGCCAGCATCACGATCATCACGGCGGTCACCGGATAGAAGTTGAACACCAAGATCGCCAGCGTCATGAAGAACAGCACGCGCAAGGTCTCGGCGATGCGGTAGATCGCGTAGCTGTTCATTCGCTGGAAAATTCGGCGGCTCTCCTTGATGGCGTCGATGATCACCGACAGACCCGGCGTCGTGAGCACGATGGACGCCGCCGCGCGCGCCGCGTCCGTCGCGCCCGACACGGCGATGCCGCAGTCGGATTTCTTCAGCGCCGGGGCGTCATTGACCCCGTCGCCCGTCATGCCGACCATGTGACGGTGCTTCTGCAAGACGTCCACGATGTGGAACTTGTGCTCGGGGAACACCTGGGCGAAGCCGTCTGCCTTCTCGATCAAATCGGCGGCCGCCGCGGTCTCCAGTTGCTTGGCATCGCCGAGGCTGCTGGCATCCAGAATGTTCGCGCCCATTCCCAGCTTTCTGGCCGTCTCCTGGGCGATGGCCAGTTGGTCCCCGGTCACCATCTTGACCTTCACGCCCATCTGGAGCGCGGTCGCGATGGTCGCCTTGGCGTCCTCCCGCGGCGGGTCAAATAGAGGCAACACGCCGAGAAGCTGCCAGGGGCCATCCCCCTCGGCGCGCGCGACACCCAACGAGCGAAAGCCGCGGGCCGCGAAGTCGTTGACCGCCTTTTCCGTGGGAGCCTTCACCTGCTCGGCGTTGGCCGCCAAGGCCAAGATCACCTGCGGGGCGCCCTTGGTCACCTTGAAGGTCTTTCCGTCTTTCCCTTTCAGGGAGGCCTCGGTGCGCTTGTGCACCGGATCGAACGGTTGAAAATGAACCACGTCATAGGCTCTGAGGGACTCCTTGTCTTTCACTCCGGCCAACACCGCCAGGTCGATTGTGTCGTTGTTTTCCGCGCGGGACGCCAACGCGCCGTTGAGGATCACTTGATCGGCGGGGATGTTGTTCACGCTGAACGGATCGCCGAGCGTCAGCTTGTTCTGGGTCAGGGTCCCGGTCTTGTCCGCACACAGGAGGTCGACACCGGCCAATTCTTCGATGGCCACCAGGCGGCTGACGATCGCCTTCTTCTTGGCAAGAAGACGCGCGCCGACCGCCATCGTGACAGAGAGCACCGTCGGCATGGCTACCGGGATCGCAGCCACGGTCAGTACCAGCGCGAACTGCAAGGTTCCGAGGACTGAATCGCCCCGAAAGATTGCCACGGTGACAATCACCGCGACCAGAGCGACCGCCAGGATGATCAGATAGTTTCCGATCTTCAACACCGCCTTTTGAAAGTGGCTGACGGTATGAGCTTCCTGAACCAGTTGTGCGGTCTTGCCAAAGTACGTGTTTCCGCCGGTGGCATAAACCAACCCCTCGATTTCACCCTGACGGATGATCGATCCGGAAAACACGGCCTCACCAGGTTTGCGTGTGGCTGGCAGCGATTCCCCGGTGAGGGCCGATTGATCGACCTCCACCGGATCGCCCGCCAGCAACCGCGCATCCGCCGGAACGATGTCGCCGAGCCGCATGCGAATGACGTCACCGGGCACCAGATCGCGCGCCTCCGGGTTGATCCACTTGCCATCCCGCTTCACCCGAGCCTTGATCGCAAGCCTGGCTTTGAGAGCGGCGATGGCGTCGCTCGCCTGACGCTCCTCCCAGAAGCCGACGACCGCGTTGGCCGCCAGAAGCAGGAGGATGATGCCGAAATCCGGCCAATGCCGGACCACCGCCGACAGGATCACCGCCACCTCGATCATCCACGGGATGGGGCCCCAAAAATAGCTGAGAAATTTCAAGAGGGCGTTGGTCTTCTTTTCGACGATCTCATTTGCTCCGTATTGAGTCAGCCGTTTCTTCGCCTCGGCGTCGCTGAGGCCGTCGGGCGACGACTCCAACCGCTTCTCCACCTCCGGGAGGGGTAAAGACTTGAGATCGTCCTTAGGGTCGGGCTTGGCTCCCGGCTTCGGTCCGGAAGCAGGCGGCTTGGCGGCGGTGGCTTGCATGGTGGCGTTCCTTCTGTTGTGCTGAGCTATAGATGTCGGGGGCCCTCAAACGCTTTTTGTGGCCCTGACGCCGGCGCGAACGATGTCGAGGAACTGGTCGGCGACGAGGCTGGCGCCGCCGATCAGAGCGCCGTCGATACCCGGCCGGGCAAGGAGCGCGCCCGCATTGTCCGGTTTGACGCTGCCGCCGTACTGTATGGCGAGCTCTCGAGCCGACGTCTCTCCGAACATCCGACCGAAGAGTCGACGAATGACTGCGTGCGCCTCCTGAGCCTGCTCGGGGGTGGCCTGATGTCCCGTGCTGCCGATTGCCCAGACCGGTTCGTATGCGACGATCAGCCGCTTCACGGCGTCGGCCGAAAGGTGGGCCAATCCTCGGCTGATTTGGCGGTCCAGAACGGCGTCGGTCTGGTTTGCCTCGCGCTCCTCGAGGGTCTCGCCGACGCAAAAGACCACGTCGAGCCCGGCCGCCAAAGCGAACTCTATCTTGTGGTTGATGAATTCGTCGGTTTCGCCCAACCTGTGCCGACGTTCGCTGTGGCCGAGGACGACGTACTTGCAGCCGAGGTCGAGGAGCATCGTGGGGCTGACCTCGCCGGTGAAGGCGCCGTCCTTCTCGGGATAGAGGTTCTGTGCGCCGAGCGCGACATGACTGTCCTTGAGAATCTCCCCGACCAGCGCCAAATACGGAAAGGGCGGACAGATCGCCACCACGACTTGGTCGTCCCCACACTCTCCATCTACGATCGCTTGCGCCAACCGCCGGGCCTCGGTTGCGGTCGTGTTCATCTTCCAGTTGCCGATGACGACCTTGCGGCGCGTCGCAGGTCTCATGAGATCCCTACCGACCTCGTGACGGACGACTCGCCACCGGGGACGATCTCTTGATCGCCGCGCTCGAACGCGGCGTCGTATTCGCCTCGGCGCGCAGCTGCGTCGCACTCGGCTCGGTGAAACAGAGCCTTCTGCGCCGCCGACACGTTGGACTCCGCGCCCCGCCAGATCTCCAGCGCCGGTTGCTGGATGGCGCGGGCAAAGGAAAAGGTCAGCGCCCACGGCAACCGCGATTTGAATCGCACGGTCATCGCATTCAGACGGGCGGAAGCCGTTGCGCCGGATTGGCCCCCTGACAGGAAGGCAATCCCCGGGACGGCGGCGGGAACGGCTCGCAGGAGGCAATTCACTGTGGCGTCGGCCACCTGCTCCACGGTCTCCTGCTTCGGGCAGGTCGCGCCCGGAAGGACCATGTTCGGCTTCAGGATCATGCCCTCCGGAATGACCCCCTGGGCGAAGAGGTGGGTGAACACGGCGCGGAGAACCTCCTCGGTGACCTCGGAACAGCGCTGCAGCGTGTGGTCGCCGGCCATCAGCACCTCCGGCTCGACGATAGGGACCAACCCCGCTTCCTGGCACAGGGCGGCGTACCGAGCCAGCGCCTGCGCGTTTGCTTCGATACAGGCGCGACTCGGTCTGCGATCGTCCACCGCAATCACGCCGCGCCACTTGGCAAACCGGGCGCCCAGGCCTGAATATTCAGCCAGCCGTTCACGCAGGCCGTCGAGACCCTCGGTCACCTTTTCGCCGGGATGACCTGCCATGTCCTTTGCCCCGGTGTCGACTTTGATACCGGGAATGATTCCTGCGTCTCCGAGCACCTCGACGAACGAGGTGCCGTCCGCCTTGCTCTGCCGAATCGTCTCGTCGAATAGAATCGCGCCACTGATGCAGCGGCCGAGCTGCGGCGTCGTCACGAGCAGCTCCCGATAAGCGCGCCGGGTCTCTTCATCCTGGGGAATGCCGAGCCGCGCGAACCGCTTGTTACAGGTTCGGGTGCTCTCGTCCATCGCGAGCAGGCCCTTGTCGCCGCTTACGATCGCCCGCGCCGTCTCAGCTAACTCGTCTGCGTTCATGTGTGTCTCGCCTTTCTGCCTTCGAGCTCTTCGGTCTTCGCGAGACGGCGCTCGAACCGTGCGTCCCCCTCGAACCGCGCGTCGAGAAACACCTGGACCAGCTCGCGAGCCAACTCGCCTCCCGTGACCCGACCACCCAGGCACATGACGTTCATGTCGCCACCTACCGCCCCACCCTCGGCTCTAGTCGCGACTCCACTTCCAGTCTCGGATCTCTGGCAAGTCTTGCCCGTGCTCATCGATGTAGTGCTTGTGCTCGATGAGCTTGTCGCGCATCTGTTGCTTCAGGTAGGCGCCCTTGGCACCCACCTCTGGTACCCGGTCGACCACGTCCTCCACCAGGTGGAACCGATCCAGCTCGTTCTGCACCCTCATGTCGAAGGCCGTCGTGATGGTGCCCTCTTCCTTGTAACCCCGGACGTGAAGGTTGTGGTTGGTGCGACGGTAGGTGAGACGGTGAACCAACCACGGATATCCATGGAACCCGAAGATGATGTGCTTGTCTTTCGTAAAGAGCGAGTCGTAGTCCTGGTCGCTCAATCCATGTGGGTGCTCGGTCTTGGGCTGAAGCTTCATGAGATCGACCACGTTGATGACCCGGATCTTCAGCTCCGGCAGATGTTTCCGGAGAATGGTCACCGCGGCCAAAATTTCGAGCGTGGGCGTGTCCCCACAACAGGCCATGACGACGTCGGGCTCCGCGCCCTGATCATTGCTGGCCCACTGCCAGATGCCGAGCCCTTCGGTGCAATGCACGATAGCGGCGTCCATTGTCAACCACTGCGGCAGGGCGTGCTTACCCGCCACGACGACGTTGACGTAGTGCCGGCTCCGCAGACAGTGATCGAACACGGACAGCAGACAGTTCGCGTCGGGTGGCAGATAGACCCGAACGATGTCGGCCTTTTTATTGATGACATGGTCGAGAAAGCCTGGATCCTGATGGGTAAAACCATTGTGGTCCTGCTGCCAGACGTGCGACGCGAGTAAGTAGTTCAACGACGCGATCTTCCGTCGCCAGGGAAGCTCCAAGGTCACCTTCAACCACTTGGCGTGCTGGCTGAACATCGAATCGACAATTCGAATGAAGGCCTCGTAGCTGTTGAAGAGGCCGTGACGCCCCGTCAGGAGATACCCTTCCAGCCAGCCCTCACACTGGTGCTCGCTGAGCATGGAGTCGAGCACGCCGCCAGACGGCGCGAGAAACTCGTCATTGGTCTCTTTTCTGGCGTCCCATTGACGGCTGGTGGTTTCGAAGACCGCGCCCAGGAGATTCGACAGCGTCTCATCGGGACCGAAGACGCGGAAATTGCGGGGTTCCTGATTCAACGTCGCGACGTCACGCAGAAACTTACCCAGGACCATGGTGTCTTGGGCAGCGACGGCACCCGGCGAAGGTACGTTCACCGCGTGAGCGCCGAAGTCCGGCATGCGCAGTTCGTGCAACAAAAGGCCCCCGTTCGCGTGTGGGTTGGCACCCATCCGGCGGTCCCCCTTGGGCGCCAGCTCGGCCAGCTCCGGCATCAACCGACCGGTGTTGTCAAAGAGCTCTTCGGCCTTGTAGCTCTTCATCCAACTCTCGAGCTGCTTGACGTGGTCGGGGTGCTCGGAATCGACCAGCAGCGGAACCTGATGCGCGCGGAACGTGCCCTCGACCTGCAGGCCGTCGACGACCTTGGGTCCCGTCCAGCCCTTGGGAGATCTGAGGACAATCATTGGCCAGCGCGGGCGCATGTCGTCGTTTTTGCTCCGCGCCTTGTTTTGAATTTGCCGGATTTCGTCGACCACCTTGTCCAGTGTCGCTGCCATGAGCTGGTGCATCTTTCCCGGATCATCACCTTCCACGAAATGGGGCGTCCAACCACAGCCCCGAAAGAAGTGCTCCAACTCCTCGCGTTCGATGCGAGCAAGGACGGTCGGGTTGCTGATCTTGTAGCCGTTCAAGTGCAAGATCGGCAGCACGACGCCGTCGGTGATCGGATTGAGGAGCTTATTGGAATGCCAGGCGGTCGCCAACGGGCCCGTCTCCGCCTCGCCGTCGCCGACGACGCAGGCCACGACGAGATCGGGATTGTCGAATGCGGCGCCGAACGCATGACTGAGCGAGTACCCGAGCTCGCCGCCTTCGTGAATCGAGCCCGGCGTGGTGGGCGCCACATGGCTGGAGATGCCGCCGGGGAATGAGAACTGTGTGAAGAGCTTCTTCAGCCCGGCCTCGTCTTGCGTGACGTTCGGATACACGTCGCTCCAGGTACCCTCGAGGTAGACGTTTCCGACAATCGCGGGACCGCCGTGACCCGGCCCCGCGATGTAGAACATGTCCAGGTCGTACTTCTTGATGATTCGGTTGAGGTGGACGTAGATGAAGTTCTGACCAGGCGTCGTGCCCCAGTGGCCGACCACCAGGGGCTTCACGTGGGACAGCTTCAGCGGCTCCTTCAGGAGTGGGTTGTCGTAGAGATAGATTTGCCCCACAGACAGATAGTTGGCCGCGCGCCAGTAGGCGTCCATCTTGCGGAGAAGCTCGGGCGTGACGGTGGTGGTATCGGTGGTCATGGTTCTTCCTCGTTGTGAATCACAGACTGGCCCTTCGTAACCGCAGGGCATTGGTGATGACCGAAACGGAGCTGACGCTCATCGCGGCGCCGGCGATGACCGGGCTGAGCAGCAAGCCGAGAAACGGATAAAGCGCCCCCGCGGCCAAGGGAATGCCGAGCGCGTTGTAAAGGAAGGCGAAGAACAGGTTTTGGCGGATGTTCCGCATGGTGGCGCGGCTGAGCTGGATGGCTTTGGCAATCCCGCGGAGATCTCCTTTCAGGAGAATGATGCCGGCACTTTGCATGGCAACATCGGTGCCGGTGCCCATGGCGATGCCGACGTCAGATGCGGTCAGCGCGGGAGCATCGTTGATGCCGTCACCGGCCATCGCGACATGCCTGCCCTCAGCACGTAAGGCCGTAACCAGGGCGGCTTTCCCCGCCGGCTCGACCTCGGCGTGCACCGCGTCTAGGGCGAGCTGCTTCGCGACCACGTCGGCGGTGCGACGATTGTCACCGGTTAACATGACGAGCTTGATCCCCAGTGCGTGGAGGCGCTCGACTGCCTCGCGGGTTGTGGCCTTGATGGGATCAGCCACGGCCAAAAGGCCAGCCGCCTTGCCGTCGATGGCCACGAAGATTGCGATTTTTCCCCCGTCTTGATGCGTGACGGCCGAGGCTTCAACCGGTTCCAAGGCCGTTATCCCTTCGCTCCGCAGAAGACCCACCTTGCCGACGATGACCGCGCGGCCGGCCACGGTGCCGAGAACTCCGCCGCCCGTCACCGACCTGAAGTCCTGAACGTCCTCGAGGCCGAGGCCGCGCTCCTTGGCACCGGCGACAATGGCGGCACCGAGTGGGTGTTCGCTCTTTTGTTCCAGCGAGGCGACGAGGCGGAGAAGGTCAGCCACATCGACACCGTCGGCCGGCAGGGCATCCACGAGCTTGGGTTTGCCTTCGGTCAGAGTGCCCGTCTTGTCAACGACGAGGGTGTTGACCTTTTCTAACCGCTCGAGCGCTTCAGCGTTCTTGACGAGGACGCCTTCTCGAGCGCCGCGACCGACCCCCACCATGATGGACATCGGTGTAGCCAGTCCGAGCGCGCAGGGGCAGGCAATGATGAGAACTGCAACGGCGTTGACCATCGCGTACGCGAGCCTTGGCTCCGGCCCCAGCCATATCCACAAGATGAAGGTGAGCACCGACACCGCCAGCACTACGGGCACGAAAATACCCGCGACCCGATCGGCGAGACCTTGAATGGGGGCTCGGCTGCGCTGGGCTTCGGCAACCATGTTCACGATCTGCCCCAGCAACGTGTCGCTGCCCACCCGTTCGGCGCGCATGACGAAGCTACCGGATCCGTTGACGGTGCCCGCCGTTACCTTCCCGCCGACCGTCTTTTCCACGGGCAGCGGCTCGCCGGTGATCATGGACTCTTCGACAGTCGAGTGACCTTCGAGAAGCGTGCCGTCAACGGGCACCTTGTCACCCGGAACCACGCGCAACCAGTCGCCGACGTTCACCCGATCGAGCGGAACTTCATGGTCGCCCCCCGGCGCGACTTGCCGCGCCGTGGGCGGCGCGAGGCCGAGCAGAGATGCTATCGCGCTGCCCGTGCGGCTCCGGGCGCGGAGCTCGAGCACCTGACCGAGGAGGACTAAGACCACCACCACCGCCGCCGCCTCGAAGTAGATCGGGACTTTACCGTGGTGTTGCATCGTGGGCGGGAACAGTCCAGGCACGAGCATCGCCAAAACGCTGAAAGCGAACGCCGCGCCCACGCCGATGGCGATCAATGTGAACATGTTCAAGTGCCGCGACACGACGGAGCGCCAGCCGCGGGAGAAAAACGGCCAACCCGCCCACCAGACCACAGGCGTGCTGAGCGCAAATTGCATCCAGCGTGAAGCCTGACCGTCCACCCAGGACTGTCTGGCCATTGGCGGGACGAGGTGGGCCATCGCCGCGACGAAGACCGGGAGTGCCAGACCGGCACCGATCCAGAAGCGCCTCGTCATGTTGCGCAGCTCGGCGTGGTCGTCGCTGTCCGTGCCGGCGGTCCTGGTCTTCGGCTCCAGCGTCATGCCGCACTTGGGGCACTCCCCGCGATGGTCTTGCTCCACCTCGGGGTGCATCGGGCAGGTGTAGATCGTGCGACGTGCGGGAGCCGGGCCGGTCCTTCGGGCGGGCACGACCGCGCCGGCGGCGATCGCCTCAACGCCCATCGGAGCTACTTTTGGGGGGGGCGACCAGCGACGGAGACGACTGCACGACCGAGCGCGCGATCATCAGCTCCTCATCCGTGTGGATCACGCGAACGGTGACCCGACTCGACTCGGCGGAGATCGTGCCCGCGCTCTCCCTGTTGAGCGACCCGCTCAGCTCGACGCCCAGGAAGCCTAGCCCTTCGCAGATACGCGCCCGGACGGGCGGCGCATGTTCGCCGATGCCGCCCGCGAAGACGAGGGTGTCGAGTCCACCCAACGCCGCGGCGAAAGCGCCGGTCCATTTTTTGGCCTGATAACAAAACAGCCCGATGGCCTCCGCGGCTCGTACGTCGCCGGCTTCCCGTTGCAGCAGGTCCTGCATGTCGGAGCTGATCTCCGATACGCCGAGCAGACCCGATTCGTGGTTCACGAGACGCTGAAATCGCGCTGCGGTCATGTGCTCGGTGTGCTGTAGGTAGTAGACGAGGCCTGGATCCAGGTCTCCTGTTCTGGTACCCATGACCAATCCCGCGGCCGGCGTGAATCCCATGCTGGTGTCGATGCTCTTGCCATCACGCACCGCCGCCAGGCTCGCGCCGCTTCCGAGATGGGCCAAGATCACCCGACCGGTCGCTGCGGTCGGATCGCCGAGGCGCGCAAGCTCTTCCATCAGGAAGGCATACGAGAGCCCATGAAATCCGTAGCGACGTATCCCCTGTGCTTGGTAGCGGCGCGGAATTGGCAACGTCCTGGCCACCTGGGGAAGATCGTGGTGAAACGCCGTATCGAAGCAGGCGAACTGCGGCAGATCGGGAAACCGGCGATGCAGCGCCTCGACCAGCAGGATCTCCTCCGGCAGGTGCTCGGGGTCGAACGGACTGAGTCGGCGCAGCTCCTCGATCATCTCCGGGGTGATTCGCTGGGGCCGGCTGTATTTCGGGCCGCCATGGACCACCCGATGCCCCACAGCGGCCAAAGCGCTGCTGTGCTCGCCCAGCCAGTCCATCAGGACATTGGCGGCAGCGGCGTGATTCGCCGCCTCCACGGTCCGCGACACACTGTGCTGCGGGTTTACGTCCTCCACCTTCAGCGCGGCCTGGGGCAGCCCGATCCGCGAAATCTCGCCCTTCGCGAGCCGTCGCAGTGTGGCGCCCGCCTCGAACAGCGCGAACTTGATGCTCGACGAGCCCCCATTGATCGCGAGAATCAAGGGGATGGCGGGCTTCATGCCGCCACCGTGTCGCCGCTCTGCAACCCAAGGGCCGTCAGTTGTGCACACGTGGACGAATAGTCCGTGTGATGAATGCTTCGAATCCCCAACCCCTGGGCGATTTCGACGAACATCGGGGTATTGTCTATGAAGACCACCTTTGGCGCCGGGGCCTGAGCGACATCCAGCGCCAACCGAAAGATCTCGGCGTCGGGCTTGCGGATCTGGACGAAACACGAGGAAATGAAGGCATCCACCAGCGCAGTCAATTTGAACCGCCGAATACGATAGGCGTTCAGCTCCCGTGCTTCGTTGCTAACCACCACGATTTTCAGCCCGTATCGATCCTTGAGGCGCGCGACGAGCGCGATCATCTGCGGGTGAGGCTTCGATTGTGAATGCATGAACCGCCGAAATTGAGACCGAGTAAAATCTCGTTTCTGACAGAACACGACCAGGTCCAGATAGTCGTCGAGGGTGAGCTTTCCTTCCTCATAGGTCTCGAAGGTCATGTGGTGCCGCTCCTCCATCTCGGCACCGTCCAACTTGAAGGTCTTCGCGGCTCGTCTCCGAGCGTGACGATCCCAGCCATCGGTGAGCAGCACGCCACCGATATCGAGAAACAACGTCGTTACTGCCGGTGCCCGTCGCATTTGACCCTAGGGCGCAACTGCCGCTCGTATGGTCGTCATCGTTGCCACAGAATGTGAGCCGACTCTAAGGGGACGGCGACGCCGGACCGCTGTGGCACGACCCGCGTTGTGTAATCGCTCGCCGGACGTACGGCGGGCACCCTCGCACGGTAGACCCTGCCACCGGACGCGCTCGGCCGTGTTTGGGTGGAGGTCATCTCCTCCCGGACAGGATTGCCGCCGTTGATCCCGTTGGCGTAAAGCTCGACCCGGACCGACGTCGGGTCGACAGTACCCAGGAAGAGATCGACTTCGACCTCACGGTAGTCGGAGTGGGTGTCGACCCGGACCTCACCGAAGCGCACTTGCCCCCACTGTTGGTCCACGGCCCGCAGCCACCCCACAACCTGCTTGCCTCCTTCGCCTTTGTTCGCGGCGCGCTCACGGTAGGCGGCGGCGGCGGGGAGATAACGTTGCTCGGTATATTCGCGGACCGTTCGGTTTGCGGAGAATCGCGGTGTCAGGCGCGCCATGCTTTGTCGCATCCGCTTGACCCATCGGGTGGGAACGCCACTTTTGTCTCGCGCGTAGAACTCTGGGATCACTTCGCGTTCGAGCAGGTCGTAGAGGGCTCCGGCTTCGACGGCGTCCCAGGCCGGATCGTCGCCATGCACCTGCCCGTCGCCCAAGGCCCACCCGACCTCGGGTGTGTAGGCCTCGGCCCACCAGCCGTCCAATTCGGAGAGGTTGATGCCTCCGTTGACCAGCACCTTCATGCCGCTCGTGCCGCTCGCCTCCCAGGGGCGCCGCGGGGTATTGATCCAGACGTCGACCCCCTGGACCAGACGCTCCGTCAGCAGCATGTCGTAGTCGCTGAGGAAGATCGCGTGAGGCCGGACCTCCGGCCGCCGAATGAACTGGATCCATTTTTGAATCAAGGCCTGCCCACCCTGGTCTGCCGGGTGAGCCTTCCCCGCCAGAATGAGCTGCACCGGACGGTCGGAATTGGACAAGAGGCGCAGCAGCCGCGCCGGATCCTCCAGGAGTAGGTCGGGCCTCTTGTAGGTCGCGAAACGTCGTGCAAAGCCCAGAGTCAACGCCTTGGGATCAAACAGGTGCTTGGCTCTGTCGACGTCCTCGGGAGATGCCCCCGAGGACGTCAGCTCCCGCGAGAATCGGTCTCGGGCGTAGTCAACCAGAGACGCCCGTGCTGTGGCGCGAAAATCCCAAAGGCGAGCATCGGAGACAGCTTGAATCTTCTCTTCCAGCGTCTCCGTCGTCCCCAGCCAGCGATCCTTTCCACAAGCTTCGGTCCACAGCTCATCGGCCGGGGCCGAGTCCCAATTCGGCATGTGGACTCCGTTGGTGACGTGTCCGATCGGCACCTCGCTCTCGGGCCAATGCGGAAACAGCGGCTCGAAGATGTGCCGGCTCACCTCCCCGTGCAGGCGGCTCACGCCATTGACCGCCCCACTGCCCCGAAGGGCCAGATAGGCCATGTTGAAGCTCTCGGACGCGTCGTTCGGGTTCTGGCGGCCGAGGGCCAGCAAACGCTGGACCGTGATTCCGAGCTTCTGCTCCGCATAACCGCCGAGGTATTGTTCGACCAGGGCGGGAGAGAAGCGGTCGAATCCCGCCGCCACTGCCGTGTGGGTCGTGAAGAGGTTCCCGGCCCGTGTGACGGCCAGGGCGACTTCGAAAGACTGCCCGCTCCACGCCATGAAGGTCCGAGCGCGCTCGAGAATCGCGAAGGCCGCATGCCCTTCGTTCAGATGGCAGACCTCCGGGTCGAGTCCCAGCGCGGCGAGCAGCCGCCAGCCGCCGATACCGAGCAGCAGCTCCTGCTCGAGACGAAGCTCGGGGCCGCCCCCATAGAGCTCGCTGGTGATTCCTCGATGCGCGGCGAGGTTCGCGGCGTCATTGCTGTCCAGGAGATAGAGCTTCGCTCGGCCGACCCGTACCTCCCAGGCACGAAGCCAAACGGCATAGCCGGGCAAGGACACCTCCAGCCTCAACCATTCTCCGTTCGCCTGACGCACGGGCGCGATGGGCAGCTGCCCAGGGTCATTGTAAGGAAAGAGAGCCTGCTGGGCTCCGTCCTTGTCGATGACCTGACGAAAGTAACCCTGCTGGTACAACAGCCCCACGCCGACCACCGGTATGCCCAAATCGCTGTTGGCCTTGAGCTGATCGCCGGCCACATTGCCGAGGCCGCCCGAATAGATCGGCAGAGCTTCGCTCAGCATGAATTCCATGCTGAAGTAGGCGGCGCAGGTGAGGGCGCTTCGAGGATGCGTCTTCTGAAACCAACCGGGTGATTCCAAGGCGGCCCGCCTCTTTCGGATCAGGGAATCAACGTTTTTCCTGAAAACGGGTTCGGCCAATACGGACCTTAGCTTGTCGCGCGACACCGTCTGCAGGACGACCCAGGGATTGTGCGTGAACCCCCACAGCGCGGGATCGAGGTCTCGCCACACCCCGTCGGTCGCGTGGTTCCACGACCAGCGCAAGTCCAAGGCCAGCTCGGCCAGAGAATCGAATCCCTCGATATCTCTCGGCAGGAGTCCGTATGCCGGGTGGTCGACGCGCGGTTGTGTGCTCATGGCGTCTGCTCCGAGAGGGCCGATGGCGGTCGCCCTCTGCCCCGCCGCGAGGCCGTCCCCGTCGCCAACACGTCGCCGACGATCTGTTGCGCCTCTTCGAGAAGGCGCCGGAGATGCTCCGGGTCCTGGAAGCTCTCGGCATAGATCTTGTAGATGCTCTCGGTTCCCGACGGCCGCGCGGCGAACCACCCACTCTTGGTCACCACCTTCAACCCGCCGATGGGAGCGTTGTTGCCAGGCGCGCGCGTGAGAACGGCCTCGATCTTTTCGCCCGCCAGCTGGGTGAGCTTGACCTTCTCCGGTGAGAGCGTCGCCAGCAGCTTCTTCTCCTCCGGCGTCGCCGACGCCTCGACCCGGTCGTAGACAGGGTCGCCGAGCTCCCGCGTCAGCTCACGGTAGATCTCGCCCGGATCGCGATCCGTCCGGGCCGTGATCTCCGCCGCCAACAAGGCCGGGACGATTCCGTCCTTGTCGGTCGTCCAGACGCGACCATCCATGCGGCTGAAAGAAGCGCCCGCGCTCTCTTCGCCGCCGAAACCCAGCGAGCCGTCGAGGAGGCCGTCGACGAACCACTTGAAGCCCACCGGCGCCTCAAAAAGCTTTTGGCCAAGCTTGGCCGCGACGCGGTCGATCATCTGACTGCTCACCACGGTCTTGCCGATGGCGGCGTCTTTCTTCCACTTGGGCCGATGTTGATAGAGGTAGAAAATTGCGGCGCAGAGGTAGTGGTTGGGCGGTAATAGCCCCGAGCTGCGGGTCACGATGCCATGCCGGTCGTGGTCCGTGTCGCAGGCGAAGGAAAGGTCGAAGCGGTCCTTCATCGCTATCAGCCGCTGCATCGCATACACCGATGAGGGATCCATGCGAATCTGACCGTCCCAATCGACGGTCATGAAGCGAAAGGTTGGGTCGACCACCTGGTTGACCACGGTGAGATGCAAACCGTAACGCTCGCCGATTCGTCCCCAGTAATGAACGCCGGCGCCGCCAAGCGGGTCGACGCCGAGGTTGAGCTTGGCGCCGCGAATGGCATCCATGTCGATCACGCTGGCGAGATCGGCGACGTAAGTCTCGAGATAATCGTACCGGTGTGTCGTGGAGGCGCCGAGAGCCCGCTGGAAGGGAATCCTCTTCACGCCCAGCAGGCCAGCTTCGAGTAGGCCGTTCGCTTTCGCCTGGATCCAGTCGGTGACGGCCGATGGGGCCGGTCCACCGCTGGGGGGGTTGTATTTGAAACCGCCGTCGCGCGGTGGATTGTGCGACGGCGTAATGACGATGCCGTCGGCCAGCTCTGACTTGCGCCCGCGGTTGTAGGTGAGGATCGCGTGCGAGATGACGGGGGTCGGGGTGTACTCGTCCCCCTCGGCGATCATGACCTCCACGCCGTTCGCCGCCAGCACCTCCAAGGCGCTGGCGAAGGCCGGAACCGACAGCGCGTGCGTGTCCATGCCGAGGAAAAGTCGTCCGTCGATCCCGTGCTCGCCGCGATAAAGGCAAATGGCCTGGGAGATGGCCAGGATGTGCCACTCGTTGAACGCGTTATCGAAGGCAGACCCCCGATGTCCCGAAGTCCCAAAGGCAACCCGTTGCTCTGGCACGGAAGGGTCAGGCCTTTCCGTGTAGTACGCCGAGATGAGCCGGGGCACGTTCACCAGCATCGACGCGTCGGCGGGCTTTCCCGCGAAAGGACTTACCTTCATGACTCTTTCGCCGGCAGTGCCCGTTCGATCGCCTTCGACAGGGCGTCGAGTCCGCTTCGGACATCTGCGCCGAGATGAACGCGCAACGCCCGCCGGTCGCGCTGCACCAGGACCCGGAAGTCCCCCAGCGCCTGCGCCGCCTTCACGACGCCAAAGCTGAAGCGATGACCGGGGATCTGGAGATCCTGCGCATCGTCGCAGGTCAGCTGCAGGAAGACCCCGCTCGGAGGTCCGCCCTTGTAGGCCTGCCCCGTTGAATGAAGGAACCGGGGACCAAAGCCAACACAGGTGGCGACCCGACGGGAATCCCGGACCGTGCCCCGAATCGCCTGGAGCTGGCGATCATGCCGGTCGTTGCGCTCAATGTAGGCGAGCAACGCGAAGTAGTCGTCGGGTCCCAAGCGCTGGAGGTGGGTCCGCAAGTATCCATGCAGCGTCCTATCAGACCCGGCCGCCCGATCGAGCGCCAGCTTGTTCTTCTCGTCGGCGAATAGCGTGAGCGGGCCATCTTCGCAGAACGGGATCTCCCGCGGGAGCGCGCCGGTCTTCTCGTAGGCTTTGGTCAGCGTACGTGCCGCGACCTTGCTCGCCTCGACGTCGGGCTGGTTGAAAGGGTCGATGCCGATGATCGCGCCCGCCACCGCCACCGCGATTTCCCAGCGGAAGAACTCCTGTCCGAGATCGTGGGGATCGGCGAGCGCAATGCGCACGACCGGCTGTCCGGCATTCTCGAGCGCGTCGACCGCGGCATCCTGCGCAGCGTCCGGTGCAGCATCGAGCCGAAGGTACGCGAACAGCCGATCGTTGCCGTAGACTTCGGGCGCGCCGAGGGGCTCACGATCGACGGGGATTATTCCCTTGCCCACCTTGCCGGTCGATTCGGCGAGGAGCTGCTCGAGCCACGCGCCGAGCTGCGCAATGCCTGGAGAGGCAATGAGGGTGACTTTGTCGCGGCCGGATCCGACCGACGTCCCGAGGATCGCGCCGAGCAGGACGCCCGGATTCTGCTCGGGCGGAACGCATGACGCGCACGCGTGCGCCATGATCGCGGTGCGGTCGAGGAAGCGACCCACGTCGACACCCATGACCGCCGCCGGCACCATGCCGAAGTTGGAGAGCGCGGAATAGCGTCCGCCGATGCCGGGCACCCCGGAGAAGACCCTTTCGAACCGTTTCTCCTCGGCGATCTTTTGCAGGGCGGAGCCCGGGTCGGTGACCACGATGAAGTGCTTCGGTGCCCTCCCGTCGCCGACGATCTGGCGAACGCGATCGTAGAAGTAGTCCTTGAGAATATTGGGCTCCAGTGTCGTGCCGGACTTGCTAGAGACGATAAAGAGTGTCTTCGGAAGGTCGATGCGGGCTTCCATGGTCCGGATCTGCGCGGGATCGGTCGAATCGAGGACCAAGAACTCCGGATAACCGCCGATGGGTCCGAACGTTCGCGCCAGGACATCGGGACAGAGGCTCGATCCGCCCATCCCCAGCACGACCGCGTATTTGAAGTTGCTCTGGCCCTCCTTGGCGAACGCCGCCAGGCCTCGAGCCAGAGTTTGCTCCCCGTCGGTACTGTCCAGCCAATCGAGCCACTGGTTCTCGTCGTGCCCCGTCCAGAGCGTCGCGTCGCGCGCCCAAAGCCGCCGCACCTTCCCGCCGGTGCGCCAGTCCTCGATCGTCGCCTTGACCTCCTCATCGAGCGAGGTCGGCAGTCGATAGCTCATCCGGTCGATAGCCGACCTGAGCACGCCGGCACGTTTCTTCTCGATCGATCCCAGGAGAGCATCGAACGCCGCGGAGAACCCGCTGACACCCTCGTCGAGGAGGCGCGCGGTCAGGTCGTCGATCGAGATCCCAGTACCGGCGAGCGTGGCCAAGACCTGTCTGGCGTCGTCTATGTGTTGGTCGAGCTGGTTCCCTGCTTTGCCATGGTCACGGAAGGCGTCGAGCGTCGACGGTGGGATCGTGTCGACGGTGTGGGGCCCGATCAGCGATTCGACGTAGATCACGTCGCGAAAGCGCGGATCCTTGCTGCTCGTGCTCGCCCACAAAAGCCGTTGTGGGTGAGCGCCGGACGCGGCCAGCGACGTCCAGCGCGGGCTGCCGCAGACTTCCTTCCAGTCCTGGTAGGCGAGCTTGGCGTTGGCGATGGCCACCTTGCCGACGAGATCGCGCAGCGTGGCCTGCTCCGTGGCCGGCGCCGATCTGGCCCGAGCCTCCAGGATCGGATCGACGAGAACGTCGAGACGACTGACGAACATACTGGCCACGCTGGCGACGCGGCTCAGATCTCCCCCGCCCGCGCGGAACGCCTCGAGGCCGTCCATGTAAGCTTCGGCGACCTGGCGACACACGGCGCGTGAGAAGAGCAGCGTCACGTTGACGTTGATCCCCTGGCCGATGAGCTGTTGAATCGCCGGAATTCCCTCGGGCGTCGCCGGAACCTTGATCATGAGGTTGTCGCGACGAACGGTGCTCCACAGGCGAACGGCCTCATCGATGGTCGCCTGGGTGTTGTGCGCGAGATAGGGCGAGACCTCCATGCTGACGAACCCGTCGCGTCTGACGAACTCGAGGTAAACGGAATGGAGGATGTCCGCCGCCTGCTGAATGTCCTCGACGGCTAGCTTTTCGTAGATGGTCGAGGCCGTTTCGTCGTGGCGATTCTCATAACGCTCCAGAGCTGGACCGTAGTCCGTGCTGCCGGCGATGGCCTTTTCGAAGATGGACGGATTCGAGGTCACGCCGCGGATGCCGTCCTCCTTCACCAATCGCGCGAGCTCACCGCTTTGAAGGAGGTGGCGTCGGATGTAGTCGAGCCAGACCGACTGGCCGCACTCCTGAATCTCATTTATTCCCACGCAAACCTCCTCGCCCCTCGATCACCTTTGCCGGCCTCACGACGGGCTCTTCGCCGGCGTCACCCAGGAGCCGCTCGTAGCCTGCAGCGCCGGAAAGATCTTCTTGTGCGCGAGATCTCCGGTCGCGCCGAAAAAGATCAAGGCGTCCGACGAATCCCCCGTCATTAGTGCTTCTCTTCGTGTCCGCCGAACTGATATCGCAGCGCGGAGAGCACCTTGTCGGCGAAGTCTTCTTCGCCCCGCGACGCGAACCTTTGTGCCAGCGCCGTGCTCAGGACCGGAGCGGGGACACCCTCGTCGATGGCCGCCTTGAGAGTCCACCGGCCCTCTCCCGAATCGGACACGTGGCCCGCGAACCCGCTCAAGTCGGGGCTCTTCTTCAGCGCGGCGGCGGTGAGATCTAGGAGCCATGAACCGATCACGCTGCCGTGCCGCCAGGCTTCGACGATATCGGGAAGGTTCAGGTCGTATTGATAGAGCTCGGGGTGACGAAGCGGCGCCGTCTCGGCGTCGACGACCCGCTTGGCATTCCCAGCGTTGGCGTGCCGAAGAATGTTGAGCCCTTCGGCGTACGCCGCCATGACCCCGTATTCGATCCCGTTGTGAACCATCTTGACGAAGTGCCCGGCTCCGGACGGTCCGCAATGGATGTACCCCCGTTGCGGCGGCCGACCCTCATCTCGGCGCCCCTTGGTCGCGTCGTCCCCGGGTGCCAGGGCGGCAAAGATGCCATCGAGCCGCTTGACGACGGCGGGGCTGCCCCCGATCATCTGGCAGTAACCGCGCTCGAACCCCCAAACGCCGCCCGAAGTGCCGACGTCGACATAGTGGACTCCGCGCTCGCCGAGCGTCTTCGCGCGGCGAATGTCATCGTGATAGTACGAGTTCCCCCCATCGATGACGGCATCGTCCGCGGTAAGGTGCGGCACCAGCTCCCCGAGGGTGGCCTCTACAACCGCGGCAGGCACCATGATCCAAATCGCCCGCGGTGTCTCCAGCTTGGCGACCAGATCAACAAGCGAGCTGGCGGCGACCGCACCCGCCTTGACCAGATCCAGCCCCGCCTCTGGATGAACGTCGAACACCACGCACCCGTGGCCGGCTCCGAGCAGACGCCGGACCATGTTCGAGCCCATTCGACCGAGCCCAACCATTCCAAGTTTCATACTGTTCCCCCGTTCGTCGCCGCTCCGCGTCCGCACACCGTGGATCGCCTTCGTGACGTTGGGCGTTCATTGCGCTGTAGCCTCAACGCCCTCGCCCAACTGCACCGCAATCTCCCAGACAATCTCCTGTCGCTGGCGCCCAGCAACTCTCCCTACAGATACGCACCTCCGAGCATTGGGGCCATTCGGGTCTCCCCCGTGTCGGTTGTAAGGGGTTCCGCGAGGGAGGGCATTTTCTTCAAAGATTTCGATGTGCTCGACGTCACGAAGGCTACCCAGATCGCCGGGGCCTGGTCTGATGGCTGTCTACGAGCGACGGGGATTGGCCGACCGACGCGTTCGTGTACCGCCTGCACCCGTCGGACCACACCCGGATACCGTTCGCGCACAGGGCGAAGCATGACGGCGCCGTGAACGACCTCGCCGATTCCACGACCGGCGAGGCCTCGAATCGTCGGATCTACTTTTTCTCGGGCTCGGCCGCGACGGTGCCGCCCTTGGCGGTGCACTTCTTCTCGGTCATCGACATCCAGCCCTTCCCCTTGCAGCTGTTCTTTCCCTTGCAGTCGTTGTCGGCGCCCTTACAACCGCTCTTGCCCTTGCACGCGTTCACGCCCGCGCAGTGAACCTTGGCATCCTTGGCGGACGCGACCAGCGGCGCCCCCATGGTGAAGAGTCCGGCCACCGCCGCTGCGACTAATGCTCCCTTGGTCGTCATGCTCGTCTCCTGTTTCCCTGCGTTTGTGAGGACCTCGCCTCATGCGAGATGGTCCGGCCAGCCGATGCCGCGTCGCGGGTGCCGCCCCTCGGGGTGACAGCGCTTCGGGTCCGATTTGGATCTCGGCAACGTAGGGGTTCAGACGGAATTGGCAAGGCCGCGAAGGTCCGCCCGATTCAGATGAGCTTTTGCAGCACGAAGAGGACTTCGCCCAGCGACCAGGCCTGCGCGAAACAACCGCGCGGCGCGTGCGGCGCGGCGCCGTCGAATATCTCCGACAGGTGGCCCAAGCAGCCCTCGGTGAGCAGATGCTTCTCGAGCCCCTCGAAAAAAGACAGCGCCTCGGCGTGTGCCGTATCGCTCTGGCCGTGAAAGCGGAGCCAGGCGGTCACGAACGGGGCCAGTAAGAAGGGCCACACGGTCCCCTGATGATAGGCGGCGTCCCGGCGCGGGCGCGCGCCGGCGTAGTGGGCGTGGTAGCGCGCATCGTCCTCGGCGAGCGTACGCAGGCCGACCGGCGTGAGGAGCTTCTGGCGTGTCAGTTCCAGCACCCGGCGGCCCTGCTCCGCAGACACCAACTCGGCGTCGAACGAGAGCGCGAAGAGCTGGTTGGGGCCGAACGTGAAATCGTCACCCGCGGGCCCGTCGACGACGTCGAAGAGGTAGCCGCCGTCTTCGTACCAGAAGCGGCGCCGAAACGAGTCGATCGCCCGCGCGCGCGATTCGTCGAGGGGAGCCACCTCGGCGTGGCGACCGAGGCGGGCCGCCAGGGCGCTGGCTACCCCGAGCGCTTGCACCCACAGCGCCTGGATCTCTACCGGCTTGCCGCGCCGGGGGGTCATCACGTCGTCCCCACACTTCGCGTCCATCCAAGTGAGCGGTGCCTGATCGTCGGACGCGCGCAGAAGGCCGTCCCCGTCGGCGCGGATCGACACGTGCCGCGTGCCGCCGGCGTACCCGTCGATGATGGCTCGCACCGCTGGCCAGACCGCCTCGAGGACGGTCCGATCCGGCGATGCCTTCTCGTACCGACCTACGGCAACGATGAACCAGAGCGAAGCGTCGACCGAGTCCCAGCGCGGCGCCGTGTGCGCGTCGGGCAGATTATTCGGAAGCAGACCACCGTCGACCAGCGGAGCGAAGGTCTTCAAGATCTGCCCGGCCAGGTTCAGATGGCCGGTGACGAGCAACAGTCCTCCGAAAGAGGTGAAGGTGTCCCGGGTCCACACGTCGAACCAGGGGAACCCGGCCAACAGCGCCGGGCGTTCGCCGCCCTCGACGAGGTAGGTCTCCGCGCCGAGGACGAGCTGATCGTAGAGCTTGCTCCCACTGGAACGAAGGCTCCGTCGGCTGGCCTGCCGCCGTTCGAGCTCATCGTCGAAAGCGCGGCCTCCGTCGACGGCCGATTTTGGCTCGGTCGTGAGTGTGAGAAAGGCCGGTTTCTCCGGCGTGACTTCGAACGACAACGTGCCGGGAGACCACCAGTCCTCTCGACAGGGCTCGCCACGCTCGCGATCGAGCGCGTATTCGATCCCGCGCCGCCAGACGGGCTGGTGCTGGTAGCCAGCTGCGCCGCGGGCATGGACGCGGGGAAAATCGGGTCGTGGCTGCCAACTCGCGCCGTCCTCTTCGGTGCGTGCATCCGTCGAAAGCGGAGCGTCGGCGCTCACGACCGCGTGATCGGCCCGCACCGTCAGCATGGGCCTCACGAGCAGACGCACGGCGCTGGCCCCATCCCCCACGATCTGCCAGCGCACGACGACGGCCTCCCGTCCCCGGGGGCAAAGAATCGACCGAACGATCGTGACGCCCGCGACCTCGTAGGTCCATTCGGCCATTGGGCGGGCCGAGAATCCGCGACAACGGCGGTAACCGTCTTCCTCAGGATCGGCGCCAGCCGACGTGGAGAGGGTCACCGCGCCGTGCGGAGTCTCCACCCACTCGGTCAGATGATTGACCAGCATCACGCGATGGTGTGGCGGGTGCGTCGCCACCAGCAAAAGGCCGTGATACCGGCGGGTCGGCAAACCGCTCACCGTGCCCGCCGCATAGCCTCCCCGGCCGTTCGCGTCGATCCATTCCAGCGCACTGGATCGCTCGAGATCCCGATACACGGAGCCGTTGGCCCCGACTTCGCTGGCCGTCGAGGCCCTCACAGCAACGCCCACGCCATCCGCGCCATTCACACTCCCGTCGTCGAGCCGGTCCGTCCGCCGATTGGATCTCCACCAGCACTCTGGGAGCAGCCGCGACATAGTCAACGGGCGGCGAAGACGTTTGTGAGCGAATGTCGGGAGCGGCACTCTCGGTCCCGCGTGAGCTCAGGCAACCGCCCGATGTCGTGGCCGACGCGCCGGCTCGACGGCCTCGACCGGGGGATCGCCGTCGATAAATTTTACGCTGTGGTCCGAAGTGGATGAACCGCATACGGCTCCGCATATCTACGGTACGTGTCATCGCCGGATCGCGCGGCACAGGGCATGCATTTTTAGCAACCATGGACGAGCACCGGATGATGACGGCGCCAGCGTTTCTCGAGATCATGACCGGTTGGCACCCGGGCCTCGCTTTGGTCGACGATGGCCCGACCGCTCGCCCTACGAGAGAAGAACGGCGGCCGTCCCGCGAGCGGCTCTGGGCGGTCCGGGAGTTCCTCGGTGCGCTCGACGAAACGGCCGTCCCCACGCGAGACCAGCTGATGCAGCAAGTGCTCGAGGTTCTCCAGGCCGATGTTCTGCGGCCGACCCTTCGGCTGCGCCAACGACAGCTCGACACCGTGATGACGACCCTCGCAGAGCTGGCTCACGAAACGACGCGAGCAACGCCCGATGTCGGGCTGTTTTGCCGACGTGCGCAGATCGTCGTCGACATCCTTTTGTTGGGATGAGTCTCGCCCTTGTTCGGCGCGGGTGATCTGGTTCGCGCGATCCCATGCACCCCGGAGGAACATGACCATCAGAATCATTGCCGAAGACGAAGCGCTCACAGAATCGGAACGCCAAAGGCTGCAACAGGCGTCCGGCCACATTCCTCGGTATTTCCGGAGGATCGTCAGCATCGAGTGGCGGGTGTCGCGGCAGGGGCACGATCGCCGGGTGTCGTGCATGGTCCATGCCGCCAGCGGATACTATCAGGTCGGCGTGGGATCCGACGTCACCGAAGAATCGATTGGTCAGGCTCTCGACGGGATCGTCCGGCAGCGTCGGCGTCGCAAGGCCATCCGAGAGACGGCGCGCAGACACCTGCCGCACGACGCGGCCTAGTCCAAGCGTCCGGCGTGTGCCCGTCTCGACGGAGGGCGAACAAAAGGAACCGGCGGTCTCAGGAGCTCCCCGACGCGCGATTGGGTCGCGCGACTTTGCCAGCTCGAGCGCCGCACGCGCGGTGTGGAACCAGGCCTCCGGACGCGCGCGGTGGGCCCGGGCAACCATCGGTCGCAGACCAACAAATCGACATTACATAGATGAAATGGTGGTGAAAGGTCCCTGAAGGCGCGGGTGGGCATGCTGTCTCCGTAGGCAAATCCCAGGAGAAACAGCCCATGCAAACCACCGATCGCAAGCTTTCCCCCGTCGTCGCGCCGCCGGCGCCCAGCCCGCTCTTCACCGATCCCCTGCCGCGCCAACCCATCGGCGCCCCACCCCCGCGGCTCGAAGCGGTCGAGCGCTCGGTCCACGAGCACGCGGGCTGGGTCGAGGCGGTGCGGCACGAGCTCGCGCAGGTCATCGTCGGTCAGACCGCGCTGGTCGATCGGCTGCTGGTCGCCCTCCTGGCAGGCGGCCACGTTCTTCTCGAAGGTGTCCCCGGGCTGGCGAAGACGCTTTCCCTCAAGACCCTGAGCGGGGCGATCGCTGGAACGTTCCAGCGA
>Ga0075522_10000250_pt1 | contig 37080 bp, 29 predicted proteins | sample NGEPerA_FD_74796 | JGI IMG/M metagenome (GOLD analysis project Ga0075522, IMG submission 74796) | Arctic peat soil microbial communities from the Barrow Environmental Observatory site, Barrow, Alaska, USA - NGEE PermafrostL2-A | ecosystem: Environmental > Terrestrial > Soil > Wetlands > Peat ... | reverse complement strand
GGTCGTCCCTGGAAAGCACGAGATCGACGCCGGCGCGCTTGAAGTCGCCGTTGAAAAGCAGCTGCGTGTCGGGAACGATGATGGCGTCCGCCGGCACATGCGTGGCATGCGCCTTGATCGACTCGAGATGGGCGTACCCGTCCGAGTGCAGACCCGAGCCGTCAGCAGCAAGCTTGGCGTCGAATTTGCCGGCGTAATTCAAAGGACCACCAAAAAAGGTTAATATTCAAATAATATCATCGGCCTAGCTGCTTATCACCAGTTGGTATCGGGCGAAACCATCTCTTGCTTGCGGAAGTCGTTTTAACTTGGATCCGAAAGAGTCGACCTGGAAGGTCTATCTGCCTAGCCGGCCCTAAATCTATGTATTTCATAAATTAGTATAGGAATATCGCAAATATGAATCGGACAAAGCATGTAGTAAGCTGTATATAATCGCCATCGTATACCTTTATGAGCTTTGCTACGTTTTCTAATTGTTTGGATGTCCTGTAATTACTCAACTGCGATCTTGATTGGACTTGTAAGCTTGAGATTTAATTTGAATTAGCCATACCCGTCGAAGGTCTGGCCTATACAACCCTGCATCCACTTTAGGCATCCTTTTGCTGGCGGCTTTCGCCACGCCAGCCGCTGATACGTAAAATTTTCGGGCAAATGCGGGGAGGATACAACTAGGGAGCGATCCCACAATTGGGGTCGCGGCCGCCTTGATGTGTGTTCCGGACTCAAGTCGGATGTCGTGAGACCCTAAGTGACATGTCTGGACGGCTCCGGGTTAGCAACAGCCTTCTTCCCGCTTTGCAGCATTGCTCGGTGCCGCCATGGCTTCTCGCAAACATCGCCCATATCCATGACATCCGGTATGCCGGGTCGTCCATAGCGTCAAAAGGCGATTTACGTGCCTGGGAAGTTGGCGACCTCGCAGGAGATTGTTACTCGACGCTCACGGGTGAGTGAACAGGTTTCTTGAGAGCAATCCCGACGAAACCAACCTCTTCGCTTACGAAGCCATTATGGGAAGCTGCGAAAACGGCCGGAAACAAACCTCAGTTAGACTACTGCCATCAAATGACAATGGCGTTCGATCATGTCGGCATTCCTCACCTTCATCTATCGCGAGTATTGCAGGGCCTGCCTCGTCAACATGCAAAAGCATCGTCTGAGCGGCTGATACTGGTGTCGTGATCACCAAAATACCTATCAGCCGAAGCATTGCTGCCTCGTCACCATTCATATTGGAGCGAACAATGGACCTCCAGCAGGATAATGCCGATCCCCGTAGCCTGAGCGCGATTTGGCGGAGCGCGGAGCGACAGCGCGCCGAAGATATCGGTTCGTGGCTCAGCAACTTCTTTGAACAACGGCGACGTCTAAGAGCCTGCGATACGGGGACCTCATTTCCCCAGGGCAATCCCGTCCTTAGGTGAAACCGACAGATGGGTCTTTCCCCATTTCCATAGCTTTGGCAGGCTGCCTTTCGGAGGACTTCTGCGATTAATTATTCGCGTGGCTTTTGCGCGGCAAAGGAGTCCGGTCACCCCCATACGGACACGCGACGGACACCGTTTGAAGCACCAAAAGGCGTCAGCCAAGCCGGCGGCCTCTTTCATCGTTCTGATAGAAAAAACGCGATGACCAGCGACAAGCCGCCCGGTTGTGACCAGGCGTAATCATTGTCCCGGTAGTTGTTTTGGTTTTTCTTTGGTGGTGTAGGGGCATTCAACGCTTCGAATTGGCGGGTGTCGTCGTTCGTCCCTTGCCAGCGCACTTCCTGCACAACGGAGGATAAATTCTGCGGCCGGGCTGCGCCGATTGTATCACCGCTAAGAATCCGGTGTCGCTACAAGCCGGGCATTTAACCTCAGCCGGCTTCGCGGAAGGTGCTTTCACGGCAGCCTCACTATTGTCGCTTGGTCGCAGCCAAATATAGGGCGTGATTTCACGCTTTTCCGTCAAATTTATCATTGTAACGTCGTGCGCCAAAGCCAACTAGTGGCGAACCGGCTTCGGGCCGGCTTCCTTCATAGGCGCGGTGAATGACGAATTCGCTGATGTGCCAAACCAACCGGCCTTGGCGATCTCAGCTTGCAGCATCTGCAAAAACCGCTGAAGCTCAGCCCGCGTAAACAATCCTGCCGCCCCACCTCCTCTTTCCCCTCGCAACTCGACCCGGAAGCTATCTGCTTGGCGAGAAATTTTCATTCGCACCCCTAGCTCCGCTGCGCTCGCGCTCGATTTGATTACGTTAACCGGTGTCCTGGACATTGCCTCGGCAGTCATTGCCAGCGAGGCTTCGCGCTCGAAAGCGACGAGCTCATCGCGAACCCCCGCGGGTGCCTGCTTTATCAAAGCTGAGGTCCTTGCAAGGAATTCTGCCGCGCGTTCAAGCACTCCCAACACCAGACGTCGGGTCAACCAGCAGGACCATGCCTGTGGATTGCCTGGATTTATGGCGGCCAAAACCCGGTCTTCTTCCGCCACGTAAGAGAAATTAACGGATTTCAGAACTTGCATAATTTGGCCACCCCAGAACAGCAACGTTAACAATGCTCGTTGAAGGACGTAGGCGTTCAGTCCCGCTAATCATGCAGATCTTGCCGAGGTTCGTTCCGGATCAAAAGCGGAAGGCTCAAGGCGAGCATCACTGTACGCTCGAAAGCGGACGTTGTGTAGGTCGGCAAATCCGTTTCAGGCAAAAGGCGACCATTGGGTAGCCGCCTTTGGGCGGCTCTTAAATTCAAACCTTGATGATCGTAGATCGGCCGACCGCAGTGCTGACTATGACTTTCGGCGATAGCGATGGCAATTCATTTGAATTGCGATTCGAGTGGACGGCTTACCGATAAGGATGCGGAGGGTCACGTTATCCGCGCCCACAATCCGACAACCGCCGAAACACACTTTACGCAAGGGCTGGTCGACCCGAATGCGGTTGCTCTTGAATATCACGAGGCGGCGGAAAAGCGCCGGGCAGAACAGCTGGAACAATTCGCATGTCGGCGCAGGGCCGATGCTGCGAACGTTCTACGCAGAGATCGTGCTGCTTGCATTATCCAATGCTTAGCTGAGATTAATGAAAAGCCTGCGAAGACCGTCGATCAGCAAAAGGAATACTGCCAGTTCCGTGAACTCGTCCAAAAAGCGCGCCCGATAGCCAGCTGTTTGACTCATCGCAGCTGGCTTTCGGTCTACGCAGACATTCGCGGGCCAGCATGTCTCAAACGTGCCAAATCGAAAATGGCAGGCCTCACCTAATGACCTTGTCGGCAACCAGCAGGAATGACTCTGGAATCACGAGTCTTAACATCTTTGCGGTCTTGAGATTAACCTCGAGGTTAAACTTCACGGGCTGCGTGATCGGAAGATTACCGGGCTTGGCACCTCGCAGGATTTTGTCGACATAATCCGCGGCGCGCTCGTTAAGGGGGTCTGCGTCTCCACCATAGGCGAGCAGAAGGCCATTCTCAACGTAATACGGGTAATTACCGAACGTTGGAACCCGATGCTGAATTGCCAGTCCGGCAATGCGGGCGAGGTTCGCGTCGAGTAGAGGTCCGGGCTCAACGTATGCGGCATCGAAACCTTCCGCCGCCAACCGGGGAAAGATCGCGTCGTAGTCTTCCGCCCCCGCTGGATTAAAGGCTTGCCAGGTAAACCCCAATTTCGTCGACGCGTCGGTGACGTCCTTCTCCAACTGCGCGTGAATGCCCGCATTGCCTCCATGGCGCTCTATCACCGCCAGCTTCATGAGCCGTGGCAGCAGTTTCTTCACCAATTCGATCAGCTTGACGGCAACTTCGCGTCCGGACGATGCAACCCCGGTGACGTTTGCCTCCGGCCTTGCCAGGTCGGTGATAAGCCCTGATTCCACCGGGTTCGGTGTCGTCACCATGACGATGGGGATTGTCGCAGTCGCCTGTCTTAGCGCTCTCACGTAATTGGTAGGTTGAGCGGCCAGCACGTCTGGCCTTCGCGCCACCAACTCCGCAGCGAGCGCGTCAACTTGGTCCAGGTCGACCGTCGATACGCAGTCTAGAATAACCGTTCGTCCGTCAACCCAGCCGAGTTCTGCGAGGCGTCGTCTGAACGGGCTAGGATTGGCATCAGTACTACAACCAAAGCCACTCAAGAACCCAACCCTCTTTAACGACGCAATGGAGTCTTGGGTAGCTGCAGGGCTGGAGCATATTGCCAGCACGATGACAGCGATTCCGCCTCCTATCACTCTCGCAATATCGTTCCGTTTCATTCCTCCCCCGAGGCTAAAGCAACGTAGGTTAGAATAGCACATTTTAGGGCAGTTTGGGGTCTCCGCGGCGCAATTTCTGCCCTAACTTCGGGGTAGTGGAAACCCGTTTCGCTCCGGTTGGCATCGATATGTGGATTGACCGCATTGACTAGAAAGCCAGATCGACGGCACTTGGCACCGCTGAACGCAGATCTCTATGCGCTTCCCAACAGTCCGATCCGAACCGTCTTTCATCAATCGACGAAGCTTTTTTCGCTTTTGACTTTGGCTGATCCTGATGCCGCGCATCCAACGGCGACGCCGAGGCGGCTCGGATCGATGTCGTCGGAGGGAACTATCGAAGGTGCGGGCAAATGATCCAAATTGGCGAACTGCTCCATGAGATTGAGCAGGTGTGCTGGGATCGCTGAAACATCTCGGTTCATGACAATGCCAAGACGCGCGCCTATCTCATCGCAAATTGCACGGCAGTGGTCGCTATCAAAAGCCAAACCTGAAATACCTTTGGAAGACATCGGCCAATTCCACATTACTTCAAGTTGAACGATAGCTTGGCTCGACCCAAAAGTTATGAAACGGCCCCCACAATTTCGCAGCCTGGTCAAAAACCGGTAAACCGACGGTTCTGAGATGCCTGCTGCCAACGCATCATCATGGTTTAAACTTTGCAAATATGGTCGCTCAATTGCAGGTGCGTACGGCACCGGAACCTTAAAAATTTAAGTGTATTAGAGGTTCAGTTGACGGATATAGGATGGGGGCTTACAAATGGATATCGAGATACTCGGACTTCTGGGTTACGTTTTCGCAGCGACAACCCTCGCCAAGATGCTGTATGAGCGTCGAAGGGACGTTTTGTCGGGCCCCTACATACAGGGAGGGCATGCAGGCCTAGCCAAGAAAAGATTTCGGAACTCGGCTATCGACCGCCTTTATGCCCTGGAAGGCACCAGGATGGTCTATCTCGGTTCAACGGCGGCGTGTTGATCCCGATTGTGTTCCGTTTGCGCGGTGCGCAGCGGCTAGTCTGAAATTGGCCCTGCAATTTGGGAACGCAATGGGTCATGAGCCGCGCGCTCCGTCCGGAAAAATCTTAATCTTGGTGTGCGGCCCATGCGGCTGAATTCTTCTCGTAACACGCTGATACCCGGCGCATTGTTTCTTGATTTGCCAACGGAATCCCGAGGAATTCTGGAAATCCCTGATAATTCCGTGCTAGCAGGCAAAGCGTATCTCTACCTCTGACGTTACGGTTGAGGTTCCGTGACAAGGACTCCCTCCCTGGACTGCTCCGGCAGCCGAGGCTTGTTTCATCAAGGCTTTCAACGACGGAAGGATCTACCGATGTTGGGGGTTGGAATTCTGGGCGCGGGGTTTTTCGGAACCTATCACGCGCGAGCAATTGCCGCCCTCGAGAGCGCCCGCGTCGTCGCGGCGTGCGCGGAAGAGTTGCCGATTGCCCAAGCCTTCACCGCTGAATATGGGGGCAGGCCATACGGCGATTGGCGCGCGATGCTCGACGACAAGTCTCTCGACGCGGTTGCGATCACCGCGCCGCATCACCTGCATTGCCAGTTGGCGGTGGCGGCGCTGGAGGCCGGCAAGCATGTGCTCCTGGAAAAGCCGATGGCGCTGTCGGTCGCCGAATGCGGCCGCATTATCGCCGCCGCTGAAGCGGGCCGCGCCAAGTTGATGATCGGACAGATCATGCATTTCGTGTGGCCCCACCTCGTGGCGCGCGAGATCCTGGATCGCGGTGAGTTGGGCAAGCCCGTCACCGGATCAAGCTCGCTCAAGAAGACCTGGATGGAATCCAACCGGCGGGGCTGGCATCTCGATCCCGCAACAGGCGGCGGCATGCTGATGACGGCCGGCATCCACGCGCTGGATCAGCTGGTATGGCTGATGGACGGACGGGTCGATTCCGTTTCGGCATCCGTCAGCACGTCGTTTCACGATCAGAAAGCCGATGACTGCGCCATGATGCTGTTGCGCTTCGCCGACGGCCGATGCGGACAGGTGGCCAGTATCGGGTTCCGCGATGGCGGCGGCACGTTCGATATGGACCTCGTCTGCGAGAACGGCACGCTCAGGATCGACGCCGATCGCGGTGTCGCCATCGGGCGGGGCGGCCGATGGTCCGACGTGCCGAACTCCCGCGACCCCCAATGGATGCACAACGCCGTTATCAGGGAATGGCAGGCGATGGCCTCCGCCATCGAGAATGACACGGAGGTGCCGGTGTCCGGCGACTACGGCCGGCATATCGTCGCGTGCATCGATGCGTCCATGATATCGGCCCGCGAGCGCCGGGACGTGAACGTCGCGGCGTGACGACGGTTTGTCAACGGCGTTACGAAAAGACTTGAAGGGCACGGCCTCGCCGCCCCGTCGACCTCAATAGCCATTCAATGCGGCCACCGAGCGCAAATCCCATGCCGCGTCCGGCCCGCAACCCCTGGAAGGGATTGCGTCGCGTACCAACGTTGCAAGGACAAACGCAAGATCTCCAAATCAGGAAGACTTTATTTTCAGAAAACTGGAGTTGGCGGCATGGATTTTCAAGCCGCCGGAGACGCCGTTCAATGCTTCTTCAGAGAGCTGAATATCGCCTTTCTTGCTCGTCTTCACGAGTTTGTCGGCTTGGGATATCGACTCGTCCTTCTTGCCGCGTACATCCATGATCATCTTCTTTCGAATGGACCAGATAGCGCATTCAGAGCGTTACAAAAATTCCAATGGACGCGACTGCAGCATATGCCGTCCACGCCGGGTTGACAGTGATGTCGATCACAAAGGCGGAGACGGTGTTCGAACGCTGGTTTTCAGGAGAATTTCCGGTTTCCGTGCGAGGGACGCTCGGGATCGACGTCGGTCGCGGTGTTGCCACGGTGCGCGGGCCGGCCAATGGTCCGCACCTAATTCCGGTGACCTCCAGTGCCATGAATGGGGTTGCTAAATCCGCAGGTTGGGACAGATTTGAGGTTCTTGCCGGCCTCCTTCCGGTGGGTGTCGGCTGCAATGGGTCGGTGATCCAGATAACAAAATCCGCGACGCAAACCGTCGCGGCAAAAGGCAAAAGGGGATAAATCGATGCAGACCGAAGCCATGGCGCAGATGCGCCGCCGGGTCGTCATATCCAACACCTGGCTGGTGCAGGCAACCGGCAACAAGGCTGCCCCCGTCTATTACATCATGTTCGCGGCAGCCGTGGGCCTGGCCGGCCTGTCGGTCTACCGCAGGCCCGCGTCTTCTCCCGCCGCGACCGCGCCTCAGCCGGCTGAATAGCCGGCCGTCGCATCTGACGGAAACGCTTTCGAACTTGCGAGTGCATCATGCCCATCGTTAACCGTATCGCCGCCCTCACCGATGAAATCGCCGGCTGGCGCCACGATTTCCATGAGCATCCGGAACTGCTCTACGAGGTGCATCGCACGGCTGGAATCGTCGCCGATCGTCTGCGGGAGTTCGGCTGCGATGAGGTGGTGACCGGCATCGGGCGCACCGGTGTGGTCGGAATCATCCGTGGCCGCAAGAATGATTCGGGCCGCGTCATCGGCCTGCGCGCCGACATGGACGCGCTGCCGATGGAAGAGATGAGCGGCGTGCCCTACGCTTCGAAAATACCGGGCATGATGCACGCCTGTGGCCATGACGGCCATACCGCCATGTTGCTCGGCGCGGCCAAATATCTCACCGAGACCCGCAATTTCGACGGCACCGCGGTCGTGATCTTCCAGCCCGCCGAGGAAGGCGGCGCCGGCGGCAAGGCCATGGTCGACGATGGCCTGATGACGCGCTGGGATATCCAGGAGGTCTACGGCCTTCATAACATGCCCGGCCTGCCGGAAGGTCATTTCGCGCTGACGCCGGGCCCGATCCTCGCCGCGGCCGACGGCTTCGAGATCGTGGTGCATGGCAAGGGCGGCCATGGTGGCTATGGCCCGCACGAGGCGATCGATAGCGTGCTGATCGGTTCGGAAATCGTCGGAGCCCTGCAGTCGATCGTCGGGCGCAACGTCGACCCGATGAAGACCGCCGTGGTTTCCGCCTGCACCTTCCATGCGGGCACCGCTGCCAACATCATTCCTCCGACCGCGACGATCACCGGCACGGCGCGCACGTTCGAGCCCAAGGTGCGCGATCTGGTGGAGCGCCGGATATCGGAACTCGCCGACGGGATCGCGCGCGCCTATGGCGGATCGGCGGAGACAAAATACAAGCGGATGTATCCGCCGACCATCAACCATGAGCGCGAAACCGCCATCGCCGCGGATGTCGCGCGTGACGTCGCGGGAGCGGACCGCGTCGACGACCGCACCACGCCGCGCATGGCCGGTGAGGATTTCGCCTTCATGCTGCTTGAGCGCCCCGGCGCCTTCATTTTTCTCGGCATGGGCGACGGCGAGGCGTGCCATCACCCCGCTTACAAGTTCAATGACCAGATCCTCGGCCACGGGGCATCGTATTGGGCGCGAATGATCGAGAAGAGGATGCCGGCCAGTTGACGCGAATTGACGAAGCAAACGACCGTAGCCCTGAACAAGCCTCGCGCGCACCCATGGTCAGCCGGAGCAGTCCGAGCCGAACGGGCAATCCTCGACGGTTTCAGCGACCTTCTTCAACTCGGCCACGCGCCTTGCGCGCAGCCCGGAATAATCCCTGCCCTTGAGCGGGGGCGACCCACGCGATGCACGTTCGCGGCGAGGCCGCGGGCGGCCTCAGTTTGGCTCGTGACTGGCGAACATGTGAAGCCAGCGACCTTCCAAAGTTCCCAATATCGTGGGATGTTAGGGCATGGGTTTTCGACGATTCCTCAATCTGGCTCTCGCGGTCTTCGTGACCGTCGGCTTGGCGGTGGCCCCGCTGGGAGCGCCGGCCGCCGCGACGCTGCCGCATGCAAGCGGAGCGGCGGACATGTCGATGTCCGCAGACATGCCCTGCTGTCCGGATAAGCAAAAGAGCAAGGATTGTCAGGACTGTCCGCTCGTCGCCATGTGCTTCCTGAAGAATGCTCAAGCGGGCGTCTCCCTGGCCTCGGCCATGCCGGTGCGCCACGCGGTCCGGACGTCGCATTCGGTTTTGGACGACATTCCCGCCAACGGACTTAACCGCCCACCTCCCGACCATCCCCCTCGAAACTTGGCCTGACCGGCGCTTAGCCGCCGATTGCTGCCGCGCGCCTCGGGGCCCGCGGACGACGCATGCCGCCTAGCGGCAGATTCAGGACAACCGAGGACCAAAAAAGATGAAGAGTTTCACCCATACGCGCGCCGTTCAGGCGGCGCTGATCACTGCGGCTATCGGCGGCGCAAGCACGGCTGCTCTCGCGGACATCAAGGATTACAAGTTCGAACTCGTCGACCAGACCGTCCAGGCCGGAACGGATAAAGTCATTACAGTCCGGCTGATGAACATCAAGACCGGAAAGTCGGTGGCCGACGCCGTCATCTTCGCAATCCGTCTCGACATGACACCCGACGGGATGCAGGAGATGATGACCAAGATCGTGCCGGTACCGGGTGCCGAGCCCGGTACCTACAAGTTCAAGGCGAACTTGAGCATGGCGGGCCATTGGCAGCTCTCGCTGGGCGCCAAAGTTCAGGGCGAGACCGGCACCGTCGAGAACAAGTTCGTCATCACGGCGCAGAAATGAACCGCGCGATCATCGCAAGCGCTGCCGCCGCGTTGACCGCGGTGGCAGGCATTGGATTCATCGTCGGCGCACAATGGCTGCCGGTGCGTACGATCGCGACGGTCACCCCCGCAATCGCCGAAGGAAATCCCGCGCCGGTCTATTTCCAGGATCCGGACGGGAAGCCTTCTTATTCGCTGTCGCCCCGGAAGACCCCGGACGGCCGCGACTATCGCGCCGTTCCCGCCAGTGCCGACCTCAGTTTCGACGAGGACGCTTCGGGAACGAGGCCGTCCGGGTCGGCTGCGACCGCCGGCGCCGCTACTCGCAACATCAAATACTACCGCAATCCCATGGGGCTTCCGGATAGGTCGCCGACCCCAAAGAAAGACTCGATGGGGATGGACTATATCGCGGTCTACGAGGGCGACAATATCGACGACGGCTCGGTGAGGCTTTCGCCGGGCAAGATCCAGCGCACCGGCGCGAAATCGGAGCCGGCGGCCAAGCGGGTGATCCGCACGGTCATCCGCGCGCCCGGCACCATTGCGCTTGACGACCGGCGGATCTCCGTCATCGCGATGAGGTCTGAAAGCTTTGTGCTGAAGGTCGCCAACGTCACGACCGGGTCGCACGTCGTCAAAGGCCAACCCCTGATGGAGGTCTACAGCCCCGCGGTGTCGTCCGCGGCCGCCGAATACCTCGCCACCATAACGTCCGAGACGACCAATGACGGATCATACGGGCGGGGAGCCAGACAGAGATTATTGAACCTCGACACACCCGAAGCGGCGATCTCAGCCATCGAAAAAAGCAAGAACGTTCCAACCTCCATCGAGTGGACATCGCCGCGCGACGGCATCGTTCTTGAGCGCAACGCAGTCGAGGGAATGCGCGCTCAACCGGGTGGTGTCCTGTTTAGAATCGCCGACCATTCGGTTGTATGGGCTCTGATCGACGTCGCGGAGCGCGATCTGGGTGCAATCGCGATTGGTCAACCGGTCACCGTGAGGGCGCGAAGCTTTCCCGGACGCGAGTTCTCGGGGAAGGTTGATGTTATCTATCCCGAGATCAACAAGGAGACGCGGACGGCGCGCGTCCGCGTCGATTTGCCGAATCCCGATTACATCCTGCTTCATGACATGTATGTCGACGCGGAAATCGACACCGGCAGCGGCGAACCGGTTTTGGCCGTTCCCGAGAGCGCGGTCATGGACACCGGTAGACGGCAGGCCGTATTTGTTGACAAGGGCCAAGGCCGCTTCGAACCCCGCGAGGTTAAGCTCGGCCACCGGGGCGGCGGGTATGTCGAGATTCGGCAGGGCGTCGGCGACGGCGAGCCTGTTGTCGTTTCGGCCAATTTCCTCATCGATGCGGAAAGTAACCTGAAGGCGGCGCTGAAGGGCTTTTCCGAAGGGGCCCGGGAATGATCGCCCGCCTCATTGCCTGGTCGGCCCGCAACCTGTTGCTGGTGCTGTTCGGCACGGGCTTCGCCGCTGCAGCCGGCATTTACGCTTTGGTTCACCTGCCGCTCGACGCCATTCCAGATCTCTCCGATACCCAGGTCATCGTCTACACGGAATATCCCGGGCAAGCGCCTCAAGTGATCGAGGACCAGGTCACATACCCATTGACGACCGCGATGCTGACGGTACCAAAGTCGAAGGTCGTCCGCGGTTTCTCATTCTTCGGGGTGTCGTTCGTCTACATCATCTTCGAGGACGGCACCGACATCTACTGGGCGCGCTCGCGCGTGCTGGAATTCCTCAATGGCGCGACCTCGCGGCTGCCCGCCGGCGTGACCCCGACCATCGGACCCGACGCGACCGGGGTCGGCTGGGTCTACCAGTACGCGGTGATGTCGAAGGAATTGAATCTCGCCGACACGCGCACCATCCAGGACTGGAATCTCAAATTCGCGCTGGCCAAGGCGGCAGGCGTCGCCGAAGTGGCGAGCGTCGGCGGCTTCGTCAAGCAGTACAATATTATTCTTGATCCGCAGCGCATGCGCGACCTCGGCATTACCATGCAGAAGATGCGCGATGCGATCCGCGCCAGCAACGCCGACGTCGGCGGCCGGACCGTAGAACTGTCCGAGTTCGAATACGTCATCCGCGGCAAGGGTTATCTCAAGGGGATTAACGACCTTGGCAACATCGTTCTGAAGAACAACAACGGCACGCCGGTCCTGTTGCGCGACGTCGCGCGGGTCGAACTCGGCCCCGACGAGCGGCGCGGCATCACCGAGCTCAATGGCGAGGGAGAAGTAGCGAGCGGCATCGTGCTGCAGCGCTTCGGTGTCAACGCACTCGACGTCATCGAGAACGTCAAGAAGCGTTTCAAGGAGATCGCCTCCAGCCTGCCGAAATCGGTCGAGATCGTACCGGTCTACGACCGCTCAAACCTGATCTATGCGGCAATCGGCACGCTCAAGCACACGCTGTTCGAGGAGAGCGTTGTGGTGGCGCTAGTCTGCATCGTGTTTCTGCTGCATTTCCGCAGCGCGCTGGTGGCGATCCTGATGCTGCCGGTAGGTGTGCTGATGGCATTCGGCGCGATGAAGCTGCTCGGTCTCGGCTCAAACATCATGAGCCTCGGCGGCATCGCGATCGCAATCGGCGCCATGGTCGATGCAGCAATCGTCATGATCGAAAATGCCCACAAGCACCTCGAACGAGCGGAGCCTGGCAAGTCGCGCGTTGACGTCCTGATTGAAGCTGCATCCCAGGTAGGGCCGGCACTCTTTTTCAGCCTGCTGATTGTCACCGTCTCGTTCATGCCGATCTTCACGCTGGAATCGCAAGAAGGGCGGTTGTTCGGCCCACTGGCGTTCACGAAGACATTTTCCATGGCGGCTGCCGCGCTGTTGTCGGTTACGCTGGTGCCCGCGCTGATGATCATCTTCGTCCGTGGGCGGATCGTCCCGGAACACAGAAATCCGATCAACCGCTTCCTGATCTGGATGTACCGACCGGTCATCAAGGGCGTGATGCGGGCCAAGACGCTGGTAATCGTGCTCGCGCTCGCCGTGCTCGCCGTCACCGTCTGGCCTGCGCGCCAGCTGGGCACCGAATTCATGCCGAGCCTGAACGAAGGCACACTGCTTTACATGCCGACGACTCTGCCGGGTATCTCGGTCACCAAGGCCGGAGAACTGATGCAGACCCAGGACAAGATCATCAAGTCGTTTCCGGAAGTAACATCCGTGTTTGGCAAGGCCGGCCGGGCCGAAACCGCGACCGATCCGGCGCCGCCCGAGATGTTTGAGACGATTGTCAATCTGAAGCCCAAGGAGCAATGGCGCCCCGGGCTGACGATCGACGGCCTGATCGCTGAAATGGACAAGGCGCTGCAGTTTCCCGGCGTCTCCAACGCATGGACCATGCCAATCAAAGCCCGCATCGACATGCTGTCGACCGGCATCCGGACGCCGGTCGGCGTCAAGGTGATCGGTACCGATCTGGTCGAGATGGACAAGCTCGCCAAACAAATCGAGCAAGTCCTGAAGGCTGTACCCGGAACGTCGTCGGCCTATGCCGAGCGCGGGATCGGTGGATACTATCTCGACGTGACGCCGGACCGCGAGGCATTGGCCCGCTACGGCATCATGGTCCAGGACGTTCAGGACGTGATCGCGACGGCGCTTGGCGGACAAACCGTCACTACCACGGTCGAAGGCAGGCAGCGCTTCACCGTCAACATGCGCTACCCGCGCGATCTCAGGGACAATCCGCAGGCAATCGCTAACGATGTGCTGGTGCCGATGCCGGGGGGAGGCGCGGTGCCGCTCGGGGAGATCGCAAAGGTGGCCCCGACGCGCGGCCCGACGTCGATCCGAACCGAGAACGGACAGTTGGCTGCCTACATCTACGTCGATATCCGCGACCGCGATCTCGGGGGTTACGTCACCGATGCGCAGCGGGCGGTGCAGGCCAGCATCCAGTTTCCGCCAGGCTACTACGTGATGTGGAGCGGTCAGTACGAATATCTGGAACGTGCGACGGCACGTCTGAAGATCGTCGTCCCGGTAACGCTGCTCATTATTTTCCTGCTGCTATACCTCAACTTCCGTTCCATCACCGAAACCATGATCGTCATGCTTTCATTGCCGTTCGCGCTGGTGGGCGGCCTCTGGCTGATGTGGTGGCTGGGGTTCAACCTGTCGGTCGCGGTCGTGGTCGGCTTCATCGCCCTGGCCGGAGTCGCTGCCGAGACAGGCGTCGTGATGTTGATCTACTTGAATCAGGCATTCGCGGAGATCAAGGCTCGTCGTGAACTCGAGGGCAGGGTTCTGGCGCGCGGCGACTTGTACGACGCTATCATGGAGGGCGCTGTCGGGCGCGTGCGGCCTAAGATGATGACGGTGGTTGCCATCATGGCGGGCTTGCTGCCGATCATGTGGAGCACCGGTACCGGCTCCGAGATCATGCAGCGGATCGCCGTGCCGATGATCGGCGGCATGATCTCCTCGACGCTACTGACGCTGATTGTGATTCCGGCGATCTTCGGTTTGGTAAAGGGCTTCCGGTTGCCGAGCGAACTCCGTCCGAAAGCAGGTCAACCAAGCGGCCTCGACGCATGCAGGAGCATGCCGATCGAATGAAGGCCGCCGACTTCCCCAGTGGCACTCGGACCTTACGCGATGTCTGATTTGAGCCCGGAACGCGCGCCAAAGCTGGCATCCGCCGGTTGCGATGAAATTTATGAGGTCGCGCCCCGGCCGGTTATCGACGCGCCATAGAATTCGGCTTCGGCATCCCATGCGGCGGTCTCGCTCCAGCCGAGCGCTGCGCCATCGACCGGATCACGAACTTGAGGGTGAAGCCCAGCGTTTCGCTGAGATCGCGATAATGCTGCCAGGTCAGGCCCTTCGACAGACCGTACGTGGCATCTTTTGAGACATGCCGGGCCGGTCTGACGAGTTCGCTGTTAGGGCAGACTAGAAGTGGCTGGCAGAGGATCAAAGCGGTGCTTTTAAGCCCTTATGAGGCCCGCTATGAAACCGTTTTGCGCCATCTGACCACGAGCTCAAGCCAAAATGGGTCGGCTGAACAGCGAATGGCCACCTATCTTGCAGTCTTGGCCGATTGCCTTGGCAACAAATAGCCATCAAGCGACGAGATCCACGCCAGATGCTTTGGCTTCCGCCGCCTCAACTTCCTGCGCGGCTGCCACGCGGTTTCGATCGGACTTGATCGTTGCAGAGTTTGCGTTGGCCGTTTCGTCCGCGACGAGCCTGACCTCGGCTTGGCTAACAATGATATGGGCCGGATATGTGGGACCAATGTTACTCATCTGCCCTCCCTGCTCGGGCTCTCTTATTTGCGCAGGGAGTTGTTCATGATTTCTTAAGATGTTCAGTTAACGCCGGCAATGAAACCGCCGGCGCGTACTGTTAACTCTAAAGGCCGGGAGCGGACGTCAAATTCGGCGATAGTCTCGATGTATCTTACGGTGCCGCTCGTAGGTGACCCAATCCGGCCATGGCGATTCACGCCGCATTCTAAAATGCTCGATCTGCGGCATTGGCGAACGTCGAGGATTAGTGAAGGCCACGCCGATCTGCGCCTCTTGCCGCCAGACCAACGTGACAGAGAATGAGTGCACCTTCCGCGTTAAAGACGATTCATGGCACTGTACGCCTGCGTTGGGCTGCTGCACGGTGTCTTGGGGAGGGAATTTCCGAGCGCCAGGCGAACATACATCGGGTAAACCTCGACCCGTGGGTGAGCGATTTTGACGCGGCAACATTTTCAAGATGAATAGGGAGACGTCCTATATTTGGCGGCTCGGGGAATCCGGCCAATGCAGCGCGCGGAAACGGAACCGCAAATCGTGACTAAAGGTGCGGATGTGCGCCCGAATGTCCAGCGGGAATGGGGGCCGGCGCGAGGCTACGCTCGATGTGGGCCGCCGCCGGTGGGCTTATTATCTGAAGGATGCCTCCGGCTACTGTGCGACCGCGTCCCGTGTTTTAAAGGGTATTTTTCGCTGCGAGTTTAGTCGCTCGATAAGGGGATGCAGCCGCGGAGGTCGATTCGCCCGCGTGAAATTGGATTCAACTCGAGCGCCTTCCAGCTTAAAGGTAGATCGTGCCCTGATGATCGGGCGCCGGCTCCCCCGCGCCGAGTGCAATCGCCAAAAAGGAAAAAAGTCGGTCGTGATTTATTGCTAGAGGAGGAAAGAACCTTGAAAAATTTTCCCTGTTGCGACTTAGAAATTCTCTGCTTTCTCAAATATTTTCCCTGCTAAATCTGCGCGGAGGTTGCTAGGTAAGTCGCTGCAATACGACGGTTTTCTGCTGGGAAATTGGACGAAAAGCACGAAAGTTGCAAAATTCCCTGTAAAAATTTCTTGTTGGCAGGAAGACGCGTCTCGTCTTCAAACCAGCACGGCGCTCCGCACCCGCCCGGCATTGCCGAACACGCGCAGATAGCGCTCGACCTCGGATTCGATGCCCGTTGCCTTTTCCGGATTGTCCGAGAGCTTCACCGCAGGCCGGCCGTCGACCGACGTTACCTTGCAGACGATCGAGATCGGGTCGAGATCGACCGAGCCGTCCGGCGCGCATCCGACGAAATCGTTGGTCAGGTTGGTGCCCCAGCCGAAGCTGACCCGGACGCGGCCAGCGAAATGATGATATGTCTCCTCGATCGATCCGACGTCCATGGCGTCCGAGAACACCAATAACTTCTCGCGGGGATCGCGGCCCTTCTGCTTCCACCATTTGATGATCTCTTCGCCGGCTGCGATCGGCGGCAGGCTGTCGGGTCGAAAACCGGTCCAGTCCGCGACCCACTCCGGGGCGTCGCGCAGGAACGCCTTGGTGCCGAAGGCATCGGGAAGGGCAATCAGAAGGTTGCCGCCATAGGTGTGACGCCACTGATCGAGGATGCGATACGGCGCTTGGCGAAGTTCATCATCGCTATTTGCCAGAGCGGCTGCGACCATCGGCAATTCATGGGCATTGGTTCCGATCGCTTCGAGATCGTTGTCCATCGCCAGCAGGATGTTGGAGGTGCCGGTGAAGGACGGGCCCAGGCCTTCCTTGACCGCCTCGACGCACCAGCGCTGCCACAGGAATCCGTGGCGTCGCCGCGTGCCGAAATCGGAAAGCCGCAAGCCCTCCAGTTGCTGCAGACGTTCGACCTTGGTCCATAGCTTGGCCTTGGCGCGGGCATAGAGAACGTCGAGCACAAACCGGCCCTGGCCCTTCATGACCGCGCGCGAGCGCATTTCATTGAGGATGGCGAGCGCCGGAATTTCCCACATCGTGGTGTGGGTCCAGGGCCCGTGGAAATGCAATTCGTATTGGCCGTCTACCTTGCGCAGTTCGTATTCGGGCAGCTGGAATTTGGCCAGCCAATTGATGAAGTCGGCCGAGAACATCTGGGTCTTGCCGTTGAACGTATTGCCGGCAAGCCAGATCAGCTCCTTCTTGCTGAAGCGGATGGTGCGGGCGTGGTCGAGCTGCGCGCGCAACTCGGCTTCATCGATCACCTCGGCAAGGCGGACGTGACGGCTGCGATTGATCACCGAAAAGGTGACGCGCTGCTCCGGGTAGAATTCCCGAATCATTTGCTGCATCAGCAGCTTGTAAAAATCGGTATCGAGCAGGCTGCGCACGATCGGATCGAGCCGCCAGCCGTGATTATAGGTCCTGGATGCGATGTCTGTGACTGCCATGGGCGGCAACTCTATCGCGCCGGAAGCCCTGCAACCAGTGGGATTCCGCGCAGGGGAGGGCTCAGTGCGGCGCAGCCTGCCGGGCCCGGCTGACGGCCGCGGCAATGTCGGTCCAGGGCGGCTTGTCCGGGGCGAACTGCCGCCGGAGAAAGGACACCAGTTCCGCGATCTGCCCCACGCTCATACTGTCCTTGAAGCCCGGCATGTAGCCGAGATCACTGGAGACCGGCGAGGCGATGCCGTGCAGGATCACCTGGATCAAATTGTCGGGCGTCGCACTGTGCAAATTGCTGTTGAGCGCGAGTGACGGCCGGCTGCCGAACAGAGACGGCCCGCCGATGGCATGGCAGACCGCGCAGGCGCCGTCATAAAGGCGCGCGCCGGGGCTTGAGACTGGAATGGTCCGGGTCGAGGTTTCGAACCGGTTCGTCAGCGTGTCCCGTGCGGCGGCGTCGATCGCATTTGAGTTGAACGAGGCGAGATAGACCGCCATGGCGCGGATGTCCTGATCGGGCAGGCTTGCGAGCTCCCTCACCACCGGCGCCATCGGGCCCGCGGCGACGCCGTGAAAACGCGATTCGCCCGACCGCAGATAGGCGAACAATTCATCCTCGTTCCAGGGGATCGGTGCATGCGAGAGCGACGTCAGCGGCGGCGCCTCCCAGCCTTCCGCGAAACCGCCCGCGAGATAGGCGTTCTCCTTTTCGGCCCCGAGCGCGTTGCGCGGCGAGTGGCAGGCGCCGCAATGGCCGAGGCCTTCGACCAGATAGGCGCCGCGATTCCATCTCTCGGATTTGGTCGCGTCGGCTTCGAACGCGCCGGCGCGGTGGAACAGCGCGTTCCATCCCGCCATCAGCGGACGCAGGTTGAAGGGAAAGACCAACGCTGGCTTTGGTGTCACGGCGCGCACCGGCGCCTGCGCCATCAGAAAAGCATAGAGCGCCTGCAGGTCGGCTTCTGTTGTTCTCGCGAAATGCGTGTAAGGGAATGCCGGATAGAGATGCCGCCCGTCGCGGTGAATGCCCTCGCGCATGGCGCGCTCGAAGGCGGGATAGGACCAGGCGCCGATTCCGGTCTCGACGTCGGGCGTGATGTTGGTCGCGTAGACCGTGCCGAACGGAGTTGCCAGTGCGCGGCCGCCGGCGTTGATGAGGCCGCCGGCAACGGTGTGACAGACCGCGCAATCGCCGAGCGCGGCCAGTTGCCGGCCGCGTGCGATGGTCGATTCCGAATAGGCCGACGCATCCGGCCGCGCGATCGGCGCGATCGAGCGCCATGGCATCACAGCCGCGGCGATGCCGATTGCCGCGGCGCATAAAGAGGCGATGGTCGCGACTACGCCACGTCGTTGCGCGAACGGATTTCGCCATCGCCCTGACGAGGCCGTCGCTCCCGGCTCCGGAAGTGATGCCGCGACGGGCGCCACATCTTCGGCCCGCAATCCCCTGAGAATTCGCTCCGGCGTGAACGGCGGCTCGCGAAACCGCACGCCTGTCGCATCGAAGATGGCGTTGGCGATCGCAGCCGCGCTCGGGACGGACGCGGATTCGCCAACGCCGAGCGGGGGCTGATCCTGCTGCGGCAGCATCAGCACGTCGATGTCGGGCAGTTCCGGAAATTTGATGATGGGATAAGCGCCCCATTCGCGGCTCGTCACCGAATTGCGGTCGAACGAAACCTCTTCCATCAGCGCGCGGCTGGTCGACTGGATGACATTGCCCTGGATCTGGTGGCGCACGCCGTCCGGGTTGATCATCAGCCCGGAATCCTGCCCCGCGACCACGCGGGTCACGCTGACGTCGCCGGTCGCCTTGTTGACGGCGACGTCGGCGATCCAGGCCGACCACGCAGCGCCATAGCCCGGAAACTTGCTGTGGACATAGAGCGCATAGGCAAAGCCCCGCCCGCGCAGGATGTCGCCTTCGGGCACAGGTTCCTGTCTTGTCGGTCGCGGTTTCCAGCCGGCGCGTTCGGCAACCGCATTGATGAGGTCGATCGCGCGTTGATCCCTTAAGTAACGGAGCCGGTATTCGATCGGATCGACGCCGGCTTCCGTCGCCAGTTCGTCGATATAGGATTCATGGGCAAACGTATTGGGCAGCGCCGATACGCCGCGCAGCCATGAGGCGCGCACGATCGGCGGCATGTCATGGGCCACCACGCGCATCGCCTCATAATCGTAAGGCGGGATCGCGGTGCGGTCGCCCATCTCGAACACATCGGGGACCGGCGCAATCGTACCGGTCAGTAACAGCGCCAGCGTCGGGGCGCCGTTGGATGGATAGCGCGTGGCAAAATCATAGCCGGCGACGCCGCCGTCGGCATTCAGGCCGCCCCTGACATCCATCAGCTGCGCCGTGCCCTTCGGCTCCCAGGCGTGCTCCTGCTCACGCGTCAATTGCACCCGGACGGGACGGCCGACCGCGCGCGACAGCAGCACCGCGTCGGCGGAAACGTCGTCGGCACAGTTGCGTCCGTAGCAGCCTGCGGCCTCCATCCGGAGTACGTCGATTTCGCTCTCCGGCCGCGCCAGCAGCAGTGCGAGATCGGCGCGCAGCATGTGTGGATTTTGTGTGCCGGACCACACCTTGATGTGGTCGTTCCGAACGTCCGCGACCGCGCAGGAGGGACCGATCGAAGCGTGCATCTGGTACGGCCAGACATAGGTTCGCGCCATCGGCTTCGCGGCCGCCGCGATCGCGGCATCGACGTCACCTTTGTCGATGAGCGTTCGCGGCGTCGATGGATTGGCGCGCAGCGCCGTCTCGATATCTCCGAGGTCGGGCAGTCTCGGGGTCGGCTTCCAGCTCACCCTGAGTTGGGCTCCTGCCTGGACCGCGTTTTCCTCGCGCTCGGCGACGATTCCGACGAAATCACCAATCCTGACAACCGCGATCAATCCGGGAATATCGCGAACCGACGCCTCGTCGACCGAGATCAGGCTGGTGCCGACGAAGGCGCCGGCATCGACGCCGGCATAGGGCGGACGCACGACACGGCCATGCAGCATGCCGGGCACGCGCATGTCGTGAACATAGACGAGTTCACCGGTTGCTTTCGCCGGCAGATCGACGCGCGGCACCGATTGTCCGACGATGCTGTAGGCATTGACGGCCTTGAGCTGAACGTCGTCGGCAAGCTCGAGGCGGATGATCTCGTCGCTGATCAATTCGCCGTAGCTGACGCTGCGGTTGTCCCTGCCGCGGATCAGGCCGTCCTCGATGGTGAGCGATTGCGCCGGCTGCTCGAGTTGTTCAGCCGCGCGCGCCAGCAGGAATTGCCGCGCCTGCGCTGCCGCGTTGCGCAAGGGGACGGCGGTGATCTGGATGGTCTCGCTGGCAATCGTCGGGCCCTGATTGGGAACGTGCGCGGTATCGCCGAGCACGACGACGACACGCGCAAAGGACACGTCGAGTTCCTCGGCGACGATCTGGCCGAGCGCGGTGCGGATGCCGGTGCCGAGGTCGACATGGCCGTTGAAGGCGGTGACCGCACCGTCGGCCGTGATCTTGATGAACGTCTCGAAGGCGCCTTTCGCATCCACCTGGAGTGGACGCGCGACCGACAACGATCCGCGCCGGATGCTGGAATTGCCGGGTGCGCCGGGCGAGGCCATCAATCCTGCGCCTCGACGAGATGGCCGGCGGCCCGCATCGCCGCGCGAATGATCTCGACATGCGCGCCGCACCGGCACAGATTGTAGCGGAGAGCCTCAAGCACCTCGGTCTCGGAAGGAGAGGGATTGCGCAGCAGCAGCGCTTTCGTCGTCATGATCATGCCGTTGAGACAGTAGCCGCATTGCGCGGCCTGTTCGGCAATGAAGGCATCCTGCACCGGATCGGGGCGGTCGCGCGAGCCGAGCCCCTCGAGCGTCACGATGTCGCGCCCGACGCAGCCGTCGATCGGGATCACGCAGCAACGCGCCGCGACGCCGTCGATCAACACGGTGCAGGTCCCACATTCGCCGAGCCCGCAGCCGTATTTCGGGCCGTTCAGCGCCAGATCGTTGCGCAATACATAGAGCAGTGCGGTATCGGGAGCCGCGCTGACGTCGTGGGTCCGGCCGTTGACTATGAGACGGACCGTGGATTGCGTCATGCGTCTGATTCCAGCCCGGCGGTTGCGCTGCAAAACATCGCGGTTCAAACCCGTAAAGAAGGATACCGTTTGTATACGAACGTGCAAGCACGCCGATCCGCGGCAGGCCCGGCCGCCTTGCTTGCGAACGGCCGCGCAGGGCGCTTGACAGGTTTTCCGAAGGCGAGCAACATCGTTCGTATACGAACAAATGTCTTCTGCCTCATGGCGCGAGGCGCCGTTGCTAGTTCTGCCGTCCGACAGTTTGACGCTGGCCTGTGAGCTCGTTCATGCTGACCGAATCGACCGCTGCCGCCGACGACAAGATCCGCTGCGATGCCTGCCCGGTGATGTGCTACATCAAGCCGGGCATGGCCGGCGCCTGCGACCGCTACGCCAACCACGACGGTCAGTTGGTGCGCGTCGATCCGCATATCGTGCTGGAGCGGACGGTGTCGCATGGCGGACGGCTGGTGCCGTTCCAGGCCGGCGGCGACTGGGACGGCAAGATCGTCCATGAACCCAGCATTTTCGTCACCGCGATCGGCGCCGGCACCACCTATCCCGACTACAAGCCGGCACCGTTCATCGTCTCCTCGGAGATCGACGGCGTCGACATGGTGACCGTGGTGACGGAAGGCATCTTCAGTTATTGCGGCGTCAAGGTGAAAATCGACACCGACCGCTATCTCGGTCCGGAGACCGCGACGGTCCGCGCGCAGGGCGAAGCGGTCGGCCATGTCACGACCAGCGAATACGGCTCGCAGCTGCTGTCGCTCGGCGGGGTCCATCATCTGACCGGCGGCTCGAAGAAGGAGGGCCGCATCACCTGCGACGTGCTGATGGATCTCAGCAACTGCAAGCCGGTGGAACTCACAATCGATGGCGGCGCGACGGTGGTGGTGCAGGCCGGCTATCCACCCATCGTCAACGGCGTGCCCGAGGAGCGCATGCGGGTCGGTTGCGGCTCGGCGACCATCGGCATGTTCGCCAGGCAGTGGCATGGCAAGGTCGATGAGGTCGTGGTGGTGGACGACCACATCACCGGAGTCCTCAGCGAACACCAGGCCGGCAAGCTGCTCGATATTCCCGACACCGGCATCAAGATGAAGGGCCGTCGCTCGACGCCCGGCCGCTACTTCCAGGTCGCCGAGCCCGGCACCGGCTGGGGCGGGACCAAAATCTCCGATCCCCTTTCGGTGCTGGGTCCGTTCGACGCCAAGAAAGCGCGCCCGGGAACGACCATGTTGATGGTCTCCACCACCGGCGAACATGCGGCCTATTATGAACTCGACGAGGCCTTGCGCCCGATCGAGAAGGAGATGCCAGCCGATCTGAAATCATCGGTCGAGCGGATCCGGGAGAATTGCGAGCCCGCTTTGTGCACCGTGCTGTTCATGGGCGGAGCGGGCGGCTCGTTGCGCGCGGGCGTCACCGACAATCCGGTGCGCCTGACGCGATCGGTGAAGGAGGCGCTGACCCGCGTTACGTCAGGCGGCGCGCCGGTGTATGTCTGGCCGGGTGGAGGCATCACTTTCATGGTCGATGTCACGCGGTTGCCGGCCGGTGCGTTCGGCTATGTTCCGACGCCGGCGCTGGTGGCGCCGATCGAATTCACGCTGAAATTGTCGGATTATGCCGCCTTGGGCGGCCATATGGATCATGTGCGTCCGCTGGCCTCGCTGAAGGACAATACCGAAATCCGCCAGACGCCTTCGCAGTCGTTACCGGGATCGCGCGCATGATGAGGGCGTCGCAAATGAAGTTGCTTCCGGACGGCAGGCGGCTGCATCTGCAGGACGGTCCGATTGACCTGATCATAGAGGCTCGCGGCAGCCAAGCGGAAGTGCGCGCGGCCCATGATGCCGCAGCTCAGCGATTCACAGGGCTGCTCGACGAGCTCTGCGCCGAACTGCCGCTGTTGCGCCAGGCTGCCGATCCCGCGCGCTGCCTGCTGCAGGGCGTCGTCGCGCGCCGCATGCATGCGGCGGTGGCGCCGTTTGCCGCCGATGGTTTTATCACGGCGATGGCGGCGGTCGCGGGCGCCGTCGCGCAGGAGATTTTGGCCGCGATGGTGCGGGAGGCGCGGCTTGATCGCGCCTATGTCAACAATGGCGGCGACATCGCGCTTCATCTGGCCCGTGGTGAACATTTCACCGTGGGGCTGGCAGAGCGGCCGGATGCACCCGGTCTGGTCCGGACCATGATCGTCCATGCCGGCGATCCCACGCGGGGGGTCGCGACCAGCGGACGTCACGGCCGCAGCTTTTCGCTCGGTATTGCCGACGCCGTCACCGTGCTGGCGCGGACGGCGTCACAGGCCGACGCCGCCGCGACCGTCATTGCCAATGCCGTCGACCTGCCCGGGCATCCCGCCATTGTCCGCCACCCGGCGCATGATCTGCAGCCCGACAGCGATCTCGGCGCGCGACTGGTCACGCGCGGTGTCGGGCGATTATCGGACAGTGAAATCGGGGAAGCCCTGGAGAAAGGCGCCGTTTGCGCGCGAAAATGCCTCGCGGCGGGATTGATCGATGGTGTCGCCCTACGACTAAATGGCCGGATGATCGTCGTGGCGCCCAGAGGTATCGAGATGATGGAACGCGGCTCGCCGCTTCGCAAAGTTGAGAGTACGGTGGATGCCTGAGAAAGTTCGAGAACAGGACGGAAAGCGATGAGCGCGGTCATTCGCAAAATCGTCACGGTGGTCGAGGAGACTCACCTGGAAATGGGGAAGGCGGTCGCGCCACCGACGAGGCGCGCGGCGGCCATCGCCGTGATCGAAAATCCGTTCGCCGGAAGATATGTCGAGGATCTCTCGCCTTTGATCGCGATCGGCGAGGAGCTTGGCGAACTGCTCTCGAAGAAGGCGGTTGCGGCACTTGGTATCGAAGGCGCACGGGCGCACAGCTACGGCAAGGCTGCGGCCGTCGGCGAAAACGGCGAACTCGAACATGCCGCTGCGATCCTGCATCCCAAGATGGGCACGCCGGTACGCAAGGTGCTGGGCAAGGGCGCGGCGCTGATTCCCTCGTCGAAGAAGCGCAGCGGACCGGGAACGACGCTGGATATTCCGCTCGGCCACAAGGACGCGGCCTTCGTGCGCAGTCATTTCGATGGCATGGAAGTGCAGATCAACGATGCGCCGCGCGCCAACGAGATCATGGTCGCGGTCGCGGTCACCGACAGCGGCAGACCGCTGCCGCGCGTCGGCGGCTTGACGGTCGCAGAAATCAAGGGCGAGGACGGCCTGCGGTAATTTTTCCAACAGTGGAGGTAAGGGATGCGACGGAGCAGATATTTCCTGGGCGCGGGGCTCGCGATCATGTTCAGCGGCATGGCGCATTCCGCCATGGCGCAGAGCGAAATCAAGATCGGCGAGATCAACAGTTATTCGCTGTTGCCGGCCTTCACCGATCCCTACCGCAAGGGCTGGCAGCTCGCGGTCGAGGAAGTCAATGCCGCCGGCGGTATCAACGGCAAAAAGCTCGTCGTCATTTCAAAGGATGACGGCGGCAAGCCGGCCGACGCGCAGACGGCAGCCAACGAATTGGTGTCGAGCGAGAAGGTCGCGATGCTGGTGGGTACGTTCCTCTCCAACATCGGTCTTGCCGTCAGCGATTTCGCCAAGGAGAAGAAGGTGTTCTTCCTTGCCGCCGAGCCGCTGACGGACGCGATCACCTGGTCCAAGGGCAATCGCTACACCTTCCGCCTGCGGCCCTCCAACTACATGCAGGCGGCGATGCTGGCGGAAGAGGCCGCCAAACTGCCGGCCAAGCGCTGGGCGACCGTTGCGCCGAATTACGAATATGGCCAGTCGGCGGTCGGTGTGTTCAAGAAATTGATGTCGGAAAAGCGCCCCGATATCCAGTGGGTCGACGAGCAATGGCCGCCGTTCGGCAAGATCGATGCCGGCCCGGTGGTGCAGGCGCTCGCCGCCGCCAATCCGGAGGCCATCCTCAATGTCACCTTCGGCGCCGACCTGGTAAAATTCGTGCGCGAAGGCAACACTCGCGGCCTGTTCAAGAACCGCACGGTGGTTTCCTTCCTGACCGGCGAGCCGGAATATCTCGATCCGCTGAAGGATGAGACGCCCGAAGGCTGGATCGTCACCGGCTATCCCTGGTACAGCATCAAGACGCCGGAGCACGATGCGTTCCTCAAGGCCTATCAGGCCAAGTACAACGATTATCCGAGACTCGGTTCGATCGTCGGCTATGAGACGATCAAGGCCGCCGCAGCCATCCTCACCAAGGCCAACTCCACCGATCCGGAGAAGTTGATTGCTGCTGCGGAAGGCCTCTCGCTGCCGTCACCGTTCGGCGAGATCACCTTCCGCAAGATCGACCATCAGTCGACGTTGGGCGCGTTCACGGGCAAGACCGCACTGAAGGACGGCAAGGGCATCATGGTCGACACCGCCTATCGCAAGGGCTCCGATTATTTGCCCAGCGATGCCGAAGTCGAGAAAATGCGCCCGAAGGACTAATCTTCTCCCTCTCCCCGTTCTTCACGGAGAGAGGGTCGGGGTGAGGGGCTCTATCCGTAGAGCAGACTCGTGGATGGAGCCCCTCACCCGGCGCTACGCGCCGACCTCTGCCCGTGAAGGACGGGGAGAGGTGAACCTGCGTCGGCCGAATTCGACGTCATCATTGAGCCGCACCGCCGATGGCATTCTATGTCGTTCAGTTCCTGACCGGTCTTGCCAGCGCGGCGTCGCTGTTTCTGGTCGCCTCCGGGTTATCGATCATCTTTGGCGTGACGCGCATCGTGAATTTTGCGCATGGCGCGTTCTACATGCTCGGCGCCTATGTGGCGTTCACGCTGACCGAGCGCTTTTCCGGTGCGATCGGATTTTGGGGAGGCGTCGTTGTGGCCGCTTTGATCGTTGCAGCGCTCGGCGTGCTGGTGGAAATGCTGCTCCTGCGCCGGATCTACCACGCGCCTGAATTGTTTCAGTTGCTCGCGACCTTCGGCCTGACCCTCATGGTCGAGGATCTCGTGGTACTGATCTGGGGACCGAGCGACCTGCTCGGCCGCCGTGCGCCCGGCTTCAAGGGCGCGGTCGATTTCTTTGGGCAGAACGTTCCGAGTTACGACCTGTTCCTGATCGTGCTCAGTCCCGTGGTGCTGGGCATTCTGTGGCTTTTGTTCCGGCGCACGCGCTGGGGCGTGCTGGTGCGCGCAGCGACCCAGGACCGCGACATGGTGGCAGCGCTCGGCGTCAACCAGAAATGGCTGTTCACCAGCGTATTCGCTCTCGGCGTCTTTCTGGCCGCACTTGGTGGCGCGCTGCAGATCCCGCGCGACGCCGTGCATCACGCGCTCGACCTGCGCATCATCGTCGACGTCTTCGTGGTGGTGGTAATCGGCGGCCTCGGCAGCATCACCGGCGCCTTTGTCGCAGCCGTGCTGGTCTCCGAACTCAACGCCTTCGGCATCCTGATCTTTCCGAAGATATCCATCATCCTGGTGTTTCTCGTGATGGCGGTCGTCCTGATCGTGCGGCCATGGGGCCTGTTCGGGAGAGCGGAAGCCGCTGCGCGCCGCACGCCGGGGTTATCTGTCAATCCGTGGCGGCCGATGAGCTCCCGTCAACGCCTGGCGGCGATGGCCGCGCTGGCAGCCGCTGCGGCGTTACCGCTGATCGGTGGCGATTACGCGCTCACCGTGGGCTCGGAGATCGCCATCTTCGTGATCTTTGCCGCGAGCCTGCATTTCCTGATGTCCGCCGGCGGCCTCGCCTCCTTCGGCCATGCCGCCTATTTCGGGCTCGGCGCCTATGGCGTGGCGTTGCTCGCCAAGCTTGCGGGCTTGCCGATGATCGCTTGCCTGTTGCTCGGCCCGCTGCTGGGGCTTGCCGGCGCCATGCTGTTCGGGTTCTTCGCCGTGCAATTATCGGGCGTGTATTTCGCGATGCTGACGCTGGCCTTCGCGCAGATCGTCTGGTCGATTGCATTCCAATGGGTGGAAGTGACGGGCGGCGACAATGGGATCCTCGGCGTTTGGCCAGAGGCATGGGCGGCAAGCCCATCGCATTTCTATTGGCTGTCGATCGGCGTCGCGGCACTTTCGGTCGCAGCCCTTCGCATCATCGTGTTCTCGCCCTTCGGCTATGCGCTGCGCGCCACGCGGGACTCGCCGCTGCGCGGTGAGGCCATCGGCATCGACGGCAAGCGCATCCAGTGGACCGCCTTCATGATCGCCGGCACCGTGGCCGGAATTGCCGGCGCGCTGTTCACCTATCTCAAGGGCAGCGTATTCCCCGACAATCTCGGCATCTCGCTCTCGGTCGATGCGCTGGTCATGGTGCTGCTCGGCGGCGTCGAGACCCTCTCCGGCGCGATCGTCGGCGCCATCGTCTACAAGGCGCTGTCGATCTGGCTGGTCAGCCAGACCGAACTGTCCAAGCTGGTGCTGGGCGCATTCATTGTGTTGATCGTAGTCGTTTTCCCCAAGGGCATCGTCGGGACGCTGGAGACGCTCCGCCATCGCCGTCGGCCTCCATCTCCTGAACCTGCGTCAAAGTCTGCCCTCGCAGGGATTGAGACCGCCGAATGAGCATCGCCCCCTCACTGTTGTCGGTCGAAGCCTTAAGCAAATCCTATGGCGGGATCCATGCCGTGCGCGGCGTGTCCTTTGCGTTGCAGGCCGGCGAAATCCTGGCGCTGATCGGCCCCAATGGCGCGGGCAAGAGCACCTGCTTCGACATGCTCAACGGCCAGACCGCGCCGAGTTCCGGTCGCATCAACCTGCTGGGTCAGGACACCACCGGCAAGCGGCCCCGGGCGATCTGGCGGTTGGGCGTCGGGCGTACATTCCAGATCACCGCGACATTTCCGACCATGACGGTGCGCGAAAATGTCCAGGTCGCATTGCTGTCCTATGATGGCCGATCGTTCGACCTGTTCACCTCGGCGCCGCGGTTCGCGCGAGACGAGGCCGATCGCTTGCTGGAACTGGTCGGCATGGGCGGCTATGCCGGGCGGCCCTGTGGCGAACTCGCTTATGGCGATCTCAAGCGGCTCGAACTTGCGATTGCGCTCGCCAACCAGCCAAAGCTGCTGCTGATGGACGAGCCGACCGCCGGCATGGCGCCGCGCGAGCGGATCGAGCTGATGCGGCTCACCGCAGGGATCGCCCGCGAACAGGCGATCGGCGTTCTCTTCACCGAACATGACATGGACGTGGTGTTCGAACACGCCGACCGCATCCTGGTGCTCAACCGCGGCAGCCTGATCGCCGAGGGCTCGCCCGAAGAGGTCCGGCGCAACCCGCAAGTGCGCGCGATCTATCTCGGCGAAGGCCTCATGTACGATGCCCGTCACCGCGAGGGAGCGCCGATATGAAGCTCTCGGTCGAGGCGCTGAACAGTTACTACGGTCCCGCGCATATCCTGTTCGATATCGCGCTCGAAGTCGGCGAGGGCGAAGTGGTGGCGTTGCTCGGACGCAACGGCGCCGGCAAGTCCACCACCTTTCGCTCGATCGTCGGCCTGGTGGCGCAGCGCACCGGTCGTGTCGTGTTCGAGGGCGCGGATGTCTCGGATCAGCCGACGCATGCGATCGCAAGCCGGGGATTGGGCTATGTGCCCGAGGAACGGCGCATCTTCACGGACCTGACGGTCGACGAAAACCTCGAAGTCGGCCGCCAGCCGATGCGGCCGAACGCGCCGCACTGGACGCGCGAGAAATTGTTTGCGCTGTTTCCGAACCTTGCGGAGATGCGCAGCCGCCCCGGCGGCCGCATGAGTGGCGGCGAGCAGCAGATGCTGACCATCGCGCGGACGCTGATGGGGAATCCTTCGCTGGTCCTGCTCGATGAGCCGTCGGAAGGGCTGTCACCGAAGATCGTGGAACAGATGGTCGAGGCTATCCTGACCATGAAGAAGGAAGGCGTCAGCATGATCGTCTCCGAGCAGAATTCGCATTTCGCGCGTCTGATCTGCGACCGCGCCTACATCATCGAGCGCGGCCGCATCTGCTTCAGCGGCACCATGGCCGAACTCGACGCGCGTCCGGACATCCGCGACGCGCATCTGGCATTGTGACATCCGGTGGCGCAGGGGTGAGGGAACGCGGATGACCAAGAGCATTTCGGCCCGACGAAACGCCAAGCCTGCGCGATCCCCTTATATCCTGGAGGAGCAGGTCGGTTTCATCCTGCGCCAGGTCTGGCAGCGCCACGCCGCGATCTTCGCCCGCGAAATCGGGATCAACCTGACGCCAACGCAATGGGCGGCGCTCGCAAGACTTTCGGAGACCGGCCCGTGCTCGCAGAACCAGCTCGGCCGGCTCACCGCGATGGATGTCGCCACCATCAAGGGCGTGATCGATCGGCTCAGTGCCCGCGGCCTGACCGAGACCAGTCCCGATCCCGAGGATGGCCGCCGCCTGCTGGTCAGCCTGACGCGCGCCGGCCAGCAGCTTGCCGAAAAGGCGGTGCCGAACGCGCTTGCCATCACGAGGGAAACACTGGCGCCGCTCGATGCGAAAGAGCGCGAGACGTTGGTGGCGCTTTTGAGCAAGCTGCGCTGATATCCGCGCGTATTTCTCAGCGTAAATGGCAGGCGGCCCAGTGACCGTCGGATTTTTGCTCGAGCGTGGGCTGCTTGCTGCTGCATAGCGGAAACTGCGCGATCGGGCATCGCGGATGAAAATGGCAGCCGGACGGCGGGTTGATTGGGCTCGGCACCTCGCCCTGCAACCGGATGCGCTGCCGCTTCACCTTGGGATCGGGAATCGGGACGGCCGACAGCAGTGCTTCGGTATAGGGATGCAGCGGCCTGGCATAAAGCTCACGCGCCGGCGCAGTCTCGACGATGCGGCCGAGATACATCACCGCGACGCGGTCGCTGATGTGCTCGACGACCGACAGGTCATGGGCGATGAAGAGATAGGCGATGCCGAATTTCTCCTGCAGATCCTCCAGCAGATTGATGACCTGGGCCTGGATCGAGACATCGAGTGCCGACACCGGTTCGTCGCAGATGATCAGCTTGGGCTCGACGGCGAGCGCGCGCGCGATCCCGACGCGCTGGCGCTGGCCGCCGGAGAATTCGTGGGGATGGCGGCCCATGTGATCGGCCTGCAGGCCGACGGTTTCCAGCAGGTTGACGACGCGCTCCTCGAATTGCCGCCGGGTTTTCGTCAGTTGGTGAATGATCAGGGCTTCGCCCACGATCGCGCCGACGCTCATGCGGGGATTGAGCGAGGCATAGGGGTCCTGGAAGATGATCTGGATGTCGCGGCGCAGCAGGCGAAGTTCGTCCGCGTCCAGCGCTCTGACATCCTTGCCTTCGAATTGAATCTCGCCCGCGGTCGGTTCGATCAGCCGAAGCACGCAGCGCCCGGTGGTCGATTTGCCGCAACCGGATTCGCCAACCAGTCCGAGGGTCTCGCTGCGGTCGATATCGAAATCGACGCCGTCGACGGCATGCACGCTGCCGGCTTGCCGCGCGAGCAGGCCCGCCTTGAGCGGAAATTCTTTGGCAAGGTTCCGAACGCGGAGTAACGGTTCACTCATTGAAGGGCGGTCTCCTCCGCCCGGATGCAGGCAACCCTGTGATTCCGTTCGATCTCCCGCAACGCCGGTTGCGCGCGCCGGCATTCATCCGTTGCCAGGCCGCAACGCGGCGCGAAGCGGCAGCCGGGCGGAGGATTGAGCAGTTTCGGCACCACGCCCGCGATCGTTTCCAGGCGCGCCTTGCGGCCGGCCGCCATATCGATGCGCGGGATCGAGCGGATCAGACCGCGTGTATAGGGATGGCGCGGATTGGCGAACAATTGCTCGACGGAGGCTTCCTCCACGACCTTGCCCGCATACATCACCACGACACGCTGCGCGACTTCGGCGACGACCCCCATGGCGTGGGTGATCAGCAGGATCGACATGCCGAAGCGCGACTTCATGTCTTGCAGCAGATCGAGAATCTGCGCCTGGATCGTAACGTCGAGCGCGGTGGTCGGCTCGTCGGCGATCAGGAGCTTTGGGCGGCACGATAGCGCCATCGCGATCATCACGCGCTGCCTCATTCCCCCGGAAAACTGGTGCGGATAATCGTGGACGCGGCGCGCCGGGTTCGGAATCTGGACCAGCGCCAGCATGTCGATGGTCCGTTCCAGCACGGCGCGACGGCTCAATCCCTCGTGCAGCGCGATCACCTCGCCGATCTGGTCGCCAATGGAGTAGACCGGGTTCAGCGAGGTCATCGGTTCCTGGAACACGATGGCGATTTCGCGGGCGCGGATCTGGTTCATCTCTTCCGCCGGCAGCGGTACGATGTCGCGGCCCTGCCACAGGATCTGTCCGCCGGCGATACGCCCAGGCGGCATTGCGATCAGCTTGAGCACCGACAGCGCCGTGACGGTCTTGCCGCAGCCGGATTCGCCGACGACGCAGACCGTCTCGCCGCGCTCGACGGTGAAATCGACGCCATCGACCGCGTGCACGATGCCCTCGTCGGTGGTGAAATAGGTCTTGAGCCCCCTGATATCGAGCAGCGCACCTTCGCTTGTCGATTTGCCGTCGAAATCCATTACGCGGTTCACATGACTTTCCGGGGATCGAGCACGTCGCGCAGGCCGTCGCCGATGAAGTTGATGGCAAGCACCGTCAGGAAGATGGCGCCGCCGGCGAACAGCGCCCAATGCGGGGCGATATCGAGATAATCCTTGGCGTCGAATAACAAGCGGCCCCAGGTCGGAATGTCAGGCGGAAAACCGAGGCCGAGGAATGACAGCGTCGATTCCGCGATGATGGCGGCTGCGACGTCGATGGTGCCGGCGACAATCACCGGTCCCAGCGAATTCGGCAGGATATGCCGGATCACGACGCGCGGCGTGGTGGCGCCGAGCGCGCGAGCGGCCTCGACAAATTCCTTCTCGCGCAGCGACAGGAATTGGGCGCGGACCAGGCGCGCTACCGGCATCCAGCGAAAGCCGCCGATCACCAGCACGATCAGGATGAAAATACCGCCTTCTGGACCGACGATGTTTTTGAGAGAATCGCGGAACAGATACATCACGAGCAGCAGCAGCGGCAATTGCGGCAGCGCCAGGAACAGGTCGGTGATCCACATCAGCACGGCGTCGATGCTGCCGCGGGAAATGCCCGATATCGCGCCGATCACGGTCCCCGCGAAGATGCCGACCGCCATCGCCGTGAAACCGACCGCCAGCGAGATGCGTCCTCCGTAAAGCATGCGCGCCAGAAGATCCTGGCCGAGATCGTCGGTGCCGAACGGGTGCTGCCATGACGGCGCGCTGAGCCGCGCAGTAAAATCGATCTCGTTGATCGGCACGCGCCAGACCAGCGGGCCGAACAAAACGGCCAAGGCGATGGCGGTCAGAATCACCACGCTGACGACGGCCATGCGATGGCGGCGAAACTTTCGCCACGCCTCCAGCCCCGGCGCAATGCGGCGCCGGCGGCCCTCGAGCGGGAGGGCGACGTCAACGGTACGAGATGCGTGGGTCAAGCCAGCCATAGATGATATCGGCCAAGAGGTTGAAGATGATGACGAGGCAGGCGAACACGAACGTCACCGCCATGATGACGGGTGTGTCGTTGGCGAGGATGGCGGTGATCAGAAGCGAGCCGATGCCGGGGATACGGAAGATCTGTTCGGTAACGATGGCGCCGCCGAATACGGTGGGCATCTGCAGCGCAACCAGCGTCACCACGGGAATCAGCGCGTTTCGGACCACATGCTTGACGATCACCTTGCGCTCGTTGAGGCCCTTGGAGCGCGCGGTCGTGACATAGTCGAGGCGAATGACGTCGAGCACCGCGGAGCGCACATATCTCGTATAGGAGGCCCCCTGAAACAGCCCGAGCACCGCGACCGGCATGATGGCCTGCTTGAAATATTCCCAGTACCAGTGCCAGCCGGTGGCGGCGATATCGACGCGATAAACGAACGGCAGCCAGCCGAGATTGACGCTGAAGACCAGGATCAGCAGCAGCCCTGTGAAGAAGGTTGGCAGGGAAAAACCGATGAAGGCAAAGGTGTTGGCGATCTGGTCGAAGATCGAATAGGGCCGCATCGCGGAATAGACGCCGACCGGAAGCGCGATCAGGAGCGCCAGCAGCTGTGAGGAGCCGATCACGAACAGGGTGGTCGGCACGCGTTGCAGGATCAGCTGATCGACGTCGATACGGCTGGCGAAGGAAAAGCCCCAGTCGCCGTGCAGCATCGCCACCAGCCAGCGCAGGTAGCGAACGAAAATGGGATCGTCGAGCCCGAATTTCACCCGCAGCGCTTCCTGGACCTCCGGCGGAATATTGCTGTTGTTGGCGAGCTCGCCAAAGGGATCGCCCGGCGCGAGCGCCAGCAGCACAAAAAGGATGAGACTGATGCCGAGCAGACTGGGAAGAGCGATGATCAAACGTCTGAGAATGTATTTTCCCATCGCTCGTCCCGCCGGCGCCGGTTCAGATTACGCTACACAAAACTCTCATGCCCGGCCTCATGCGTCCCGGTACCAACTCGCCAATTGCCACAGGTCGTTGTCCCAGCCGCTGAGATGCGCGGTCAGCTTGCTGTTCAGGGCCGTGACCCTGGGCCGGTAGACGATCGGCTGGATATAATTGTCGCCGACCACCATGTCGTTGAGCTTGATATAAATCGCCGCCCGCTTCACCATGTCGAGTTCGCGCTCGGCCTGACCATAGAGTTCGTCATACGCCTTGCTTGTCCAGCGGGAGATATTGCGTCCTTGCCACTTATTCGCCTTGGTCGCCACTTCCGTCGACAAATACTGATTCATGAAGATTTGCGGATCGGGTTGCAGCATCGTGGTGGTGAACATCTCCGAGTCGCAGTAAAAATGCGTGTAGGTATCGGGATTGGCCGTATCCGACGAGAAAAATACGGATCCCACGACCGACTTGAGTTCGATTTCGATGCCCGCCTTCTGACAGGCCTGCTTGACAATGGCCTGGGTCTTCTGCCGGGGCGCATTGATCGAGGTCTGGTAGACGAACTTCAACGATTTGCCGTCCTTGGCGCGAACGCCGCCGGCGCCTTTTTTCCAGCCGGCGGCCTCGAGTATCTGGTTGGCTTTCTCGATATTGAATTCGAATTTGGTATTCTTCGACCGGAAACGTTCCGGGTTGTTCACGAAGTTCGCCGTCGCGACCGCGGTGCGGCCATAGATGTATTTCTGGATCGAAGTGCGATCGATCAACAGGTTGACGGCTTGACGCACGGCGGGATCGCTGAACAGCGGATGCTTGGTCTTGATGCTCGAGCGTTCGCCGTCGACCTCGACCGCCGGGTCGGTCACATTGAGGGCCATGAACTCGATATTGCCGGTCGGCACGATGCTGACCTTGCCCCTGCCGCCGTTCTCCAGTCTGGTCAGGATTTCGTCCTCGACCTGCATGTTCCAGGCGTAGTCATATTCGCCGGTTTGCAGAACCGCGCGTGCCGCCGACACGGCGTCGCCGCCGCCCTTGACTTCCAGCGTGTCGAAGTACGGCCGGTTCGGGACGTGGTAGTTGGGGTTGAGTTTGGCGCGGATGACGTCGCCCGGCTTGAAATCGACGAAAAGGAAGGCGCCGGTGCCGACCGGCTTCAGATTGGTCGGCGCGTCGCGCGACTTGCCGCCGGTATAATCGGCGAACAGGTGTTTCGGGATGATCATGCCGTTCGCACTGACGAAGGCGTCGGCCCAGAACGGAGTCGGCTTGGCGAAGGTCACGCGAACGGTAAAGTCATCGACCTTCTCGACCTTGACATCCTTATAGCTCGAGATCGTAACCGCAGCCGCGTCGGGGTTGCGCGCGTATTCCCAGGTGAACACCACGTCGTCCGCCGTGAACGGGGCTCCGTCATGCCATTTGACGCCCCGTTTCAGCTTCCAGACCACCGAGAGGCCGTCCTCGGTGAGGCCATCGTTTTCCTTGCTCGGAACCTCGGCGGCCAGCACCGGAACCAGATTGCCGTCGCTGTCCCATCCCGCCAGCGGTTCGTAGAAGATCCGGGACCCCTCTTGGTCCTTGGTGCCGACGGCGAAATGCGGATTGAGCAGGGTCGCCGCCTGCCAGTACAGCAGCTTCAGCGCACCGCCGCCACCGGCCTTGGTCGGCTTGTACGGGATCGCGGTTTCGGCCATCGCCACCCCTGACTGGCTCAGCATCATGCCGGCCATCGGCGCTGTCAGGCCGACGGCAATCATCCGCTGCACAAAGGCCCGCCGCGACAATTGGCCGGTCTTTACATCCGAAATCAGGCTTCGAAGTTCCCGCTCTTTCATGGGGATCGCTCCTCGTTCGTGCTGAACTGCTTCCGCCACCGCGAAAGCCCGGCGTGAAAGGAAATGGATCAGGTTAGGGCCATCCTGTCAAAGCAGCATCCGCGCCAACACCGCACCTGCAAACGAAGGTAGCATGCGCGCGCCGATGCCGGGATCAGTGTGCGACGATAGTAGGTATCTTCGTCGCCGGCGGCGTGTTGCGGCTCCGCTGGGTGCGGACGATGCCGTCGATGATGGTCATGCCGACGCCGGGGAGATCGCCGAGCCGAACGCTCTCCAGGATGGTCTTGCCCGCGGAGTGCTGGGCCCGGTCCATGATGACGAAATCGGCGGCCCGACCGACCTCGACAATACCGCAATCCAGCGCGCGCATCCGGGCGGTGTTGCCGGTCGCGAAGCAGAACGCGATTTCCGCCGGCACCTCGCCAAGCGACGACAGCAGCGACACCATGCGCAGGATGCCGAGCGGCTGCACGCCGGAGCCCGCCGGCGCGTCGGTGCCGAGGATGACGCGGCTGAGGTCGCCCATTTCGCGTGCGATGCGAAGAGTATAGAGCGCCGAGCGCTCATTGCCGTTATGTACCAGTTCAAGGCCGCGCTTGCAGCCTTCGCAGATGCAGCGAATTTGATCGTCGGGAAGCGCGGTGTGGCCGCCATTGATGTGGCCGATCACATCGGTGTCGGCTTCCAGCACCACGTCCTTGTCGATCAGTCCGGAACCCGGAATCGACGGACCGCCGGTATGGATGGTGCTTTGAATACCGTATTTGCGCGCCCAGCCCACCATCTTGCGCGCGGTCGGTCCATCCTTGACCCCGCCGAGGCCGACCTCGCCGAGCAGCTTGACACCGGCCGCCGCCAATTCCTTGAAATCCTCCTCGACCATTTCGGCTTCAATCACCGGAGCCCCCGCATGTACCTTCACGCCGCCGGGCCGCAGCGTCCAGAACGCGCGCTGGGCAAAGATCGCCATCGCCTTCAGGCCGACGACATCGCGTGGACGCCCGGGCATGTGAACCTCACCCGCCGAGATCATGGTGGTGACGCCGCCATGCAGGAAACTGTCGATCCAGCCGATCTGGTTTTGCCGTGGTGTCCAATCGCCGGCGACGGGATGAACATGGCTGTCGATCAGGCCGGGAGCGACCGTGGTGCCGTTGGCGTCAACA